>Ga0268255_10001023_pt1 | contig 17331 bp, 16 predicted proteins | sample AgamicOrMarz_FD_200256 | JGI IMG/M metagenome (GOLD analysis project Ga0268255, IMG submission 200256) | Agave microbial communities from Guanajuato, Mexico - Or.Ma.rz (v2) (version 3) | ecosystem: Host-associated > Plants > Phyllosphere > Phylloplane/Leaf | place: Guanajuato, Mexico...
GGCTCGATGATCTTGTGAATCTTCGCCTCGGTCGGATGCGGCTTCGTATCGACGATGTAAATGCGCGACGAGCGCATGCCCGGAATGATCAGATAGCGCCGTTCGAGAAACGCGTGGCCGGTGAGCGGCGAGAGCGCCGACGAACACGCGTTCCAGCCGAAATGATGGAATTCGTCGCCCTTGTTCGGCACGGGCACCGTGTGAACCACCTGGCTATAAGTCGGCGAGCCGGGCTTCACGTCGATGACCGCGAGTGCGTCCGGCTGCGAAAAGTCGGGGCTGAGCAGCAGCGTGTACGCGTATTCTTCCGCGGGCGCATCCATCGCGAGACGCGGCGAGGCGTGGAACGTGGGATCGGGGCGCATGCCCATGACGGTATCTCCTCTGTCTGGCTCGGGGCGTGGCGCGGCGTGGGACCGCCGCCTTGCGCTGTGCGCGCTGAATCCACCGAGCGCGCCCCGGCTTTAGATTTAGTCCACCGCGGCCGCGAGAGCAACCCGGAGTTGTGCCGGGCTTTACAGGAAGCTATCGCGGGACACGACTTTTAAGCGCTGGCCGCAGTGTCTGCAAGCTCCTGCTCAGGCCAGATTCGGCGGTCCGGCCCTCAGCACGTCGACGTGTTTCGGAATCAGGCCGAGGTCGAGGAACGCGTCCGCGATCTGCTGCTGTTCGCCGAGAATCGCGCGCGTGATGCGCTCGGTGCCGAACTGCTGACGCGCGACGGCGGCATCCACGACCGGTTTCGGCAAGCCCCAAAGCTGCGCCAGCTCGCTCGACAACTGGTCCTTGTTGCGGCTGCCCCATTGGTCGACCTTCTCGATTTCCTCGATCACGATCCGGATCACGTCGGGATTTTTCGCCACATAGCTCTGCGACGAGAAGTAGTAGCCGCGATTGCCGACGACGCCGCTCGCATCCGCCACCACGCGCGCGCCGAGCGTCTTTTGCGCGGCGGCGAAGAACGGGTCCCAGATCACCCATGCGTCGATGGAGGCGCGTTCGAACGCGGCGCGCGCATCGGCGGGCGCGAGGTAAGCCACGTTCACGTCGGAGTATTGCAGGCCGTGCTGACGCAGCAGCTTGACGAGAAAGTAGTGGACGTTGCTGCCCCGGTTGAGCGCGATCTTCTTGCCCTTGAGATCCGCCACCGAGCGGATCGACGAGCCGGGCGGCACCAGCACGGCTTCGGATTGCGGCCGCGGCACGGTGGCCGCGACATAGGCGAGCGGCGCGCCTGCGGCTTGCGCGAAGATGGGCGGCGCTTCGCCGACATCGCCGAAATCAATCGAGCCGACGTTCAACGCCTCCAGTTGCACGGGACCGGCGGCAAACTCCGTCCAGCTCACGGATACATTCAGCGGCGCAAGCCGCTTTTCGAGCGTGCCGCGGCCTTTGAGCAGATTGAGGTAGCCCTTCTGATTGCCGATCCGCAGCGAGCGCGGCGCGCCTTGCGACGGCGCCTGCGCAAACGCGAGCGGCGATACCAGTGGCGAGACGGCGACCGATGCGGCTGCCGCGGCGGCGCCCACGGAGAGTTTGATGAACGAGCGGCGGTGGTTTCGATTTGTTGTCGTGGACATGGCAGGCGAGAAAGTTAGGGATGCATGGGCCAATCCATCGTACCCGCGGGCGCGAGCCTGACGAACCGATCTTTCGCCGTAAGCAAATCAGCGCGGATGGAATAGACGCGACGGCGCGCTTCGCATCGCGGCGCGCCGGTTCGCGCGAACGGAGTGCGGCGCGCAGTGCTCCGGGCATGATGAGAGCCCCGGTTCACCAGACGCGTTTTAATCGTGACGTCAGTGCTTTCCGCCTTCTGCCCGACTCGTCGCATCGATGCGCGAGCCCTGCGCGCGCATGCTGCATCGCGCGTGCATGCGTGTGCCGTCGGCTTGGCGATTGCGTGCGCGGCGAGTGCCGCGACGCCCGCGCAGGCCAACTGTTTCGACGATGCCGCCGCCTATCAGCATGTCAATCCGCTGATCCTGCGCGCGATCGCGTGGCAGGAGTCGCGCAACCAGCCTGGCGCGACGCATGCGAACGCGAACGGCTCGACCGATTACGGCGTCATGCAGATCAACTCGATTCATCTGCGCACGCTGTCGCGCTACGGCATCACGCGCGACGAACTGATGACGCCGTGCAAGAACATCTACATCGCCGCGTGGCAATTGCGGCGGCAGATCGTCAGGTACGGCAATACGTGGGCGGCGGTGGGCGCCTACCATTCGGCGACGCCGGCATTGCGCGACCGCTACGCGCGGCAGATCGCAGCGATCCTGCGCGGCTGGAACGTGCTGCCCGCGCGGCGAGATAGTGGCGCGGGCATCGAGCGCGTGTCCGATTCACGGGATGCCCAACGCTGAGCGCAGCATGCGGGCGGCATCGCGATGCGCGAGCGACGCCTCGGGAATCATGCCGCCCATCGAGAAAAAGCCGTGGATCATGCCGGGGTAATAGACGACGCTCGCTTCGTTGCCGTGGCGTTTCAGTTTGTCGACGTAGCGCGCGTGTTCGTCGCGCAGCGGGTCGTATTCCGCCGAGACGATCCATGCGGGCGCGAGTCCGCTCCAGTCGCGCGGGGCGTCGCCCTCGCCGTCGAGCGGCGCGAAGCGCCAGTCGCGGCGGTCATCCGCAGTGGCGAGGTAATGCCGCTGAATCCAGCGGATGATGTCGAGCGACAGAAAATAGCCGTCGCCATAGCGGCGATGCGCTTCGGTTTCCATTCCCGCCGACAGCGCCGGATAAACCAGCAGTTGCAGCGCGAGACGGATGCCGCTGTCACGCGCGCCGACCGCGCAGACGGTCGCGAGCGTCGCCCCCGAACTTTCGCCGCCGACGGCGAGCCGCGTGCCGTCGATGGCCAGCGACGCCGCGTTCGCATGCAGCCAGCGGAGGGCGTCGAATGCATCGTCGACGGCATGCGGGAAGCGGTATTCCGGCGCGAGCCGATAGCCGACCGAGACGACCGCGCAGCCGGCTTCGTCGGCGAGCGCGCGGCATAGCGCGTCGGCGGTCGCGACACTGCCAACCACATAGCCGCCCGAATGAAAGAACAGCAAGGCGGGCTGCGGATCGGCCCAGCACGGAGGCGCCGGATAGTAGACGCGCGCGTCCAGCCGGGCGTGGTCGCGCGTTTCGATCGTCAGGTCCTCGACGGCCGCGAGCGCGCGCGGCGGCACGTCGCCGAGCGGCGTGTAGTAATCGAAGCGCTGCCGCGCGGTGCGCAGCTCGAGGGCGTCGAGAGTCTGCGCGCCGGCGCTCGTGCGACGCGCGAGGAACTGCTGCACGCTGGGGGCAAGCGACATGGCTTCGTCCGGTCGGGGATGACCTGATCGAGCGTAGAAACCGGTCCATGCAGATGGCTTGCAGGCGCGAAGGGGGAGGCTGGGATGCGAAGTGGACGCGGCGGAGTGCGGCGATGCCGAAGCGATGCGAAATGAAGCCGGAAGCTAAGCGGGTGCCGAAGCCGAAGCCGAACCGAAACCGGACGCCGATACCGGAGTGGAAGCTGAAGCCGCTGCCCGAGCCAATGTGAATGCCGATGCAGAAGCAAGCATGAGTGCAGAAGCCGAAGCCGCTGCGAATGCTCAAGCCGACCACAGTGCCAATGCGTAAGCCGATTTCGATGCCGCTCCCGCTTTGGGAGTCGCCAGGCACCCGCTTGCCTAGCGGCCAGAACGCTCAACCAGTAACGTCATCTCCACCTGCGTTCGGACCGGGCGGCAACGCAGGCCGAGGCCGGTACGGCAGGCGCATAGGTGGCGGGACGCCATGTCCATGCAGCTGCTGCGCCCAGCCAGTGCTCGGCGGCGGTTGGGTGGGCGCGGGTGGATAGCCTTGCGGTGGTGCCGCGCCGGGCGGATAGCCTTGCGGTTGTGCCGCCGTGGGCGGATAGCTTTGCGGTTGCGCTGACGCAGGCGGATAGCCCTGCGCATGTCCAGGAGGCGGCTGCCCCCATCCAGACTGCGGCGCGGGGTTCATCGGTTGCGATGAATAAGGCTGCGCACCCGGCGAAGGCCAGCCGTACGCCGCCGCATAAGCCTCCCAACCCGTCGGCCGCGCATAAGGCGGTGGCGAAAACGGCGGCTGACCTGGCGCGCCGGAATAGTGCGCCTGCGGCCCTCCTTGCCAGGGCTGCGCATACGGCGCCGACTGCTGCCCATATTGACGCCAACGCGCGCCGAATTGTCCCGCGCCGCTGCTACCGCGGAACAGCAGCATGCCGAGCACGCCCATCTCCGCGATCGAACTCAGTCCGAACAGTGCGCTCATCGCGCCGAACGACATGCCGCCGCCCATCATTCCGAGCGACAGCACCGAGGGTATCGTCATCAGCCCCGCGACCACGGCCCAACCCTTCATGCTGGAGTTGCCTTGCCACGGCTGGGTAAGACCTTGCGCGGGCGGCTGGCAATTCGGGGCGTGCGGTGGATGCGGCGGATACGGTGGATACGGAGGGTGAGGCTGCCCGGCAGCGGCGGAACTCGGCCCGCCGAAAGCGCCGGGAGAGGGGCCAGCGGCGCCGGCGTTACCAACACCCGCACCACTGACGCTTGCAGCACCTCCACCCCCGCTCGCGCCCCATCGCACCCTTCGCGCACCGTCCCCGGACGTACCGCTTGCCGCGTGCGGAAGACCATCGATAGGCGAGTTCGAGCCCGGCCGGGCCCGAGCGCCGCCTGGCGCGTGCGGACCTGCTGGCGAATGTGCATCGTCGGGCCCTTGCGGACCATACTGACCGTTGCCGATGCGCGGATCGGAGAATGGCGGGTTGCCGCCAACGGGAGTCGACATGATTCCTCCTGTGCCGCGGAACGGCTCAATCAGCGGATTGTCGTCTTCCTGCGAAGGACTTATATCCGCCGATGCGAACCCTCCATCGCACACGCGAAGCGGGATCGCGCTCAGCGATCCAACGCGGTCAGCGTCCTGGACGTCGCGTCCTCGGCGAACTCATCGATCCCACGCTTGCAAGGTCTGGAACGTCGCGCCCGCGACCGACCTCAGCGATCAACGCTTGCAGCACCTTCACCACCGCGCTCTCGCTCACCCTCACCGATCCAACGCCTCCAGCACCTCAAACGGCACACCCTCCGTCACAATCTCCCGATCGCCCACAGCGCCGGTCCTTGTCGTCAGTTGCAGCACGGCGTTGGGGCCGAAGCTGCGCGCGCTCGCATTGCGCTCCTTCACTTTCAGCTCGATGGCCATCCACGAAGCGGGGTCGTCCAGGATCGTCGCGTTAGCCGCGGCGATGCGCGTCTGAAGCCGAGCGTCGCCGCCCGCCTGCGCGAGCGCCGCGTGATTCGCGTCGAGCCGCAATGCGGCCTGCCGCCGCAATCGATAGCGCTGCACATACGTCAAATTCGGCCGCTGGTTCTTGCGCACGCTCGCCAGATGCTCGTCGATGCGCTCCGCCGCCTGCGCGTCCGGCGAAGGTTCGTAACGCACATGACTCGCATGACCCCTCTTGCCGAGCGCCTCGTTGCGCTCGCGGCGCGCGAGAGCCTCGGCGGCAAAGAGCGCGACGAGCTCGCCGCGAGCGTCATCGACGGCGCGCGTGTAGGTCCGCGCGTCCAGATACTCGATGTCGAGAATCGAGCCGCGATGATTGAGCCGGCCATCCTCGCGCACCAGCAGCAGCTTCGCGGAACGGTTGCGCTCGCGCAGGGTCATCGTCGCGGCGGGCGCGTCGATAGAAAAGAGGCCCACCGTGTGCCGGCCCTCGCCATCGAGCGGATGAGAAAAGCCCGGCGCGATGCCGCCACGCAACTGCCAATGGCTGCCGATGCCGACACGATGCTCTTCGACCTGCACGCGGCCGCTGCGCTCGACCACTTCCGCGCTCTGACGCGAGCGCTGCCAGCCGCCGCCCGCCGACGGCCCGGTTCGCACCGACAACGGACGCGTGCGTTCGCCGCTTCCCGGATCGACGACGGTGTCGCGGCCGAAGCTCGCGACCCTGGCCGTCGCGTTCGCGTCGAGCGTGACGCCGCGCCGGCGGTTGAGCGTGTGAGCATCGGTCCAACTGACGGAGACGTCCGCGTCGTCCCAGTAGCGCGACGCGAGGCGGTTCCAGACGCCTTCGGGCCCGTCGTCGTGCGCGCTGGCCGATTCGTCGAACAGATGCTCGACGATGCCGGCCAGCTTCGCGCGCAGCGACGCGTCGTCGTAGCCGCTGCCGTCGGGCAGCAACCGCCGCGCGACGCGCAGCGTCACGCCGCGCGGCTCGCTGAGTTCGCGCGCATGCAGCGTGGCGTTCGCGACGAGTCCCGCGCGCAGCGCCGTCAACGCGGTGCTCACGTCATAGCCGACCAGCAGCCCCGCGCCGACGTGCCGCATGCTCGACTTCGCTGTGCCGATGAAGAGCGCCGCGCCATGCGTCGAGCGGCTGATGTCGATCACCGCCTCGCGGGTGCGCGACGCGCGCAGATCGAGGCGCGGCGAAATCGGCATGCCGTGTCCGCGCAGAACGGTTTCCACGGTGATGTTCAGGCCGCGCGTGCTGATGCCTTGCCGCCCGCCGTCGGTGAGGCGCAGACGCTGCCCGGATTGCAGATTCGCGGCCACGTCGACCAGCGTCTCGCGCACATCGTCGACATTGTTCGCGGCGCGCATGTCCGGCGCAAGCTGCGTGGCCGCGCGCAACTCGTTCACGGTGTGCCAGAACGGCGCGTCGTCGGGCAGGCCCGCCACCTTGCCCCACACCGCAAGGCGTTCAACGGTGAACGGGCGCTTCGCGATCAAGCGGAACGGCCGCGTTTTCGCGAACTGCTGCGGCGGCATTGTGAGCCAGGTGGCGGTGGTTCGGCGGAGGCTGGCGCGGAGGCGGCGCGGCACCGGGGCGTGGGCTGCTGAAGCCGATGTGGATGAATTCGCGCCAGCCTGCACCGGCTGCGTCGCTTCCTCGCACATCGCGTGAGCGCGCTGCGCGATCGCGCGCAGCGTGTCGTCATCGAGACGGCCGGGTGGAAAGCCGCCGCGCTCCAGCCAGACGCTTAGCGCCGCGAGTTCCGCGAGCGACGCCTCGGGCCGTGCATGAGCGAGCGCCGCGCGCGGATCCATCGCCGGGCTTTCTAGCAACTGCGGCAGCGCCGCCTGCAAGTGCTTGCGGACCTTCGCCTCTTCGGCGGCGATGGTTTGGCGCGGCACGCCCTGAGTGCCGAGACGCAGCGCGGAAAGCGGTGAACCGTGCCGACCGCGGAACATGCGCGGCAGCAACGTCTTCCAACGTTTTTCGCCGACGCGCGGAATCGTGTTTTCTGTGAAGCGCGCGAGGCGCTGCTTCGTTTGCGACAACTCGCTGTGGCGCCCGTCGCCACGGAACGACTGACGCCACGCGAACAGCGCGCCTCGCTGATCGGCGGTCAATGCGTCGCGCCCGTGGGTCAGCAGGGTCGATGCGGCATCGAATGCGCGTGCGGCCAGCGTCGTGGCGCCAGCACTATTCGGTGTGGGCGCAGCCGCGGCTCGCGGATTTTCGCCGATCGTGCTTATGCGGGCCGCGAGTGCGCCGGGCGCGGGATCGTCGGTTGCGGTCGAATCGTCTGCGTGGATCGGCTTGAGTGCATTGGCGCTCGTCAACAACGCTTCGACGCCGAAGCGATGGAGGTCGTCGTCGTAGGGATTGAGCGTCGCGCTGCGCAGCGCGGTGAGTATCGCGCGGCCCTCGCCGGAGCGCGCGAGCACGCGCGCCGCGCGCCATGCGTCGCGCCCGGCGTCGCTCGCCGAACGCCGCAGATGCGGTGCCGCGAAGTCGAGCATGCCGATGCGCTCGATCATCAGATGCGCGGATCGGCAATCGGCCGCGCCCGCTTGGGCGAGCGCGTCGGCTAACAGTGCGCCCCGCAGCGCCGCTTGCATGTCGTTGAGATCGGTGGCGTGGTCGGCGGTATTGTTTGCGATGTCGTTCGCAAGCTCGTTGGCGATTTCGTTGGTGTTGTTGTTGTTAGCGGCGCGGTTCGCAATGTCGTTGGCGGTCTCGCTGGTGGTCGCATTGGCGGTGTGGTTTGCGATACCGCTGACGGTTTCATTGGCCGTCCCGTAAGCGGAGAGCGAGGCAGCACCGACCCGCTCCTCAGCCGAGCAAAGTCGATGCAAACGATCAGCAAGGGCCGCTGCATCGACTGGCTGCTCGAAGCCGTCGTTAAATAGCCGCTGCACATACCCAACGAGCCCGGCGCGCGTCGTGATGGCATCGAGCGGAATCCGCCGCGATGACGTCGCTGCCTGATCCGCTTCATCTATGTCATGCGCGACGGCGCCACCTTCGCGCGTACCCAAAGCACCACCAGCACCCGCGGCCAGCAGTCCCATATCCGCCAACGGATCGGTCCCGCGCCGCGCATGTCTCGCCGTGGTGATCGGCGGAAAGCGGCGCTCCCCAGGCGCGTGATCCTCGGGCCCCGATGCGCTGCCCTGCGTGCTGTGCTGAAACAGCGCGGTGCTCAATTCGACGCGGCGCGCGCCGACGACCCGCGCGGGCCGCGCAAGCGCCCCGCGAAACCACTCAGGCATGCGCCGCCGCGTCGGCGTCGGCGGGAGCGCCGCCGCGGCCTCCGCTTGCGCCGCGGCAGGCGCGTTTTCGATCAGGCTGTCAGCGGACGAAACATCGAGCGGGCGATAGCGGAACATGTCGACGCGGCAGAAGGAGACCGCGTTGCACTATGTCCTCCCAATGTGACAGCCGGTTGCTGCCGCGCCGCGCGATGCGAAGCGCGGCATCGAATTACGAAGCGACGATGTGCGATTCTTCCGCAGCCGCGTGCGGGTTCGCTGCATCGTGGACGTCGTCCGCGTCGAGATGTGCGTCCAGCGCCGCGTATTCGTTGAGCCAGCGTGTCGCAGGCGTGTCGTCGGGCGCTTGCAGCGGACGCGTCATCGCATACAGATAACTGTCGCCGGCCAGCAGGCCGCGATTGGGCCGGCATTCGTAATTCGTCAGTTTCGCTTCGAGCGTGAAGCCGAGCTTCTCCATGCTGCTGTGCGCGTCGCCATCCACGGCGCAATACGCGTAAATGCGCAGAATCGGCGGCTGCGCGAGCATCCACGCGAGCAGCTTGCGCAGCGCATGCAGGCCCGCGCGCCGGCGACGCGCACCGCCGCGCCGGCTGATCATCACGCCGACTTCGACGCGCGGCGGATGCGGCCGCAATTCGATCATGCCGGTGAGCCGGCCGCTCGCGCGGTCTTCGAGAACCCAGCGGATCAGTGTGCCGTCGCGCCAGCCTTGCACGGAATCGTCGATGAATGCGAGTGTCTCGTCGAGTTGCGTATGGCGCTTGAAACTGAGGTCGCGCGTCGTCGCGGCATCGCCGAGCATGGCTTCGAAGAGGGCTTCGGCATCGCGCGGCTCGGGCGGCCGCATCAGCAGGTCGGCGGATTCGATCAGCGCGGGAAAGCGGAATGGCGATGGCGACATCGGAGATCTCCAGGCACGGCGTTTGATCCGATTGTCGATGAAGAGATGCATGACACATCGCGGATGCCGCGAAGGCGGAGGCGCAAATGCGAAGGGGAAGGCCCACGCGTTCGCATCGCCTGCCGGCATTTCGCTCGGCCCGATACGTCGCGTGCGAGCCAACGCTAAGGTGCCGTCATGGCGGCACATGCCGGTTTGCCGCGCCGAACCTGGGAGAGTCCAACGTGAGCAGCAAAGCCATTGCCGCATTGCCGGCGGCGAGCGTCGGCGGCATAGAAGGTGCAAATCATCACGCGCCGTTAGACAAAGCCCCTAGGCGCGCGGCGCTCGTGCCGACGAGCGTGAAGCTCGCGGGCGAACTGGCGCAGTTGCGCGACATCGCATCGCCGCCGCAAGGCCCGGTCAAGTTCAGCCTGTCGCGCAAGGGCGGCGACAATCTGCCGGTGCTGCGCAGACCAAGTGTCGTGGTGATCGCGCCAGGCGCGGCACGCGTCGACGACGATAGCCAGTCGTCGTGGACGCGCACGCTGCCGGTTCGGCCCGTGCAAACGCGATTCTCCGACGCGCCTCCTATCGGGCAAGCCGCATTCGACGCGGCCGCCGCGAGGGACATGTTCGCCAACATCGCGTTGCTCGTTGAATTCACGAAGCGTGTCGGCGAGGTGATTCACGGTGCGACGTGAGCCGGGTGTCATGCAGCGCTTGACCGGCCGCTGTACGCGGTCGCGTCTGCGCTTGCGTGTGCGTTATAAAGTTGGCGGCCGCATCATGCAAACCAAACCGACACCTTCGCGCTGCCTCTCACATCTTTTCAAGCACGCAGCCACGTAAATTCCCCCGCCACTATCCCTTCGAACATCTCATCCGTCGATTCGATGATGTTCTTGCGCCAATAGCGGCCATGCTCGGCATAGTGCGCGAGCAGATCGGCGAGCGCGGCGCCGTCCACGTCGTAAGTCATCGGCACGCGAAGCACGAGCACGATGCCGCCCGTATCCGTATCGAGCCCGAGTTGCGCCTGGTCTTGCGCGTAGATGAGCAGGTTCGCTTCCAGCATCAGCCGGAACACGACAAGCGTGCGGCCGGCCGTCACGGTGCCGTAATGAAAATTGGCGTAGAGCGCGTCGAGATCGTTTTCGAAGTGTTCGAGCCGCACGTCGAAGCCTTCCACCTCGATCGAGCGCGTGCGCAACACATGCTCGGCATCCGCGAGGCCGACCGTCGCGCACAGATCGCGCACCAATGATGCGTAGCGCTCCGAACTATCGTTGGTGTCCAAATCAAAGGCCCGCGCAACTCAATAAAATCCCGCCGATGACGCAAAGAGCCGGCACGCGGCGAACCGCGAGCCGGCCGGCAAACTGGCGACAAGCTTGCACCGCATTCCGCAGCGCGGTTTGCGGCGCGCCTGGCGCTTAATGCCCGGTGCCGCCCTGGATCGTCTGACCCGCGGTTTTCATGGTGTTGGCAACCGCGCCCGCCAGCGACATCTGCAGCGTGGCCTGCGCCGCGCCGATAGCAGCGGTGCTGCCTTGCGCGGCCATGCCGGTGATCGCACCCATTGCCGGACCGATAGACATAAGACCTCCTCGTGCTCAAGTTAAGAAGAAATGCTGCCCTGTGCGGCAGGCAACCACAGCCGCCGCACAGGGGCGAGCCTCGTGCGCGGCGCTCAGGTTGCGCCGCGTTTATCCGCAAGCTGCCCGACGATGCGGCTCGCGGCGAGCAGACCGCGATAGAGCTTCGCGAGATCGTTGCGGTCGAGTTCGGTTGCGCCGTGCGCCTCGCCGACGTTTTTCGCGGTCGCCTCGAGCGCCTCGCGTATTGCGGCAAGACGCGGTCCGCCGGCCGGATCGGCGAGCGTCTTCTGCAGATCGTTGAAGTCGGCGGCGCACGCTTCGAGCGGCGCGTAGATGTTCGATGTTTGCGTCATGGGAACCTCACTTCGGTAGCGGCAGATAAGCGGTTTTGTTTGCCGCGGTCTTGTTCGCCGCGCGCGGGGCGGGCGAGGGCGGCGTCGCGGGAATATCCTCGACGGGCTGCATCACGCCGCGTGCAGCGCCGCTCGCGATTATCGCGGGACCGTTATTGGCGGATGTTTCGTCGCTACTCGCATTCTTCTGCGCATCGCTCGCATCATTTCCTGCGTCATTTCCCGCAGCGGCCGCCGACGAAGCCGGCTCTTCCGGCAACGTATAAATGTGTTTGACGCCGTCGGGTGTCTGGCCGTAGCGCACATCGTCGGAGGACATCAGGAACGAGAACGAAGGCGCCGACGGCAACGCATCGTCAGCTTGCGCGACGCGCACACGAACGTCCTTCACGTTGTCGCTGAGATCGTGGCGCATGCGCGCGACGGCCGATTCGACGTCGCGCGGATTGGCCGCCTTGCCGCTGATTTCGAAGTTTCCGCGTCCTGTGTAGACAACTTTGAGTCCCTGCATCGCGAGCGAATCGGCGATGTTGCGCACGTCGTTCTGCGCGATGTCGTAGTGCCGCACGATGCCGTTCGGCGAGATCCGCATCAGCATCTTGCGCACCTGCGTGTCTTCGTCGGGCGTCGCGACCATGCCGCTCACCATCACCGTCGCGCCTCGCACCTGCGCGTGCAGTTCCTTCATGTGCGCGGCGGCGAGTTCGAGATTCACGCGTTGCGCGAGGTCGCCCGCGTCGCGCGGCAACGCGGCACGGCTGACGGCTGTCGTCAGCATCACCGAGCCGATCACGAGCACCGCGCCGAGCATCGCGCACGCCGAGACGATGCCCGTCATTCTGCGGCGGCGCGAGCGCTCCGCCGCGCGCCGGCTTTCGTCCGGCTTGACGAGCAGCGTCGAGAGCAGATCGAGATCGCTCGGCCAGGCCGCGTCGTCCGAGCCGATGCACACGACGGTATCGCCGAATTGCATCGGCACGAATTCGAGCAGGATGACGGTGCCCGGCTCGTCTTCGTCTTGCGATGTGGGGAAGGCTCCCTGAGTGCCGTCGTTGCTTTCGTTGTTGTTACTGCCTGCGTCACTGCCTTGCGTCGCGAAGTCTCCCGCCATGACCGCCATCATCCGACGCGCGCTCACCACGCCGCTCGCATCGACGATGAGCAGCACATCGTCGCCATGCCAGTCGGAGATGCGGATATCGGCGTCGTCATCCGCGCCGATCCGATGAGCGCCGGTGCCGAGACGCAATTCCGCGCCGGCATGCACGCCAGTCAGGATACGCAGCAGCTTCGTCATGGAAAGCCCGTTCAAGGATGATGCGGCGCGCAGCGGCACGCCTTCGACACTCACTCTAGCCGCCGCCGATGACGTTCCAGCACACAATGCGAAGCGGATACATGGAAAGCGAAACTGCGCGCGAGGGCGGGAGAATGCGAGGCATTAGCGGCACTAACGGCACTAACGGCACTAACGGCACTAACGGCACTAACGGCACTAACGACATTAACGGCATTAACGGCATTAACGGCATTAACGGCATTAGCGGCGCGCGGCGGCCGCAAGCGCGGCGCCGCGCTGCACGATGCGCACGTTCAATGCGCGCTCGCGCATAGGCGATGTCGAAGGCTTGCCGTACATGAGCAGCAACAGCGGCAACAGCAGATTAAGCCGTCCTGTGCGGCCGATTTGTTCCACCGATGCTTCGCCTCCTGCGCCTGCGCCCGCGCGATCTGAACCAGCGCCTCGCGATGCCGACGCGTCGATCAGCCGCTGCCGCCACGCGCCCATGTCCGCATCGCCGGGCGCACCGGTTTGCAACTGCACGCGAAGCAGATCGATGAAGCGCTCATGCAGCAGCGCATCGAGCGATGCCTGCGGACGCGCGGCGGCTTCATCGCGCGATGCGAGCAATGCGTCGCACCAGAGGCGCGGCAGCATCTCCGAAAGATCGGCATGACCCGCTTGCACGTCGACGAACTTCTGCAACGGCCCGCGCTCCGGTGCCGCGATCGCCGCCCGGCCGCTGCTGCGCATGCGAACCTGCGTGCGCGGCGCGCCATTCTCGCGATTCTCGCCGTCAGCGCCGTCGCGGCCGTCATGCGATTGCCCGCCATTGCCGCGGCCACCGCCGCCGTCGCGCGTTATACGACCTGAGTCGGCGGCATCGGGCGCATGCTCGCTCGCATCGTTACCCGTCACGACGATGGGCCGTCGCATGCCCGTGCGACGCGCGGCATTGCGCCTGCGCGCGTTGAGCGCCGCGAGCTTGCGCGCGAGCTGCGAACCGCGCATCGCCGCTTGTTGCGTGCGCGCATAGCTGAACGTAATCGTGCCGCGATACAACACCGCGAAGCGCGCGACCGTTGTTTGCTGCGAGCGTTCGCGAGCCGCATCCGCGTGTGCCGTCAGCGACGCCGCGCTGAACGGTGTGCCGACGCGCGTCATTGCGGCACCGCCGTATGCATGATCTCGTTCGCGAAGTGCAGCAGCGCCGCCGCCGAAAACGGCGCGGCGATCACGATCGCGACCGTCACCGCAATCAGCTTCACGCCGTGCGAAAGCGTCTGATCCTGCATCGACGTGATCGCCTGCAGGAACGACACGCCGAGTCCCACGAGCGCGGCGACGATCACGATAGGCAGCGAGATATACATGCAGAGCAGCATGCCCTGAGTGGTGAAGCGAACGAGCGTGTCGATGTCCATGAGTCGATGTCCATGAGTCGATGTTCCCGGTCTTTGCGTGCTAACGATACGTCATCACAAGGCCGTGAATCAGCGTCGACCAGCCGTCCATCACGACGAACAGAAGCAGCTTGAACGGAATCGCGACGTTGGTCGGCGTGACCTGATTCAAGCCCATCGCGAGCAGCACATTGGCGATGATCAGATCGATGACGATGAACGCGATGTAGAGCAGAAAGCCGATCTTGAACGCGTCGGTGAGTTCGGTCAGCGTGAAGGCGGGCGCGAGTACGATGAGGTCGTTTTCATGCAGGCTCGACGCGGCGTCTTTCGGCCACACGACATTCGCCGAGCGGATGAAGAAGCGCTTTTCGCGCTCGTTCGTGTGCTTCTGCAAGAACGTGCGGAACGGTTCGCGCGCGGCGCTGAAGACCTGGATCAGCGCCTGAGTGGGCTGGCCGGCAATCGTTTGGCCCTGCATCGATTGCATCGCCTGCATGCCAACCGGCGCCATCACGTACAGCGACACGAGTATCGCCACGCCGTTGAGCACCATGTTGGGCGGCACTTGCTGCACGCCGAGCGCATTGCGCAACAGGCCGAGCACCACCACGATCTTCGCGTAGGACGTGACGACCATCGCGACGAAAGGGACGAGGCTGATCGCAACGATGACGATCAGCAGTCCGGTGATGTCACTGAACTGGACCATCGCCGTGCGCCATGCGCAAAATGCGGATGCCCAGATGATCGCCCACGGTCACGAGCTCGCCATAGCCGATGGTCTGGCCATGCGTGACCAGCTTGAGCTGCGCGTCGGCAACCGGCGTCGGCAGTTCGAGCACATAGCCGGGGCGCAACGCATACAGTTGCGAGAGCGGCAGCGCGACGGTGTCGACTTCGAACTGGACGGGCAGATCGAGTTCGCCGATGTCGATCGGATTCGAATGTTGATCCGGTGCGAGCAAATCGTCCGGGCGAACGGGGTCCAGCTCATCGGTCATGATGGGCTCCTTCGTGAGTGAAAGCCTGCGGCCTTCAATGTTGACTTGCGCGTGAACGCGCATCAGGCCGGGCGAGCCCCAGGCCACGGTGGCGGTCGCCATCGCCGTCGCGGGCTCGGCGAGCGGGGTGGCGTGGGTCGTGGCGTGGGTCGTGCCGTTGGCGTCGGCTGGGTGAGCGGCGCAGGTTTCGTCGATGCGTTCTGCGCCGCTGGCCGGCAGCAACGCGCGCAAGTTGCCCGGCAGCGAACGCAGCAACACATCGCCGGCTTCGAGCGCGCGCAACGTGTCGACGGGCAGACGGCGTGAGCCGAGTATCAGGCGTCCGGGCACTTTATAGCCGTCGAACGGCGCGCTGTTTTGTGTCTGCGATGAAGCGTGCGTGCGGAAGGCGTCGGCGATAAGGCGGACTGTGCGCGTGGCGTGCGATGCTTCGAGCGCGTCCACCACGGACGCAGCAAGCAGCACGCGCGCGCGATGCCGTGTGCCGCCGAGCGAGAAGGTCGCGTCGAATGTTGCGCAATCGTGCACGGAAGGTTCAGGCGGCGTGCCGCGCGCTAGCTGCGTGACATGCATATTGCCGAGGCCGAGCGCCGCGAGCCGCTTCAGCAGCGGTTCGAGCAGCACACCGGCGACGGCGATGCGCAACGCGCGAGCCGTATCGCCGGGCACCGGCGCGCGAGAGAGCGTGCCGTCGGGCAGCGCGGCGATGTCGAGGGCAGGATACGCGGCGAGATCGAACAGCACGCGAACCGCGCCGGCCGCATGCGCGAGATCGAGCACGCCGGGCTGTTCGAAGGGCGCGTGACTGCGCTCGGCAGCGGGTTCGAGCGTCGCTTGCCAATCGACGATAGCGGCATCGCGCGCGAGCCATTGCGCAGCGCCGGCATCGCAGACGAGCCGCGCGACGCGCGCGGCAAGCGGCGGCACGGCGCGAAGCGGCAGTCTTGCGATGGGCGCCGTTTGGGGAACCCTCGCCGCCGCACGTTCCGCGGCAGCGTCCACCCCTGGCATTTCGGCGATCGAATAACCCATGCGGCGTCGGTTCAGGAATGCGGCCAGCGTCGGCCAGGATAAACGACGGGCGGCGCGCTCACCACACCGTCAGTTCGATGTCGCGCGGCGTGCCCCACGCGTTCAGCAGCGAAGCGAGCTCGCGTTCGAGCATCGCACTGTGGTCGAAGAGTAACTGCCGCGTTTCGATGCCCCGCGTGTCGAACCGAAGCGACAACCAGAAACGCGAAAGAGACAGATAGAGCGTCGTGTCCGGCAGAATGCGTTCGTCGAGCGGAATGCGCACTTCCCAGTTGCCCGCGTCGCCGATCGCGGGGTCCGCGCAGAAGGCCGCGACCTCTCGCGCGAGCGAGCGCGCCAGTTCGAGGAAATGGCCTTGCGTGCGAAAGAGGGCGTCGACGGCGGGCATCGTCGCTGGCGGCAGGCGCTGTAGCAACGCTTCGTGCGCGGCGATAGCGCGTTCCGATGCATGCGCGCTTTCATCGGCGGCATGGGCTTCGGTCTCGGCTTCTGTTTCGGCGCTTGAATCGCGGGCGTGATCGTCGCCGAAGCGGTTCGCGTGCGCGTCGTCGTCCGCCGCGCCGTTTGCTGCGCACTCGCACTCGGCTTGCGACGCGCCTGCGGCTTCGTCGAATGAAACCGGCGTGCGTTGCGAGCGCGTGCGACGCACCAGCGCCGCGTAATCGAAACGCCGCGCGCGCGCTGCGTCGGCGGCGGGACGCGAATCGGCGTCGGACGGAATGATGCGCAGCGGCCGCGGTTCGATGATCGTCATGAGCGTGAACGTGAAGGCGATCGGCGCGGCTAGATCGTCACGCGGCCGAGCGGCTGCAGTTCGACATGCTCGCCGAGTTCCTGATACGAGTAGACGGCGAGCCAGCCGAGCCGCGCCTCGATCATGCGGCGCACATAGCGGCGTATATCCATCGACGTGACGAGTGCGACGCCGTCACGCGGCGTATCGCCTACAAACGATTGAATGCGGTCGATCAGAAAACCGACTTCATCGGGCGGCAGAGCGAGGAAGTTGCCCGTCGGCGTCTGCTTGATCGCCTGGCGGATATGCTGCTCGACCGGCAGATCGAACAGTACCGCGGGCAATTGCCGTCCCGCGCCCGCCGCGCGATGCGCGAGAAAGCGCGCGAGGTCGCCGCGCACGTATTCGGTGAGCATCAGCATGTCCTTTTCTTTTGCGCCCCACACGACGAGGCTCTCCAGAATATTGCGCACGTTGCGGATCGGAATCTGCTCTTCCAGCAGCCGGCGAAGTACAT
>Ga0268255_10001028_pt1 | contig 17269 bp, 15 predicted proteins | sample AgamicOrMarz_FD_200256 | JGI IMG/M metagenome (GOLD analysis project Ga0268255, IMG submission 200256) | Agave microbial communities from Guanajuato, Mexico - Or.Ma.rz (v2) (version 3) | ecosystem: Host-associated > Plants > Phyllosphere > Phylloplane/Leaf | place: Guanajuato, Mexico...
TAGTGTAGATAATTTTTCCATTTGTATGCTGATTAATAATTTGCTTTTCTACAGCTGGATGCCTTGCTCCATGATCTGCAAACTTCAATTTAACATTAGGGAACATGTTTCTTAATGTCTGCCATACAACCATTTCCTTTCGAAGTACCGGACCATCCGTATCATGATCTTCAATGGCTTCCGCAATGCTTGAAGGATATGAAGCCCCACTGATAGAAATGTATTTAAAATCATATTCAGTCAATACTTCTAAAAAGTCTCTCGACTTGCTTAGCATCTGTTCAATTGTTATACGATTGACACTTACATCACCAAAATCTAATAAAATAGAACAATTATTTTCTGCTAATTTTAAATCAGAAATAATTGATTCTAGCTGTTCTTTAAAAAAATCAGGTTCATCAATATCATACAGTGCCTCACCATCTAGTCTTATACAAAAATAAGGAGCCTCTGGATAATTTAAATTTTTCATTGTTTGATGATAAAGACTGCTCATTTGATCAAACCAACGGTCATAACCAATTACAGGAACTACCTTTACTCCTAATGCAAACAATTTGTTATAAGTATAGGTTAAGAAATGCTCACCATTCTCCAATAAAGCTTCAGATGGTTTCCAAAAATAACCATCCACTAAAGCAATATTTCCACTCCATAATTTCCCTATTTTCTCACAACGGCTATTAACATCAACAAGTCTTGAAGCCCCTTCCTTATAGACATTAGGCATTTCAAATAAAGGGTGGAACGTTGGCTGTATTTGATATTCTAACTGCTCAGACCTAATAGGTTTTATCGCATCAAATTCACCTTGCTTCGCTTTCATGATTGGGACATATTCTGGAATTTTCATCATCTCTACTCCTCAACACTTAATAAATGAGAATTGGTTAATAATGCCTTGACCTGATATTGACCGACCAAGTCTGAAAATAAGGTGTAATTTCCCAACTCTTTTCGAATACGCCCTGCAATGATTGCTGGATGAATCCTCAACTCTTTAGCCAACTTTTCAATAGATTCTTTACTTGGTGAGATAAATGCCTCTGTACGTCTCAAAACTCCTCTTGGTATAAATGCCTCTCTTGCCAATCGATTTGCTTCCGCTTCCCTCCGATCCTCCATACTTGATGAATCTAGATCATCGAGAAATGCTTCTGTTTCATCAACATGTTTCCAAATATGTGCGCATTCATGTAGTAACGTAAACCAGAAATTATCCAATCGATCATATCGTAAACTTAGTCCAATAATAGGTGTACCATCACTGTCCTTCAATGCAGCTCCATCAAGATGTGTACCTTTAAGATGAGGCTCAATGACTACAGCAATTCCATGTTTTTCTAAGTATTCAATTGCTAATATTGGCCCATGCTCAAACCAACTTAATTGAGCCAACTCTCTTAAAAAATTACTATTTATTAAATTAGGATCATATTTTCCTAAACTATTTTTCTTATCTCTAGCTTGGAGAATGACTCTAGCTAACCACGCATACAATGCATACATCGTGTTAGGTGTTTGAGCATCCCCAGACAACTTACGCTTAAAAGAAGCTGAGCCGATTTGTAAACCTGATTGAGCAATATATTTTTGGATAATACTCTCGGTCGATGCGGCTGTATCTGAAAGAAGTGTTTTTAACCACCCTCTATTTTTCATCTCTTTAACAGGAAATTTAGACCAATCAATGTTATTTTTATCTAATGTATTCTTTGAATTTGATAATCCAATTAATGTCTCTACCGACAGTCCCAACCCTACAGATAATGCTCGGATCATATCTACGGTTAAGGCTCTTTTTCGATTAAGAACTTCAGAAACCCGACTTGTAGTACCAAAATATGGGGCCAAATCAGCTTGTTTTAATCCTTTCTCATGCATCCTAAATAGAATTGCATCAATAGGATCAGGTGCCTCTATCGGGTATTGTTTATTTTCATAATCTTCAATTAAAACCGATAATAATTCCAACCGATCACTTTCAGGACTTCCTATAACAGGATTTAGCATAATTAAAGAATGCACTTCGTCAAGATAAGCTTGATACTGCTCTCTTGTACGAATAACTTTAAATTCCATTGTTAGCACCTTTAATGTTTACAGCTTTAATAATCGCTACTCTCTGAGAAAATGCGATTTGTAGACAGATAACCCAATTAGAGTTATGTATCGAAAATTCGAAACATTGGTTTTCCAAAATGGATACTTTTGGAAATTGTTTCACAATATCTTCCGCACCACGCCAATGAGCATCACGTATTTCAGAGATCCAACTTATGAACCACTTTTTGGCAAACTCACATTCAATCACTGTTATTTTTTCAAGACCTAAAAGCTTCATTCAAAAACATTCCCAATTTGGGAATAAATTACACCAATTTTTAAAACAACTCAATTCCCATTTTGGTAATTTTTATGAAATATAAGTATAGAGCACTACTTTAATTGCCTAACCATCTATCACTGATCTGGTCTTGGTTAAATTTTCTCTTGAAATATAAAAGTTAATCATTATTTAGATTGAATATTTTATTGTTTAATAATCTGAGAAAAAAATGACACCACAAGAACGCTTACAAGTAATCATAAATCAAGCAGAGCAATTCGATATTGAAAAAATTGATCGCCGTAAAATAGAAAATGACTTGTATGATGCTTATCACCAGATTAATACCTTAGAAAATATTATTAAAGAAAATGTTAATAATCTAATATTTACCGAATTAGATAATTTTTTAGCACCACAAGGATGGAGATCCGAAGTCAATAGTGAAAATGGAAGAGACTACAAGTTAGGAATTAAATATATTTGGATTGTTCCAACTGATACAGCAAGTAAGAAGCAAGGCTATCTTGTAAGTCATGATTTGTTTGAAGGAAAAACTCATCGTATAGAAGTTTCATTTAAAGACACTAATATAGCTAGATTTCTAATAATGGCGACAAATGGATTGGTTATTCACAATGATATGAAAAATGAGGAATTGAATAGCAAGTTAGAACAATTTCAAATGATTAAAAATAAATTTAATGAAATAAACCAAGATTTAAACTTCCATATATTAGATATTGAAGTGACTAAAGTTGGTCAGAACGCCTTCAAAAAACAACCTAATTTAATCGAAGCTCTTTTAACCATATTGGAAAATAAGTAAATCACATTAAATCGAATAGCTTTAGATCATGTACAAATATGCTCTATTACAATGACAAACAGATTTATAAAGTGTTTCATCAACTTTGTGGACAACTCTAAAATTGTCCACATATTTCAAAATTCGAAGTCACTACTATGGCATACATTTAATATAAAAAAACCTTAAATAAATTTAAGGTTTTTTTATATTAAATTATGAATAGCTAGCTTATTCAGAAATACTTATTAAATGTTCTTTAGCTGGTCTTTTAGACAACCATTCAAATAATCCAATCACATCTGCATTGATTTTTGATAATTCTTCAGCAGCTGTTGCTCTCCATTCTAGATCTCCAGGACCATTAAAACTTTTTCGCAACTCACGAATAACATTTAAAACTTTCTCGGACCAATCTAAAAACTCTACCTTCCCCCAGTAACTTACTTCCTCAAGATGAGGAATTGCCCCTTTGTTCATTTTTTTCACAGGCGTAACTAATACTGGTAAAATCTCACAATTTTCATATGACTGATCATGATCCCTTAACCATCTTGGATGTGAGGCTACTTGTCTTGCTTTTGTTGCACTTAAACTAGAGGACTCTTCTGCATCAACATGATCTTCAAAAATAATTACTAAATCACCTTTATGCCACCATGGATCAGGTGAAGCTTCCGTCTCAATCTTATTAGCCTCTAGACCAAGATATTTACCTAGTTCTACCTGTGCCATTTCAAATGTTTCAGGTTTATTTAAACCTTGTCTTATTTCTGCCTCTTTTTCAGCAAATCTTGTACTTGAAATTAACCCTAAATTAACTAGATTACTTTCAATTTGTTCAATCTGTTGCATGACCAACAGATTTCTTCGATCTTCTTTGTCCTCACTGGCAATCACTTTCATTTCTCTAGCTAATGAAGTAAGCCAAGGCACGGCAATTGTTGCCTTTTTCGCTTGTATATAATGCTCACGAGCACTAATGTCAAAACCTGAATGCCCTTCAATATATGCTTGATCTGCGGAGGCGCCTGCAAAATAGTGCCATACTGCTCTATATCCTTTTAAATCAGGGTGTTTTAAAACACTTAGAACCTCTCTAGCCGCATCCCGAGCCTCAATAAAATCACTATTCCATAAGGCCTTTTGCCATTTAATCTCATATTTTACAGCTTGGGATAATTCTTCCATAGCTGGAAACTCTTCTTGTTTTGCTGCAGCCCTAGTATCCAAGATTGTCTGATTCGCCTCTTCCCAGTCACTTTCATGTTCTAAAAAAATTTCAAAATTTTCTAAAATTCCATTAGAGTCAACGTCAGTTCCTGAAGATTGTAAAATACCAAATTCTAATTCAGCCTGAAGTTCTGGATGAAAATATTTTCTTTTTTTAAAATCTGTTAAATAACAACTTAATTCATCACCTGTTATTACTACAGCTGAATAATCATTTAATCCCCGTGTACAACGACCAATTGCCTGTAAAGCCCTCGTTTGAATTCGGTCATTATACAAAAGGCTTGCACCCATTTTATTTATAAAAAATTTTTCTTGTAAATTCGTAGATTGAGAAAGTCCATCAACAAATAATAACCTACAATCATCTTCTGGGAAGTCAATACCATCATATCTGTTTGCAATGACAGCAACTGCTTCACTACTCGAAACAAAATTAGATTTACTATTTTCAAGTTCAGCTGCGGTAAAGATGGGAAATCCTAAGTGAGTATCCACATCATTTATGAGTTCTTTAGCTGACTCATTATTAGAGGTTAATACAATACTTCTACCAGCTTGTTTCATTAATTTTCTTCTTAAATCAATTATCTCCTCATGATTAAGTGACTTTTCAGGAAAAATAAAAAAACGGCGCCCAATACCTTGCTTATCCCAACCAGCTGGAACAGGCAATCTTTCAATATTTGTGCGTCCTGTTAATCGCTCTAAATCTCCCCCAAGGCCCAGAGTTGCAGACATATAGACTCTTTGCTTCGCATTTTCAAAAGCACCGTGAACCCAAGTTGGTGGTATCAATGGTTTAATCAAAATTTCATTAGAAGAAACATAAATCTGACAGGCATGTATATGATCCTGCAACATCTGCCAAGAATATCTTTGACTATTTTCTGTAGTTAAATTGGCATTGATTACTGCCCTTAAATCATTAGATATACCTAACACTTTTTTAGTAGGAATTTTATCAACCCATGTAGCATCATCTACACCAGACCACATTCCAACCAATCTTGCAAAGCTTTGCTCTGACAAAACAGACTTTAAAACTCCACAAATAGCTTTATGTAAAAGATAGTCAGACTCCTCAGTACGACTAACTTTAAAAGTCCATAATTGTTGCAAGTAATTTTCTGCTGCATGTGCATCATCAATGATAATTACATCGGCATCTTTAAAAAATGGATTAGTATTAAAAAGACTATTATAAGTCGTTACAGCTATACAGTTGCCATCTTGATATGCCGATCGTGCTTCTGGTGGATAATACTTTGCTGAACCTGTAAAACCTTGCACAGATAAGCCATATTTGTGATTGGCTTCTTCAACAACTTGATTGACTAGTTGACGTGTAGGACATAAGAATACTACTCGCTCTTTATACTTTCGACGTCTCCATTCTGCTAGTAATAAACCTACTAATGTTTTCCCACTACCTGTAGGCAATTGAATTGCAACATCCTTGCGATTCAATGCCTTTTCAGCATAATTTCTTAAAACCTGCCCTTGGTGATCATATAAACTAGCATGTTTACGCCGAGGTAAATCAAGAAAAAGCATGTCAGGGCTTTCAGGTACAGTTGTAGCTAAACTTGGTTTTTTAAAGGCCATAATACTATCTTTTTTATCAAGAATTTCAATTCAATTCAATTCAATTCAATTCAATTCAATTCAATTCAATTCAATTCAATTCAATTCAATTCAATTCAATTCAATTCAATTCAATTCATAATACTTTATTAAAAACTGTTATATTTTCAAGCATTATTATCAGTTATATCCATTTTCTGATAAATATTTTCCCCGAACAAATACTGCCTCAAAACATACATATTTGTTTAATGAGCATACATTACTATTGTTTGTTTTATAAAATTTAACTGACTTTCAACTTCTATGCTTTCAGGATTTAGAATTTCTAAAATAGCCATTCCTCTTAAAGTAGAGTAGATAAATGAGGGAAAGTGTTCTGCATTAGATACGTTTTCTTGTATTTCAGGGAAATATTTTAAAAAATTCAGATTAAAAATAGGATCATTTACCGAACGCTGTTCCAGAATCATATCAAATAATTTTTTATTGGCGCGACAGCCTAAAATTAAGCTCCAAGAAGCTATATAACTTTTTTTTCCATAGATTTGACTCCAAACTTGGTTTACAAAATAATCTGCTTTATCAACAATATTATCTTCTAAATTTGGCCAAACATTTGAAAAACTTGAAATATTCAAAGGGGATAAAACCTCTAATACGAGAACTTCAAGCAAAGCATCTTTTGTAGGGAAATGATGTTGAAAAGCTCCTACTGTAATATTTGCTCCTTTTGCTATATCAGTAATATTTGTTTTTGAATAACCTTTTAATTCTAATAATTTTAATGCTGAATCAATAATTTTTTGTCGCGTATTTTCGCTTTTAATCTGTTGGAATTTCTTCACTCTTGTAGTCATAATAAAAATATAAAATTTAGAATATCTTCAAAATCCTAGCAACATTTAATTTAAATTTCAAGAAGTTAGAATTATGAGTGGTAGAGTATTTTTGTAAACTCACCACTCCTTATAATTATTTAATTACTAATATGTATCGCTTGCTTTTTAGTATAGGCTAATAAACCAGACGTTCCAAAAGCATAGCCAATTCCGGAGGTTTTCCATCCGCCAAACTCCGCCAATGGAGATACATCTGCATGACTATTAATCCAAACCGTGCCACATTCTAATTGATCAGCAATAGTCTTTGCCTTATCCATATTACTGCTCCACACAGATCCCCCAAGGCCATATTCTGAGCGATTAATATCTTTTATAACCTCACCTACATCGCTATATTTAACTATAGGGAGTATAGGGCCAAATTGCTCTTCAGTTAGAATTTCCATATTTTCATTAACTTCACCAACCAGAGTAGGAAAAATAAAATATCCAATGTCTGAAATTTCCTGTGGATTATTTAGTACTTTAGCTCCATTGCTAACAGCTTTTTTCAAGATATTTTTAACTTTTAAATATTGAATTTCATTCTGAACTGGACCGAATGTTGTTTGAGATTCCATACCATCGCCAACTTTTTGCTTATCAGCTAGTTCACTTAGCTTGCTAACAAATGGTTCATATACTTTTTCATGAATATATAGTCTTTTAATACAAGCACATGTTTGGCCTGCATTGAAAAATGCACTTTGAAAAACCTTTTCAGCTACAGATTCAATATTTACATCATCTAATATGATAGCTGCATCATTTCCACCTAGTTCAAGAACAACCTTTTTAAATTGGCCAACAGTCCCATTTAGAATTGAAATACCAGTTTTTGTTGATCCAGTGAATGTAACTTTTTGAACCTGTGGATGTTCAGTTAACACTCTCCCTACCTCTCCTTTACCTAAAATTAAATTACAAACTCCAGATGGAAAGTGACGATTAATTATTTCAACTAATTTAATAGTGCTTAAAGGGGTAAACTCAGAAGGCTTATTAATTATACAATTCTTAGTTTTCAGGGCTGGAATAATGTGCCAAATTGCAATAACAAATGGCCAATTCCAAGGAGTAATAGAGGCAACTACTCCTAGAGGTTTATTGTGAACTTCCATTTTTTTCCCCATTGGATCTTCAATATGGTCAACAGGAATCTCATAATTTTTAATTGTTTCTATCCAATATAGAGCCAAATCAACCTCTAGAAGAGCTAGCTGCAATGGCTTGCCTTGTTCTAGCGTAATAATTTTAGCTATATCATTTTTTTCTTCAGCAATATCTTTTGCAATTTGCTCAAGACTATGCCTTACACTTTTATCATCAATATATTTCCATTTCTGGAATGCATCATTTGCTGACTTAACACATTCCTCTATTTGTTTATGATCAGCTTCATTACAATTTGAAATTACAGTACGGTTTGCAGGATTAATTACTTCAAAAGTCTGCCCATTACCCGTAACTTTTTGTCCATTAAAAATCATTTTATTATTCATATTTATCTCCATTGACAATTTTATGATATTTGCGTGCAGATGAATCATCATCTGTTACTGAAGCAGCATCATCTAAAGCCAATCCTCTTGTTTCTGGTGCATACAGTATGCATATCAAAAGCCCTACACCACATACTAGTGATGCAACCATCATTACTGCATTGGTTCCAAAGGAGCTAATTCCGATTGGAACCAGAAATGTCCCTAGAGCAGCACCTAGACGACTGATACCAACACAAACACCTGTCGCCGTTGCACGAATTTCTGTTGGGAATAGTTCTGCTGGATAAACAACATCTAATACTGAAGCACCTGATGAGACCATAGCAAAAAGGCTAAAGGCTACAATGATCCAGAGAGCGGAATGCCCTATAGCAATATATAATGTTGAGAATGTAAGGAGCATAAAGCTCATAATTGCTAATGGTCTACGTCCAATTTTATTTACAATAAATAGGCCTAAAATAGAACCGACAACTAGAAAGGTATTGACCAGTAGTGACTCTGAAACACTTTGATGTTTAGAGATATTTTTCATGATGGTTGGAAGGTAGGTAAATACTGCGAAATATGGAAATACCTGACAAACCCAGATACTGCTCATAAAAAATAATCTTCCACGATATTTTTTAGAAAGTACTACACTATAACCAGCTTCATGCGTCTCTTTTCCTGTATCTAGATCTGCTAAAGTAGCATTTGGATTAACATATTTTTTGATAATAGCTAGTGCTTCATTTTTTCTACCTTGGATCGCTAACCATCTTGGAGACTCCGGAGTAGTTAATCTCAGAAGTAAAACGAAGAATGCAGGGACGGCACTTGAAACAAGCATCCATTTCCATGCATTTTCCCCTACAAATAAAGCACCAATAAAAAATGAGGCAACATAACCAACCGTCCACATGGCTGGTGCAAGTGACATCAGTACAGCACGATGTTTCTTAGGCGAAAATTCAGATATCAATGTGCCCGCAACAGCATAATCCCCACCTATCGCCACTCCTAGTAAAAACCTAATAATGAGAAGCTGGGTAGCATCGGTTATAAACCAATGCATTAAAGATAAAATTAAAATCAAAAACAATTGGAGAATAAATAGTTTACGGCGACCATATTTATCGGTTAATCGCCCAAAAATAAGTGCACCTAAAAAGACACCGAGTAGTGTTGCGGCTCCAATCATTCCTAATAATGTTGGAGTAATTAAATTTGCAGCGGCAAAGAGTGGTAAAGCGGGAGCAATAATTCCTAGTAAATAACCATCACACAGCTGTCCTGCTGTACTCGCAATGGTCATCTTCATATGAAATTTAGACAAATTGGTATTATCTATGACTGATTCCTTTGTCATTTTCTTATCCTCATATTTCTCGTCTATAAATAGTGCTTAAGTCCTTTAAACACGGTTATTCAATATGTTGGTGATGTCACAAAAAAGAACACAGCTTGCTTACCAATGTACTTCACTTGATCACCATTTTTTAGGTTAAATACATCGCCTGCCTTTGCCTGATGAGATTGTCCATTAATTTGTATTTCTAATTCACCAGAAATCAAATAAAGAACTTCATCATAATCAAGTTGTTTAATTGGACATTCTGCATCATGAAGTCTTCCAAATCCGCAAGGTAATGCATTTGGATAAACATCATTTACCGCCCAACCGATTGATGCTTCTTCATTTGACGTATTTTCTTCATCATTTCGTTTATGAAAAATGACGTCACTTCCATTAATTAATTGACTCATTTCAATTATTCCTCTTTCAATATGTTCTTCCGGTCTAAAAAAAGCTTTAATTTAAAACCTAAATCTAAAAATGGACGCGGTGGCACCACTGATGAGGTGCCATCTGCGAGATATATCGATGTATAGTCATTTGGGATATTCATTGCATAATCAGAGATTAGTGTGCCTGCAACTGTGTGTCTGACAATTCCTGTACCATTACAACAAGATGCAACAAAGACATTTGAATTGATTTTCCCAAATATCGGAGCATTATTTGCCGAGAGTGAAAGCCACCCCATCCATGTATGTGCGACATTAAATTCGATTTGCGGAAAGCGTTGCTTAATCAATTGGTTATGTTTATTTTTTGCAACATCAAGTGTGTGCAAGCTTTCTGTCAAGTTTGGAGAGAGGTTAAATCCATGTCGCATTAATATGCGTCGATCTTGGGTCAAGCGAACTGTACAGCCGCCAGTATTATGTGCAGGTGTAATTCCCCAGTTATCAAGTTCCCCTAGTTTATTAACCTCTTTGGAAGACAACGGCGCTGTTAAGCTTGCATAAAGTACAATTGGGATCTGACGATTTTTATAAAAACCCCATTTTTGTAAAAAGGCATTGATCGTAATAATGGCTTTACCCAACCGGATCATACCTTTTTGTGTTCGGATATATTTTTGATCAGACTCTAAATCAAATTCGATAACAGGTGAGTTCTCAAAAACCGTTACATTATTTGGTAATGAACCAGCCAACCCTCGTACTAAAGCAGCAGGATTAAGTAGATACGTACCAGGGGTATAAACTGCTGAAGAGTAATATTCAGTCCCTAGCAGTTGATATAAAGCTTTCTTTTCATAATATTCAAAGTCCTCCCCCCAGCTTTCAATACTTTTTCGATAGTCCTTTAATATTTCTCCCCCCACATCATGAGCTACCGCAGCGTGGAAACGCCCTTGCTTTTGCCAGTCACATTGAATTTGATGTTTTGAAATGAGCTTATCTAGGATTTGAATTCCATAGCGATATAATTTTATTTCCTCCATTGCCTTATTCTTTTCAATTTCCGATTTACCTGCATAATGTGGTAAATCAATTGCAAAGCCAGCATTTTTACCAGAAGCATTTTCACCAATCTCAAATGCTTCAACCAATGCAACACTTTGGTCTGGGTTATGCTCGGCGATTCTTCTAGCGGCAGATAAACCCGCATAGCCAGCACCAATGACAACCCAGTCAAAATTATGCTGACCTTCTAAGGCTGGGAATGGTGTACGTTCAGGCAAAATAGCATTCCACCCACTCATTTTGACCATTTGCGGAATAGCTTTAATGGTTTTCATTTTAATTTCCTGTAAACACAAAACAATAAAAATATATTTTTATTGTTTTATTCAAAATTTAATATCAACTAAAAAGATCAGATGAGTTAAACACATTGTATTCTTTATGTTTTTTTAGAATAATATGTGTCTTCACATTTGAAATGAAATCATTTACTAATAACTTATGTGTCACAAAGCTATAGAGCTTATTTAAGTTCTCCACATGAACCTTCAAAATAAAGTCAGAATCTCCACTTAAAGAAATTGCCTCATGAATTTCATTTTGAGAAGCAATATAGTTCAGCATCTGATTTCTCGAATTTTCATCGTGCTTCTTCAAAGAAATATGGATGATTGCTGCAATATTTAAGCCCAGCGCTTCCTTATTTATTTTGGCAACATAACCTTCAATAATGCCAGCATCTTCCAAAGCTTTTTTTCGACGGCAGCATTGAGATACTGAAAGCCCGATTAAATCGCCTATTTCCTGATGTGTTAAGTTTGCATTCTTTTCAAGAAGATCTATGATTTTCCAATCGTAGGTATCCATAAGCTATACTCATAGTTATGATTTCATTCGGTTTAAATACCAATTGATAAAGGCCATCACACCATATTCAGTATCTGGTGAATAAATACCTTTAGTAAAAGCCATAGAATTAATACCTAGCTGATTATGTTCTGCGAGTTCTTTATCTTGCTGATTTGTTGCCAACCAAACTTTAAGTAAGTTGTCTAAATCATAATCTTGCCCTTCTACAGCATCCTTGTGTACTAACCATTTTGTAGTCACTGCAGTCTTATTCGGCCCAATTGGTAATACACTAAATGAAATTGCATGGTCGCCTAAAGCATGGTTCCATGTATTTGGAAAGTGCAATAATCTAACTGAGCCTACATCAAAGTCTGGTAAATCTCCCATCAGTTTCTTTGAGGCAATCTGTCCATCCATAGTAAAAGATAGACCTTTGTACATAGGTACACGGACAATCTGCCAACCTTCTGGACTAACCGTCATTTCATATTTTAAACTTTGAATATCCCAACGAGCCTTATCCTTTAAAGACTTTGGAATATACTCAGGTGGACAATTTGCATTTGTTGTATCTTCAACTTCAGCAATTGTATTCAATAATTCTGGATGACCTACCTTGCAATGGTAACATTCACGGTTATTTTCAATGACTAGCTTCCAATTCGCCTCTTCAATAAGTGTCATTTCATATGCAACTTTTGCGTCTGCCAAATTGTGCGGTAGTAAGTAAGGTGAAACAGTATCTTTAAACAGTTCAAATGATTCTGGTTTTTCAGATAAATTAATAAAAATATATCCTCCGACTTCTTCTAAATGTACGGGTTTTAAAGAATAAAGTGATTTATCAAAATCTTCAGGCATACTGCGCGCTGCAATTAAGTTACCTTGGCTGTTATAAGTCCATTGATGGTATGGACAAACCAGATTACGGTTCTTACCTTTCTCTTTTAAGCAGATTTTTGAACCACGATGGCGGCAAGTATTATGAAAAGCACGTATAACGTTATCCATACCACGTGTAATAATGATTGAGTTCTGTGCAACCTCAACTGTAATCCAGCTTCCTTGTTCCTTTAGCTCGCAGCTCATGGCAACAAAAAGCCACTCCTTGTACCAAATTTTTTGTAATTCAGCTTGGAAAATATTTTCATCTACATAAAACGCGCGCTCTAGGGTTTCACCCTCGACTTGTCGATCAATCAGGTCTTTGAGGCTTTCTTTTAAATTGACAATTTGATTCATAACTTACGTCCTTGATCGTTATTAAAAAACGTTCTCTTTATTTAAATATAGTGAAATTTTCATACTTGACTCAGTCAATTCTGATCATTTTTTAACTTTTTTGCTTAGAAATAGTAGCCAATATCAATGTTGAGCTGATTTTCCCAATGATTTATTCCACCACTTGCTAAACTTTGTGTATAGCTACTCCCCCCAATATAGGGATCATTTTTACCAAAAAGCCATTCTGTTGAAATATAAAAGTTTTTATTCAAGAAAAAAGAGCTACCAAGTACAAGTCGTTGAGTACTTTTAAAATCACTTTCAGTTTTATCGTATAAGCTATAATTGCTATACAAAGTCCAATTAGTAATATTTTCATTTAAATATTTTTGTGGCACTTTATAGCTCAAATCCAGACTATAAAACATACCTTTAGTCGCCATGTTAAAGGTTCCATCATAGCCCCCCAAACTGATCAGTTTATTATTAATATCAACATCTTGATAAAAGCTGACAAATTTCAAACTATATTTATCATTATTTGTTGCGTAATGTATTCCCAATAGATTTCTAGAACCTTTATTTTGTTCAAAATCCTTCAGGTTCGCGTAATATCCAGACAAACCGATTGAATAATTCCAATCTTGATACTTATCACTGTAGGTATAATTTACAACCGAAGAATCACGTTCTTTATATGAGGTTCCATTCTCGACATACGCATCAGCTTCTGTAATAACGTTAGAATAATAAGTTCCGTTACTTGTTCCTTCGCCCCGCCATGCATCATCCCAGTAATAGCCAAGATCTAAATGGTGGTGTTCAAACTGCTTACTGAATTTAACACCAGTTTTATATAAATCTTCTATGCCCATGGTATAGCCCAGAGATTCAATCATGGTACTACCAAAAAATGGTTGTAAACCTAATGGAACTTGGTTAAGCCCTAAAGAAACAGCACTTTCATTATCAAAAGCATACTTAATAAAAGCTTTTTTTGGAAAAGAAATATCCCCAATCTTGTCGACATATTGATATGGATAAAAGCCTCCCAAAAGCCGGTATTCAATTTCTCCACTTAAGCCTTTATAGGAAAATCCGCCGTTAAGAATCACAGTATCAATTCCAAACTCTTCTATATCCCGATCAGGATCTAAATCAAAACGGGTTCGTATTGCCCCGCCTAGATTAAGCTTTAAATCTTGACCACCAACATCAATTTCTTGAGAAAAAGCATGCGATGTGATCAGCCCTATTAGAGGCACAAATAAGTATTTCTTCATGATATTCCTTTATCAATAAAAGTTAGATCGAGTTGTGAAGGCCTGCTCTGATATCGGATAATTGCAGGCCTTTTAAAACAATAAAAATATATTTTTATTGTTTTATTTTTTAGTTAGATTGATCTTTATATTTTTCAATCACCTGGTGAGCATTAGTTCGTAGTTTTTTCAATAAATGATCTAGTTGTTGCAATTCACTGTCACTAAAATTATCAATCAACTGATTATTTACATATTGGTACTGCTGAAGTAAATCTTTATAAATTTCAATACTTTTCTCTGTCAATTTTAAAATGGAGTATCGTGCATTATCTGGATTTGACAGCCTTTTCAAGTAACCCTCTCTCATCATTGAGCTAATTGTTCTTGATGTTTGAGTAAGGTCTAATTCAGCTAAAGCTGCAAGCTCACTCACAGAAATATTTGGATATTCCATTAATAGAAAAATGATTCTGAGTCTTCTCCTTGTTATTCCAAAAATATCATTGCAAATTTTTTCAGTCACAACTCCACAGTCCCGATAAACTAAATAGAGTCTGTAATCCAACATTTGGTCTAATGACTCTGGCTTTTTGAAACTCTCAATAACATTTTGATCTTCTGCTTTTTTCATTCATCGCCTTCCTTAGTGCAGTCTAATGAATAAGATTATAGCGACTATCCTTATAAAACTTTAGATCGTACGATCTAAAGTTTTATAAGGTTTCAAAAAGATCGAACCCAATAATATTAATAAGAATTTTATATATTAATCATTTACCATTTGTGCATAAAATTTTTCACCATAATCATATTTTGCAAAAGCTTTGGCAAAAGTCTTTAATTTTTCAGGAGCATCAAGTGGGTCAAGCCGCACCTCAATCAAAGTCAAGTTTTCATGTTTAATTGCAATAGATAAAGCCTGCTCCAAATCAGAAATAGTTTCGACAATTGCTGTTGTATATGCATGATTCTCATCAAAAACCTCCATCAATTTAGTATATTGCCAATTGTGGACGTCGTTGTATTTCGCATGTTTGCCTAAAATAAAACGCTCAATGGTATAACCATAATTATTCAAAATAAAAATAATAGGTTTTAGCCCATAACGAACCATGCTTGATATTTCTTGTACTGTTAACTGAAGTGATCCATCCCCAATAAACAAAAGTTGACGGCGATCTTTTTCTGCCATTAATGAACCAAATAACGCAGGCACGGTATAGCCAATTGCTCCCCAAATGGGCTGCGCAATATATTTAGCCGTTTTGGGTAGTTTAAGTGAGGACAATGCAATATTTGATGTTCCTACTTCACCAAAAATGATGTCTTCTTCGCGAATAAACTCTGCAATATATTGCCAAAAAATATTTTGATAAACTTTGTCAGCCTTATTTTGAACAACAATTGGCTGAGACTGCATTTCAACCTTTTTCACAAAATCTGTTTGAGGCTCAATAGTGCTGCTTGTTTCCAGTCTGCTAAGCAACTCAGACATGATAATGCCTGGAAATTGACGGCTTCCAATTGACAAGTCATATCTTTTAATATTAACAAAGCTCTGTTCATTGATTCTATGGGTAAATAAAGCAGTACTGGCATCAGTAAAACGTAGTCCAATTCCAATTAAACAATCGGAGTTTTCAACAAGCTGTTTGATGTCTGGTTGGGTTGCGGCACCAGCATAGACTCCTAGATAAAAAGCAGAGTGCTCATCAATAATGTTTTTGGCAGGACTTAAACATACATACGGAATATTAAAACGTTGACTGATATTTTTAATACTTGGTACGACATTAAAACGATCTGCTTCTATATCAATGACAATCACTGGAGTCTTGGCCGTATTCATCATTTGTGAAAGAAGAGTAAGTACATCTTCTAACTGTTTTTGATCACTTTGTTGTTTCGACAGAATCAATGGTGAATTGTCTACCTCAATTTCTAGATGAGTAATATCAGACGGTAATTGTAAGTGAACCGGTCTACGCTCAAGCCAGCACGTTTTTAACACACGATCAATTTCATATGCGGCATTTGATGGCGTTAATAATGCTTGTGCTACTGTAAACTCTTTCATACAGTTCATCACATTATGGTAATTGCCATCGACTAGTGTGTGGTGTAGTAATGCCTTATTTTGCATGGCATGTAATGGTGGAGCACCAGAGATATGGATGACAGCAATATTTTCTGTATATGAACCTGCTATTCCACCAATCGCACTTAAATCACCAACACCATACGTAGTTACAAATGCCCCAAAACCTTTATTTCTGGCATAACCGTCCGTTGCATAAGCAGCATTGAGTTCATTACAGTTACCAACAAATTCGAGTTCAACAGATTCTTCAATTTGCTCAAGGTATGAGAGATTAAAATCACCAGGTACTCCAAAAACTTGTTGAATACCTAATTCTTTTAAGCGCTTATTGAGAAATTTCCCGATTTGTATTTTCATCCCTGATTTCCATTAATTGCTCTATATCAATTAATAAAAATATATTCCAGACCCATCCATTTTTTTTTGCATTTTTATATCTTAATCAGCAGATAATGAAAAAAAATTGCATATAAACCATGATTATTTAATACTCTTAATTTACACCTTTTACTTAAAAATAAAGAGCTAGATATTTATTCTTATTCATATCTTGAGCAGCAAAATTCAGAATTTTAATAAAATCAATTTGCTTTTTTTGAAATTTAATCATACTTAATCTTTGAGCTAAATTCATAGAAAAAGTTAAAAAGTTAAAAAGTTAAAAAGTTAAAAAGTTAAAAAGTTAAAAAGTTAAAAAGTAACAAAATAAGCTTTATCAATCAATCAATTAGTTTGTTTT
>Ga0268255_10001031_pt1 | contig 17241 bp, 22 predicted proteins | sample AgamicOrMarz_FD_200256 | JGI IMG/M metagenome (GOLD analysis project Ga0268255, IMG submission 200256) | Agave microbial communities from Guanajuato, Mexico - Or.Ma.rz (v2) (version 3) | ecosystem: Host-associated > Plants > Phyllosphere > Phylloplane/Leaf | place: Guanajuato, Mexico...
ACGGCAAAGGGGGCACCGTCGATATGGACACGGGTCTCTTCACGTTCTGGGGCGACTTCGCGAAGGTAGTCGCGGGCCAGTGGAACGTCACGCTGCCCGCGTACACGTTCGACAACGGCGCGTCGCGTTCTTTCACGCGCAGCCTCAACGACGGCACATCCATTTCGATGACGACCACAGGCGCCAACGGCCAGAGCGGCGACCTCGTTGCGGATCAGAGCATTCAATGGACGGGCGGTGCATCGCTCGCGCTGAACGCAGCGCATAGCCTGACGGTCAGCCCGGGCGTCACGTTGAGCAACCAGGGCAGCGGCGCGCTGACACTGCGCGCGGACGCAGCGGGCGTGAACAACGGCGGCAGCATCACGAACAATGGCACGATCGACTGGTCGCAAAGCACCGGCACGGTCAGCGCGCTTTACGACATGAACGGCAGTTATTCGCCCGGCACCCTGCTCGCGAACAGTGCGTGGGTGGCGCCCGACTACAGTGGACTGGTTACGCAGATCACAGGCTACAAGCTGGTCAATACGGTGCAGGATCTGCAGAACATCGAGAGCGATATGAGCGGCAACTACGCGCTCGGTCGCGACATCGACGCGACGGGTTATGCGTTCAAGACGCTGGGCTACGCGAGCAACACTTCTTTCACAGGACAGTTTGACGGCATGTGGCATAGCGTGTCGTATCTGAAACCTGACATCTCGTTCATGAGCGATATTGCCGCGAACGCGGTCGTTAGGGACGTCAATCTCCTCAATGCGTCAGCGGGCTTTGCACTGCGCTCCGGAGGGTTCGCCGGCATTCTTGCGATGGGCAATCACGGCACAATCATGAACACGTTCACGTCGGGCTACATCGGCCCGCAGTCTAATTTTTCGACGACGGATATGGGCGGCCTCGTTGGCACCAACTATGGAATGATCGGCCGTTCCGGCAGCAGTGCAAGGGTCGAGCACGGCAGCGGCGGTGGCGGTCTGGTCTATGACAATCAGGGGACGATATTGCAGTCGTATGCTACCGGCACCGTGTACGCGGTTGCGTCGCGCGGCAGTTCCGGAGGGCTTGTACATAACAACAGTGGAACGATATCGGAAGCGTTCGCAACAGGCGCAGTCTATGCAACCCGGCGAGGCACCGTCTGCGTATCTTGCACTGGACTTGGCAGCGACGTGTACTGGAACACCGAATCGACACCGCAGACGGAAAATGGTGGCAATCTACCCACGTCGAACGGGCTGACCACTGCGCAGATGAGTGACCCCAAGAGCTTCTTGGGCTGGAACTTCGGCAGCGATGGCGCGTGGGTGATGCCGGCTGGCGCCACGCATCCGGTGCTGCGCTGGCAGGTGGAACATTGAGCGGAACACGTTGCTGCGGGACTGGATCAGTACGCGAAATCGTCGTCACCCCTTCCCCACTCGACCCAACTGAGCCCGAAGACGACGGCTCTGATCGACCCGAAGCGGTCATTCAACGCCACAGTGGAACGTCCTGACTCCACCGGATAGCGGACCCCGCCCTGGAGATGGACGATATTCCCGAGAAGCGACATTGTAAGAAAGACTTTGTGGTCGATGCCAGCGAGCTAGCCTGGCGCGCCGAGGTGCACGTCTCACGAGCGATATCGGTCAATGATCTCGAAGAGTCGCTGACAGGACGTGGCGAGATGCTGCTGAGGCGCCGTCGCAACCCCGAGCAAAAGGCCGGGTAAGGTCCACGACGGAGTCGCGAACCACACGGACAGCGGCGATGGCGCCATGCCAACGGCCATCGCTTCCCGAACGATCCGCACGTCGGGTGCGCCGTCGGGGAGTCGGAGAAGTACTGCCAGGCCGGCATTGACCCACTGCGCGTCGCGCATTCGCAACTGCTCACATAGCGCGTCGCGCTGGGCGGAATATAGACGCTTAAGCCGGCGCACGCGTCGGACATAGTGGCCGTCACGCATGAATTGAGCTGTGGCGAGTTGAACGACCGGCGATGGTGCCGGGGCGAGCGTTGCGGCAACTTCGGCGAATGCGTTGGCCAATTCGTTTGGCGCGACGACAAATCCAAGCCGCAGCCCCGGGCTAATCGTCTTGCTGAACGAACCGATGTGAACGACCCGTTTGCCCTCATCCAGCGACGCCAGCGCAGGTGCCGGCCTCCCTTGCAGTTGCAGTTCGCTGAGGTAGTCGTCCTCGATGATCCAGGCGTGGCGCGAGGCTGCCCATTCGAGCAACTGAAGCCGTCGCCTCAGCGACAGCGTCGAGCCCAGTGGTGCTTGTTGACCAGGCGTCACAACAGCTAACGCGGCGTCCGCGGCGTTCTCGATGCCATAGCCTACGTTGAGGCCTTCTGCGTCCACCGGTACCGGCACCATATTCAAGCGCGCGAGCTCCAGGCCTTTGCGGGTGACCATGAAACCGGGCTCTTCCATCCAGACCTTCCTGCCTTCCAAACCTAACACCCGCAGTGCAAGGCCTAAGCCGGAACTGTATCCGGAAGTGATAAAGATCTGCTCCGGATGGCAGTGGACGTTTCTGGCGATGGAGAGATAGCCCGCGATCTCCCTGCGCAGTTCGAATTCCCCCCTCGGATCGGGATAAAGCAGTGACGACAAACATCCGGTCTTCAGCAGATTGGAAGAACGCGCGCGTGCAAAAAGCTGTTCCGGCAAACCTTCAAAGGCGGGAATGCCGAGCTGGAAGATCGCAGGCCCGGCATTCATCTCCTCGTAAGCCCTCATAAAGGCGCCGAGCTGCGGTGCTTGCGCCCGGGCCGTCACCGCGCGGGGCCGTGGAGCGACACGGCTGCCGCCCGCCCCGAATGTTTCGATCATCTGGGCGTCGCATAACCGTTCATATGCCGCTTGAACCGTACCGCGAGCCACCCCGAGCTGCGCCGCCAGGTCCTGCCAAGAGGGCAGCCGCGTGCCGGGTGGGAGCAGCCCGGCCTCTATGGTCCTGCTAATGCTCGCACGAATCTGTTCTGCCAGGGACAGCTTCGCTGTCCGATCGAGCTGAATCTGAAGGTCTGGATGCATGTTCTTGGTACACACGAAATTGGTAAGTCTTGGTTCTTCTATTCGTACCGTCGATGGTACAGAATGTTCCCACCATAGCAGGTAGAAATGTGAGCCCAATAGGGAGATACCACGCCATGATCGACCGACCAATTGGAATGGTCGACCATTCGTACTTCGAACTATTCCTTCACTCATAGGATTAACCATGACCAACGCAGTCATCGAATGTATCCTGCGCCGCAGCGCCTCCAAGTACTACGACACTGCCGCGACGTTGAGCGACGACCAGATCCGCGAACTGGTGCGAATCGGCACCTCCGCGCCGACATCGTTCCACTTGCAGAATTGGCGCTTCATCGCTGTACGCACGCCCGAGGCCAAGGCCCGGCTAAGCCCTATCGCCTGGAACCAGCCCCCGATCAGGGACGCGGCGGTTACGTTCATCGTATGCGGCCAACTTGTTGATCCGAGCGTCATACCCGAGCGCCTGGCTCCGCTAGTGGAAGCGGGTGTCATGCCCGCTGCGATGGTGCCGGAATGGGAAAACCCGGCACGCGACCTGTACATGGCGCACCCGCAGCGCCGGCGCGACGAGGCCGTGCGCACGGCCACGTTCGGCGCGTCCGCGATGATCTATGCGGGTCTCGTCTAGTGATTAGTAGGACCCGTAATGTGTGGGCCGCTCGCGGCGGCATGAACCGCCGCTCCGAGCCTGAACACACGCTCGATTCCGCTATTGTCTTTCCGAAGCTGCCGGAGAAACTCGCATGAATATCCTGCACATCGATTGCAGTCCGCGACGCGAGTCGCACAGTCGACAGCTATCGTCGGCAGTCGTCGACAAGCTCCTCGCGATACTCCCCGACGTCCGTATTAGCCGCCGCGATCTGGGACATGAACCGATACCTCACGCCGGCGCCGACTATGCCGCCGCGCTCGCGACGCCCGCGTCGCTGGCTGCAGCAGGGCGTTCCGCCGACGTGCTACTTTTCGCCGAGCAGCTCATTCAGGAAGTGGAGCATTCCGATGTCGTTGTCATCGGCACGCCGATGAACAACTTCACGGTGCCGTCCGTTCTGAAGGCGTGGATCGATCAGATACTCCGTGTCGGCCGCACGATGAAGTCGATACCAGCTGGTAAGGTCGGAATGCTTCAGGACCGTCCCGTATTCGTCGCGATCGCTTCGGGTGGCGTGTTTGCTGGTGAGCGAGCTAATCAGCCGGATTTCCTCACACCCTACCTCACCGCCGTACTCGGCTGCATCGGTCTGAATACAGTCCATTACCTGCCTTTGCAAGGCACGGCCTTTATCGATGAGGCTCGCGCAAAGGAGCTTCGCCGCTCGCTCGTCGCGACGATCGAACCGGCGATGGTCAGCCTCGTGCAGAGCCTCGCCTGAACAAGCGTCGAGCCGGTAACTTATCAGGAACGTTCGTCCTTGCGCGTCTCAATCGTGGAAAAGCTGTCGTCGACAACGATCAGCGTATGCCGGAGCGACCCCTGTTCGGGTCATTGCGCGGCTCAGGTCTGGGGCATCTGCGTTGCGCGTGTGGACGCCGTTTGCGTGCTGTCCGGTAAGCCGATACGCCGCGGCGATTCGATCTTTCGTCCACGTGTCTATCGATCACAAGTGCCACTCAATCGCCATCGCATGATCCTCGCTTCAGCGGTAGCGGGATTCCCCGAGAAACCATCCTTTTAAAAGTACTAAAGTATGAGCACACGTATGAGCACACGTATGAGCACATCGAGAAAGGTTGTTGTCGTTACCGGCGCCTCGCGCGGGATGGGTGCCGCGATCGTTCGGGCATTTCGCAAACTCGATTGTGCGGTCGTTGCTACCTCACGCTCGATCGGGCCGTCGGACGACGCGAACCTGCTTACAGTAGCCGGTGACATCGGCGACCCCGCAACCGCGCGACGTCTCATCGCCGAGGGCGTCGCACGATTTGGCAGGATCGACACGCTGGTGAACAACGCCGGCATCTACATCGGCAAGCCTTTTACCGAACACACCGCGGAAGACTATGCGGCCGTGATGAACGTGAACATGGCGGGCTTCTATCACATCACGCAGCTTGCGATCGCCGAGATGGAAAAGCATTCGAGTGGTCATGTGGTGAGTATCACGGCCAGCATCGATCAGGTCGCAATCAGCGGGGTCTACTCGGTCCTCGCGGCGCTGACGAAGGGCGGCATCAACGCGGCCACGAAGTCGCTGGCGATCGAATACGCGAAGAAGGGAATCCGCGTGAATGCCGTCGCGCCTGGAAACATGGACACGCCGATGCACGCGCCTGAAATCCATGAAGCGCTGCGAGCGTTCAATCCCATCGGACGCCTGGGTGAAACACGCGATATCGCCGACGCCGTGGTCTTTCTCGATTCGGCACCGTTCATTACTGGAGAGATCCTGCACGTCGACGGCGGGCAAAGCGCTGGCCACTGAACCGCCCTTTTCCATGCCGAGGCCTAACGGAGCCCTATGTCCCAAGTCGATTGGCTGAGCCACCTGCTGCAAATGATCACCATCACCGGTCGGCTGGAAGTCCGTTGCGCGTATGGCGCGCCGTGGCGCGTGGCCTGGCCGCGGTCCAGTGCGCATGAAGTTCCCTATCACGTCGTGCTCAAGGGCCGGGCCATCATCGAGGACCCCGAGACAGACACGGCGCGGGAACTGGTAGCCGGCGATGTCGTGCTGCTGCCTCACGGGTCGGCGCACGTGCTGCACGACGGCAGCGGACATGCACCCGGGCCTACATGCGAACGCCGTGATTCCGCCGGATTGACGTTCAGCGAGAACGACGGCCAGGGCGAGCGCCTGGACATGCTATGCGGGCGATTTCTCATCGGACCGCCTCATGATCGGCTGATTCGCAATTACCTGCCTACGAATGTAGTAGTCCGGACTATGAAAGGTCGGGGTGAAAAGGATGCGGGGACTGCTCCAAACCACCTGGCCAGTTTCGTGGGGATGATGCGCGAGGAGTCCACGGGCGACAAGGTCGGTGGATACGCGATCGTCAATGCCCTCTCCTCGGCGCTCTTCACGCTGGTGTTGCGCGAGGCGAGCAAATCCGAGGAAGCCCCGGCAGGCCTGTTGGCACTGGCCGGCAATCCACGACTCGCGCCCGCCATCTCAGCCATGTTCGCCGATCCCGCGCGGCCCTGGAACCTGCCTGAGCTAGCCGACTTATGCAGCATGTCGCGCGCCACGTTCATGCGGCACTTTCAGGACACGCTCGGATGCTCAGCCGTGGATCTGTTGACCGATATCCGGATGAGCCTCGCTGCCAACGAGTTGAAGAAACCGATGATGACCACCGAGGCCGTGGCCGAGTCGGTCGGATATCAATCGGTGTCGTCGTTCCGGCGCGTGTTCACCGAGAGGATGGGCATGACGCCGGGGCAATGGCGGCGTCTCGCGCGCAACGGCCAATAGCAGTCCCGGTGCCGGTCGCGAAACATCGCTTCGCTTTCGGTGTGCGGGTCGAAGGAAGCGCCAGAGGTTCGGTTCGTCTCGTCGACTTGATCCTTTTGGATACTTTATTGAGCAAATCCAATCTCGAAAGCCGCATCGACGAGGCCTAAAGTGGAGGCTCTTAACCGCCCGACACCTCATCGACGCAACGCACGCTGATACGAGAGAGACCGACTTATGAGCGCACAAGCCTTTGAATTCGACGGACCGCACGGCTACCGGCTCGCCGGCAGACTGGAATTGCCGGACGGCCAGTCGCGTGGCTGGGCGATCCTCGCCCACTGCTTTACGTGCGGCAAGGACAGCCTCGCCGCCAGTCGCGTCGCACGGGCACTCGCCGCTCACGGCATTGGCGTGTTGCGCTTCGACTTTGCCGGATTGGGCAACAGCGGCGGAAACTTCGCCGACACGACTTTCGCCGCGGACGTAGACGATCTGGTAGCGGCCGGCAACGCGATGACCAGAGACGGCAAGCCGCCATCGATTCTGGTCGGCCATAGCCTCGGCGGCGCAGCCGTCCTGATGGCCGCGGGCCAGATGTCGGGCATTCGGGCGGTGGTCACGCTGGCCGCTCCATTCGATACCGGCCATGTTCTGCATCAGTTCGCCCCGCAAAGCCTTGAAACCATCGAGACGCACGGCGAAGCGGAAGTATTGCTGGCTGGCAGGCCGTTCGTCGTGCGCAAAAGTTTCGTCGACGACCTCGCGTGTCACAACCTCGAGTCGCGGATCGCCGGGTTGCGCATTCCATTGCTGGTGCTGCATTCGCCACTGGATTCAACGGTGGGCATCGAGAACGCCGCGCGTATTTTTGCGGCTGCGAAGCACCCGAAGAGCTTTATTTCGCTGGACAACGCCGACCACCTGCTGACGCGCCGGGCCGACGCGGATTATGCGGCCGCAATGATCTCGACCTGGGCCAGCCGGTATCTGATTTCCTAATTTGAGTGACATGTGCTCCGCATGGAGCCGAAGCAATCGTACGCCTGAATCCACCCCTCTACACACAGGAATCCTTATGAAAAGCGAAATCACCATGACCAACGCCGTTATCGAATGCATTCTGAGCCGCAGCGCGGCCAAGTACTACGATCCAGCCGCGGCCTTGAGCGACGAACAGATCCGCGAGCTCGTGCGAATCGGCACGAGTGCGCCGACATCGTTCCACTTGCAGAACTGGCGCTTTATCGCGGTACGCACGCCCGAAGCCAAGGCGCGACTAAGCCCGATTGCGTGGAACCAGCCCGCGGTCAAAGATGCAGCCGTCACTTTCATCGTTTGCGGCCAACTGGTCGAAACGAGTGTGATACCAGAGCGTCTCGCACCGTTGGTCGAAGCGGGCGTCATGCCCGCAACCATGGTGCCAGAATGGGAAATCCCCGCACGCAATCTGTATATGGCGTACCCGCAGCGCCGTCGTGACGAGGCCGTGCGCACCGCCACTTTCGGCGCGGCGGCAATGATCTATGCGGCCCGCTCGATGGGCCTCGGTTCAACGCCGATGATCGGTTTCGATGACGAAGCCGTACACCGCGAGTTCGGACTGGCCGCGGACGAAGTACCGGTTCTTCTGTTGTCCGTAGGCGTGGAGCGAGCCGGAAACTGGGCGCAGAAGCCGCGCCGTCCCGTGGCCGAGGTGCTGGACCTGGTGTGAAGTGAAAGACAAGCACAAGGCGTCTGCTGCTTAAAGGGCAAACCCGCTTCGACCCATAGGCTGGGAGCGAAGCAAACCAACGGATGGTCTCCCAATGACCGTTCTCAATCTGTAAGACCAGTAAATTAAGGATGACTACGATGGCAAGGACTACTACTTTAACGCCGAGTCAGGTGCCGGCAGATTCGAAGCCGACGCTCGATGCGTTCACCAAAAATATCGGCTTCACGCCGAACATGATGGCGAGCTTCGCTCAAAGCCCGATCGCCTTCAACGCATGGGCCACGCTGCTCGGTTCGCTGAGCAAAGCACTCGACGTGAAGACCCGTGACAGCATCGGCCTCATTGTCTCGGAAGTGAACGGCTGCAACTACTGCCTGACGGTGCACAGTTTTACCGCCGAGCATATGGCGAAGCTGCCGGCCGATGAAATCATTCTCGCCCGCAAGGGACATGCTGCCGACCCGAAGCGCGACGCCGCGGTTGTGTTTGCGCGCAAGGTCATCGAGACCCGCGGGCAAGTCAGCGACGCCGATCTGAAAGCGGTCCGCGATGCCGGCTACACGGATGCAAACGTGATGGAGATTGTCGCGCTGGTGGCCATGTACTCGCTGACGAACTTTTTCAATAACGTGTTCGATCCCGAGAAGGACTTTCCCCCAGTTACGCCGGCCGGCTCGATCTGAACTTTATTCCCTCGTCTGCGAGGGAACAGGGAAACGAGGCGGAAGAGCCGGTCATACCCCGGCTCCGCCCCGCTCGCTTACTCAGGAGAACACGCATGACACTCGATCATCCGATTTTCGCGCGCTGGCCGGCGCGCCACCCTGATCGGCTCCAGCTCTTTTCGTTACCGACGCCCAATGGCGTGAAGGTCGGCATCATGCTGGAGGAAGCGGGTCTTGCGTATGAGGCGCACCGCATCGACATCATGGCAAACGAGCACCATGATCCGGCCTTTCTCGCCCTCAATCCGAATGGGAAGATTCCGGCGATCTTCGACCCGGACGGTCCCGGTGGACGGCCGCTCGCATTGTTCGAATCGGGAGCGATCCTGATCTATCTCGCCGAGAAGACCGGACAACTCCTCTCCACCGATCCCGTTACTCGCTACGAGACCATCCAGTGGCTGATGTGGCAGATGGGCGGTGTCGGGCCAATGTTCGGCCAGGTTGGCTTCTTCAACAAATTCGCCGGCAAAGCGTATGAGGACAAGCGCCCGCGCGACCGCTATGTCGCCGAATCAGCGCGGCTGCTGACTGTTCTCGACGAACGGCTCGCGGGTCGCGACTGGGTAATGGGCGCTGACTACAGCATCGCCGATATTTCATTGCTCGGCTGGGTGCGCAACCTGATCGGCTTTTATGAAGCACGTGAGCTTGTCGGTTTCGACCGCTTCTCGCATGTCGGGCACTGGTTCGAGCGCGGTCTTGCGCGTCCGGCGGTGCAGCGCGGGTTGGCAGTGACTGCGGCCTGAAGCAAGGTCGTTGAAACGTTTTGCGTAGCGCAAAGCCGCTCAAATTCCTTTCAAGCGAGGATATCCGTGATCGAAATCAACGCCGACGCAGAGGCGATCATCAAGCGGGCGATATTGTCATTCGTCGCGACAATCAACGAGGACGGAACGCCGAATCTTTCGCCGAAGGCATCGTTGACGGTCAGGAACGGTGTTCTGTACTTCGCCGATATCGCCTCCCCTTCGACGATACGAAACCTGAAGCGCAATCCCGCCGTGGAGATCAACGTAATCGACATCTTCGAGAGGCGCGGTTATCGATTCAAAGGTCATGCGTCGATCCTGCCGCCAGGCGTTGACGAGCACTCGATGATCGCGGACTGGGTCCGCGCGACCAACGGCCTCGAGTATCCCGTTGATCACGTCGTCAGGATCGAAACCATTTCGATCACTCCGCTGCTGTCGCCGGCGCATGTATTCGCCGAGCCTGCTCGAAGTCAGGATGAAATCAGGAACACTTACTATCAAAAGTATGGTGTGGAACGCATCGGCGAATAGGCGAGAAGTACTTGTGCAGGCCAGGAGAAACCTATGCTATCGGTTGAGATAAAAACCGTTGAAGAGAATGACTTTGATATTTGGCTTCCTCTGTGGAAAAGCTATCAGCGATTCTACGAAGTGAATATTCCGGAGTCGGTGACGCTCGAGACATGGGCGCGGTTTGTGGACCCAATGGAGCCGATGCATGCGGCGCTCGCCATGATGGGCGAACACGCGTTCGGACTCGTGCATTCGATCTACCATCGATCCACCTGGACAACAGCCAGCTACTGTTATCTGCAAGACCTGTTTGTGGCGGCCGATGCGCGTGGCGGCGGCATCGGCCGCGCACTGATCGAGCATGTTTATGCGGACGCGAAACGCTGCGGGGCAGCGCGTTTGCACTGGCTGACACACCAGACCAACGCTGCCGCCATGCGGCTTTACGAAAGCGTTGGCGATCGCTCGGGTTTCGTTCAGTACCGAAGACTGTTCACCTGAAAATTTTCATGCGGAGAGTTTCTCAGGTCCTGAGACACATCAAGCAGCCCCGCGTTCATTTGATTCTTTTGAGCATTGTATAGAGCGACTGCAGTCTCGAAACCCGCATCGGGCAAGCCTAAAGTGAATGCTGTTAATGACCGACCCACAACCTGAATTGGAAACCCAAAATGTCTATTCGCACAGATCAGCTCCGTTTTCAAATCGCCGAGAGAAGCGCAGGATCGCTCTCCAGTCTGGCTCTGCTCAGATGGGCGCTTGTCATCGTCTTTCTTTGGTTCGGTGCAATGAAATTCACCGCCTACGAAGCCAACGGCATCGCTCCATTCATCACCCACAGCCCGATCATGAGCTGGTTGCACTCCCTATTCGGAGTTCGAGGGGCAAGCGACGTTATCGGCGTACTCGAACTGTCGACTGCAGCAACGCTGACTATCGGGGCCTTCCTGCCCATTTTCTCGGCGTTGGGTGCAGCCATGTCGGCCGCGACCTATTTCATCACGCTCACCTTCTTCCTGAGCACGCCAGGAGTGGCAGAAGCGACAGCGGGTGGGTTTCCGGCGATTTCAGCCTTGCCTGGCCAGTTCCTTCTTAAAGATGTCGTTCTACTGGCTGCATCGCTTTCTCTCCTTGTGACGTCCATCCAGGCCTCGCGGGCTAACGCTCACAAGTCGTGACGTGGATGAACTTTCAATAGCGCGATTGCCGACACCGCGAGAAGCATCCCACCCATGAAGATGAAGAGGAAAGCAAACGTGAAAGAGCCCGCTGAGATCGGCGACAGAATCGCCGACAAATCTTCACAGCCCGACGAGCGCACTATCCGCGACTGGATGGGGCCAGAGGCGTTCGAGCATTGGGTCGAACTGCGGACCTGGATCGAGGCCTCCTATCCCGGTGTTTTTGCGCCAGACTGGTTGTATGGTGGCAAGAAACGCGGTTGGTCACTGCGATACAGAAAGACCAAGGCGCTCTGCACTCTGTTGCCGGCATACGGGCTGTTGTCGGTTCTGGTTGTCCTGGGACGAGCTGAACGGGAGAAATTCGAGGCGCGGCGTTATTTGTGGAGCCCACGGTTGGTGAAGCTCTACGATGAAGCCCGCGCCTACCCTGACGGGAAATGGCTGACTGTTCCGATTTCATCCGCGGACGATCGGCATGAGGTGACCGAGCTGATCCGTATGAAGCGCCCTACGCTGTCACGCGGGTGAATGTCGGGGAAGTTTTGCCACCCACGACACGCGGACGGTACCGTGAACAGGCGTATCGTGCAGCTGCGGGTAGAGCGTTTGCCTCGCGCCAGGTCTGACGTCTGCACGGCGATGAGCAAGCGTCCGCTGTGACTCTGACAGCCGCCGTTGACGCTGTCCTCGCGAATGACTGAAAGTGGCCGATTAGGTGAGGTCGCCAACGTCTAGGCCGTCTCGTTGAAACCAAGGGTCTTCGTTTCGGACGGCGGGAAAAAATGCGGTATAGCGGGGCTGTTCATCGCAAAAATATTTAACTGCGCGCCGTACAGGACGTGGCCGGAGTTTGAGGTGAAGCTAAAGGTCCCGTTCGCCGAAGCCTGAGCACTTTTATTAAACGCAAGAAATCCTGCGGCGGTGGTCGGGTCCTGGGCCAGATTGATCGGTGAGCCGTCAGATGTTGTGTAGATACCGTCCTTCATTTGATACTGTTGAGCGTCGCTGCCCAAACTCTTAAAAAGGCCCAGGAAGCCAACCAGGCCGTCTGCCTCTTTGCTTACGTCGTCTAACTGTGCCTGCGTAAGGGGCGAACCATCCGCGTCTGCCCAAGATGCCTAGCCGGCGACAGCATCATCGTGGAATGTCCTAACTGCTTGGACAAGGTCCGCGTTGCTGTTCAGTTTCCCCTGAACCCAGCTTTTATCATCTGCGCTAAGGCTCTTCGATACGACCTGGATTGAACCGTTGCTCGACTGGAAGTCGAAATGTGCATTAGCGAGGTCGGGCCGCTGTGACAACACTGATTGCATCGTGGAAACCAGGGCGTTTGCGATGTCTCGCGCGTCACTACCCATCTTCAACGGTGCGCCGATCGCGTCCATATATTTCGCCAGGCGAGCCGAAATAACCGAGGAGTCAAGGGCGGTCACCGTTAGCGGTGCTGCACCTGTTCCATCGCTCGACGCGGCCTGTTTCTGGTTCAGTGCAATCGAATTCGGATTGGTGCTGGTCGCGGTCGCCGCTGTCGCATTTGTCGAAATAATAGAGACGCTCACTTTCCCCTCGCAAAGGTTTATTTCGTAAACGTGCTTACGGCCGCAGCCGCTGGAACTTGATGGACCGCTGATTTCCGGCTCTGGCTTTCATCGACCCGCACAGTGTTGCAAAACTCCTAATTTATGCCATGCCTGCGGCTAACCGCTGACGCGACGGCGGTATTGCCTGACAGGTGTTACGGCTCTAACAGACCCACTCCGGTCATACGATCCTATCGAAACCGGTCAGTCCGCCGAATCAGGGTATCCCGGACTGGAGCACCGCAAAGCGGACGTTGATGACCTCACCCAATCGGCCGATTCTGTTGAAAAAGTCGTGTTGTGGTTGGGGGCGCAGAAGTTGGCGACACGTTTTCGAGTTGTGGCGCTTAGCGAATTGGCGAACTTGAATCAGGCAGCGATCCCCGTTGCTGGTCATGTAGCGGCCTGATTCATCTGCTTGCTTGCTGGCATGAGCCACTTGGCCATTCTTCGCAGATTTTGCGCGGTTGCTGCCATCAGGAACTCATCATGAGCACCGCTTGGACCGCGCAGTCGCAGGCGATCCAGCTTCAGGATGCGCTTGAGGTGAGCGAAGAGCATTTCCACTTTCTTTCGCTGCCGGCGAGACTGCTTGTATTCTGCGGTTGTCGCGATGCGCCTTGCTTCATCGCGGGCGGCTTCATGGATGCTGCGCGTGATTTTGCGAAACGACATATTTCGGACAGCATTGATTCTTCATCGAACAATGGTTGCAGTTCTTTTCACTCGATCGATACACGATGGTGTCGGCTTTCGTGATGTGCGTGCGTGGATTTTTCAGTGGACGCCAGTCGCTGCGTAGCGCGTTCCCTGCAGGGCATCGATACTCGTTGGCCTGTTCATTCCAGATGAATTCGCTACGGGAGAACGTATTGTCCTTGCGCGTTGTTTTATCCCAGACCGAGACGTGCGGCTCGATGTGTTTCTCTTCAACCATCCAGCCAAGCAGCGCTGCTGTGCCGTAGGCGGTGTCACCTACCAGCTTGCGGGGCGTCAGGTCCCATTGACGTTCTACACGGTCAATCATTGTTCTGGTTGATTCGACTTCCTGTGACCGATTCGCCGGCGTCGCCTCAACGTCCATAATGATCCCTGCCTGCAGGTCAATCAGATAATTCGTCGAGTAGGCAAAGAACGCAGGGCCGCCTGGAGCGGCCGTCCATCGTGCGGCAGGATCGGTCAGGGATATCTTCTTTGGAGGCGTCAAAGACGTTGCTAGCTCAGACGCATCTGCTTCCACCGGATTGGTTTGCTGCAATGCCTCAAGGTATTCCCGCACAGCGCGACTCTGGCCGTCGGCACGTCCCCAGTCGATAGGCTCCGTTCCCAACACGCCATTCGCAGGACTCGCGTCAGCCTTGATGATGCTTGCATCAATCGCGAATCCCTCGCCTTTGACGAGCCCTTCGGTCATGCAGCGACTCAGCACAGAGTCGAACACGTGACGTAACAGATCGCTATCGCGAAAGCGCCCGTGACGGTTCTTTGAGAACGTCGAGTGTTCCGGTACGGCGTCCTCCAGACCCAGGCGGCAAAACCACCGGTATGCAAGGTTCAGATGCACCTCTTCGCATAGACGTCGTTCGGACCGGACGCCGAAGCAGTAACCCACGATCAACATGCGAATCATGAGTTCCGGGTCAATCGATGGACGACCCATTGGGCTGTAGAACGGTGCGAGGTGCTGGCGCAGTTCTCGCAGATCAAGAAAGCGATCGATGCCTCTCAGCAGGTGTGATTGCGGGACGTGGTGGTCGAGATTGAACGAGTAGAAAAGCTTGTCCTGTCCGCTATCCAGTCGACCCATCATGACGATTCACTCCCGTCGTTTGATGCCTTCCAGGATACCTAACATTCCGCATCGCCGCCGACTTTTTCAACAGAATCGGCCAACAGCGGTCGTTCGACACGAGGGCGTAGATTGACGACAATTCGTGGTTTGACGGCCCGTCAAAGTTGACCTACGCCGACCATGTCTGACTACCAAAAAAACATATGCCAGCGATTCGGCGCAGAATACATGCCGCCCGAGGCGAGCCAGAAGGTAGGGATTTCGCTTGGTTCCCTTGAAAATCTGCCGCTTCACGCAGTTCGACTGTCGCCGGAAAACGGTACCAGCGGTTGGTATGTTTACGGTGGCGAGTACTCAACCGACGCTGACTTCTATCAGTCGCTTCATGTCGCCCACCTGGTCGAGCGGTGTCCGAACATCGTCCCTTACTTGGCACTACCACCCGGGTGGCGTGTATTGCTTGCGCCGGACTATGAGGATGTCTGGTTCGACGGAGAACTGCTGAAGGATGTCACTGAAGGCCTGGAGCGGCCAGGAGGGGACATTCGACGCGGGGAGCTAAATCGATGACAATCGCCGTTTCAACACGCCCGCTACCGCGAATCAGTTAATGTCCCGACCGCCTCGTCCGCCCGACTTGATTGTGAACTTCTCCCTAACAGAACACCAATCAGACGGTTCGTTGAAGGAGGTCATTTCAGGCTATCGTCCGGTCTACAAGGTGCGCACTGACCACTGGTCATCTGCACATCACGAATTCGTGGCCGCCACGGGCGTCTGCACCGGGCAGCAATGTGAGGCGGAGGTTTGGCTTTTATCGCCCGAGGCATACCCACCCACGTTTTGGCCGGGTCGACGCGTTGAAGTAGCAGAGGGTTCAAGAGTTGTAGGCGTTGCAGACGTCCTGAAGATAGTCAATCCGCTGCTCGAATCGAGCGCAAATGGCTGAGTGCTTCGGTGACGAGAGGCACGCTCCCCAAACGGCTTCAGTTGATCGCATCGGGCGCCAGTTGGCCAGTTTCTGTCGATGGCGGAGGTGGTCAAATCGCCGCGGGAACGGCGACTTTGGAGCATCGATGTGGAATACGCCGAGCAGCCATCGCTTACCGACAAAGCCAAATATCAAATGACAGCCAGTTTTCGCCTTATAGCGATATATGCCGAAGCTGAAATGTGCTCGCTTGCTCGGCGATACGTAGCAGATTGCGCCGTTACGGTGCTCGTCCCTGAGCTACCCCGGCCGTGGTTCCTGGTCAAAACAAGAACAGATGCGGAGCGCGACTTGCTTAACGGAAACGATGCGCTCCTGAAGGAATTCAAGGCGGTTTTCCAGGAACGCGAGTGTCCCGATGAAATCGTCCAGGGTCTCACATTCACTTTCCAGTCACAGGAAACTGTAGAGCGAGACTACGCGGGCAACTGGCATTGCGCGCTGAAGTAATCATCCTTTTGAATGTCCGCTATCGGATGCATCGGCTGACCGCAACGGCTCGTGAAGAGTCGGTCACCCACCCGCAGCGGCTGGCCAGGCCCGCTATTCACGCTTGCTCCCGAACGGGCAATCGCGGCCAACCGCATGGGTTGACGACCAGGGGTCTGCAACATTGCCAAGCTACGGACGTTCAAATTTCGGGTTGGCAGGAGCGCAATGGCGCTGCTTGGCGACACGGCTCCATTCCTGAGAAGCCTGCCGGCGATCGGCGCATCCCTTATTAAACCGTGGCTAGCGACGTCCGCTGCGGCCCCATACATAGCGCACCCACCGCTGCCACCGGCCCTGCGGCGGAGCGGATGAGCGGTGCGCAGCCTGCGCTTCGCGGTCGCGCTCAACGCTCTTCTGCACCTGCTCGTGGATCTGCCGCAACGTCATGCCGCCGGGGCCTTTCAGCTTGTCAGGATCGAATCAGGATCGAGATTGGGATCGTCTGTCATGGGAGTCGCCTGTTCCTCGTGAGGCGACTTGATTTTGAACCTGGTAACGATAATTGCAAAATTGCGCTTTCAATGGTGAACGCGCGAATAGCCGAATTAAAAAATGGTCCGAGGCGGGTTTCAACCGGTCGAGGCGGGTGCGCGAATGGCCGTTCCAGTTTGCAACCAACGTGCCGTAGCGCTCGCAGCGGGCCAGATGGCCGATGAGAGTCGACAAGCGTCTTACGCGACATCGCCCATCGAGCATTCGATTCCTCTCGTCGCGCTGCGGCGCTGCGCGGCGTTATGCCTGACCACCCCTGGCAACCCGCACCCCTACCCTGCTCCGGCGCCATTTGTTGAAGTTCGTAATTTCCGCTAATGGTGTCCGTTGGAGCGCTAATGGCGTCCGTTAATTTTGCTAGCGTGGCTTTTCCACCGGAACACGAACGCTCCGCGCGGAACGACTAGGAAGGCGCAGCACGATACTTCGGTTGTTGACGGCAAAAATACTCGATTGATGAGGAATCCCATTCAAATCACGAAACCCCTCCCTGGATAGCGTTTAACCGGGCGCCTGATGTTGGTCTCCGTTAATTCTGCGAGCGATATTCACAGCATTTGCTAATGGG
>Ga0268255_10001032_pt1 | contig 17235 bp, 20 predicted proteins | sample AgamicOrMarz_FD_200256 | JGI IMG/M metagenome (GOLD analysis project Ga0268255, IMG submission 200256) | Agave microbial communities from Guanajuato, Mexico - Or.Ma.rz (v2) (version 3) | ecosystem: Host-associated > Plants > Phyllosphere > Phylloplane/Leaf | place: Guanajuato, Mexico...
AAGCTCCCTCGCCACAAGAGCCATGTCCCAAGACCGAACAGAGCCTTGGACCTGCGTCGTTCACCGATTCAAGTTGCCGGCCGGATCGCCTTGATCAACGACAGCAACGAATACCCCAATCGCGGCGCCAGTTCCTCGGCCCGTGCGATCAACCCATCCATGTCCAGTTCCTGGTCCAGGTCGGACGGCACGATCAGGATCACATTGCCCTCCTTCACCGGAAGCTCCCAATAGTGCCGGTGGTACAAACCGCGCAACAGTGCCGCGCCCAAGGGTTTGCCATCGTCTGTGGCCCATTGGTTGATTACCAGCCAGCCACCTGGATTGAGACGTTTCTGGCAGTTTTCCAGAAACCCCCAGGCCAGATGCCCGACGCCGGGGCCGACATCGGTATAGAGGTCGACGAAAATCAGGTCCGCAGGCTCGGCGGTTTCCAGCAGTTCGAGGGCATCGCCGACGCGGATGTACAGTCGCGGATCGTCGTCCAGCCCCAGGTACTCAATGGCCAGGCGCGGCACATCGGGGCGCAGCTCGATGGCTTCGACGTCTTCCAGCGGCAGGAACTTGAGGCAGGCCTGGGTCAGCGTCCCGGCGCCCAACCCCAGGAACAAGGCACTCTCCGGCTGCTCATGACACAACGCACCGATCAGCATGGCACGGGTGTAGTCGTATTCAAGCCAGCTTGGATCGGCCGTGAACACGCAGCTCTGCTCGATAGCATCGCCGAATTCAAGAAACCGGTAGTCGGCCACTTCGAAGACTCGGATCATGCCGAACTCGTCATGCACCTCGGCGAGCAGATGCTCGACGCGCTCCTCTGTCATTTCAACTCCTGATGCAACCGGACGACCGCGACAACGCGCAGAACCTGGGCAAAAGTGCGATTGTCCGCGAAGCGACGCAAACAGGTCACGCACTAATTTGCTGCTAACATGGCCGTCCGAGCGTAAACCACCTAGAGACCATGATGAGCCAACCCTGGAGCCCTGACAGCTGGCGCGCCCTGCCGATCCAGCAACAACCCCGTTATCCCGACGCAGCCCACTTGCTGCAGGTGGAGCAAACCCTGGCCAGTTACCCGCCACTGGTGTTTGCCGGTGAGGCCCGGGAGTTGCGCCGTCAGTTCGCCGAGGTCACCCAAGGCCGCGCCTTTCTGTTGCAAGGCGGCGACTGCGCCGAGAGCTTTGCCGAGTTCTCGGCGGCGAAGATCCGCGACACTTTTAAAGTGTTGCTGCAAATGGCGATTGTCATGACCTTCGCCGCCGGCTGCCCGGTGGTCAAGGTCGGACGCATGGCCGGGCAATTCGCCAAGCCGCGCTCGGCCAACGATGAAACCATCGACGGCGTGACCCTGCCGGCCTATCGGGGGGACATTGTCAACGGCATCGGCTTCGACGAAAAAAGCCGGGTACCGGACCCTGAGCGGCTGTTGCAGTCGTATCACCAGTCCACCGCCACCCTGAACCTGTTACGCGCGTTCGCCCAGGGCGGGTTTGCCGATCTGCACCAAGTGCATAAGTGGAATCTGGATTTCATCGCCAACTCGGCCCTGGCAGAAAAGTACAGCCATCTGGCCGACCGCATCGACGAAACCCTGGCGTTCATGCGTGCCTGTGGCATGGACAGCTCGCCGCAACTGCGCGAAACCAGCTTTTTCACCGCCCACGAAGCGTTGCTGCTTAATTACGAAGAAGCCTTCGTGCGCCGCGACAGTCTGACCAACGATTACTACGACTGCTCGGCCCACATGCTCTGGATCGGCGACCGCACCCGCCAGCTGGACGGTGCCCACGTAGAATTCCTGCGTGGGGTGGACAACCCGATCGGCGTCAAGGTCGGGCCGACCATGGACCCGGACGACCTGATCCGCCTGATCGACGTGCTCAACCCGGACAACGACCCGGGCCGACTGAACCTGATCGCGCGGATGGGTGCGAACAAGGTTGCCGATCATCTGCCGCCGTTGCTGCGCGCCGTGCAGCGCGAGGGCAAGCAGGTGCTGTGGAGCTCGGACCCGATGCACGGCAACACCATCAAGGCGAGCAGTGGCTACAAGACCCGAGACTTCGCGCAGATCCTCGGCGAAGTGAAGCAGTTCTTCCAGGCCCACGAAGCCGAAGGCACCTACGCCGGCGGTATCCACATCGAAATGACCGGGCAGAACGTCACCGAATGCATCGGCGGCGCCCGGCCGATCACCGAGGACGGACTCTCCGACCGCTACCACACCCACTGCGACCCGCGGATGAATGCCGATCAGTCTTTGGAACTGGCGTTCTTGATTGCCGAGACGTTGAAGCAAGTGAGGCGGTGAGTCAGGGCATTTTGTAGCGCTTGTGAATCCCTCATCGCGAGCAGGCTCGCTCCCACAGTGACCGCGTCGTTCACAGATCCTGTGTTCGCCAGAGTTCCACTGTGGGAGATGGCTCATTTCCCATTGACCGCGTCGTGCACAGATCCTGTGTTCGCCAGAAGTCTACTGTGGGAGCAAGCCTGCTCGCGATGGCGCCAGCTCAGTCACCAACGATCCGGGCCAACGCCCCTGCCAACCTCACCCCACCCTCGCGCCGACAATTAAGCTGTACCCGCTCCAACCCCAACCAATCAGCCAGGCGCCGCAGGTTCTGTGCGAGCGCATGCACGCCCTCCTCGTCCAGCCCCTGCACCTGTTCATGCACCGCATGCACCGCCAGCCGCCCCTGTGCCCGCTCCGCCCGCAGGTCGACCCGAGCGCCGATGCGCTCGTTGTGCAGGAATGGCAGCACGTAATAGCCATAGACCCGTTTGTGGACCGGCGTGTAAATCTCCAGGCGATAGCGAAAGTCGAACAGCCGCTCGGTGCGGCTGCGTTCCCAGACCAGCGAATCGAACGGTGACAGCAAGGCGCTGGCCGCCACTTTACGCGGGATTTTCACCATGGGACGGCACCAGGCTGGTTGCTTCCAGCCCTGGACCTCGCAGCGCAGCAACTCGCCGGCCTCCTCCAGCTCAGCCAGGCGTGCGCGACTGTCAGCCGGATCGAGACGAAAATAGTCGCGCAAGTCCTTCTCGGTGCCCACACCCAAGGCCTCGGCGGCATGCAGCAGCAAGGCGCGCTGGGCCTGGGCTTCATCCGGTAGCGCCTGTTGCAAAACGGCGGCGGGAAGCACTCGCTCCGGCAAATCGTAGAGCCGCTCGAAACCCCGGCGCCCCGCCACCGTAACCTCACCCGCAGCGAACAACCATTCCAGGGCATGTTTTTCGGCGCTCCAGTCCCACCACGGCCCGGCCTTCTCCTGGCGCGTGGACAAGCTGCCCGCGCCCAAAGCGCCCTGCTCCCGGACCGCATCCAGGACACGGCGAATCACGTCCTGCCGCTCCTGGCCGAAACGCGCCAATTGCTGATAGATCCCCTCGCCATGCGACGCCCGATGCATGCGCCAGCGCATCAGCGGATACATGGACATGGGCAGCAGCGATGCTTCGTGCCCCCAATATTCGAACAGCGTCCGACGTCGGCCCTGGCTCCAGGCCGCTTGATCGAGCAAATCGGGGTTGTAATGACCGAGACGGGAGAACAGCGGGAGGTAATGCGAGCGCACCAGCGCATTGACGGAATCGATCTGCACCACGCCCAGGCGTTCGATCAGCCGATTGAGGTGCGTGGATTGCACCGAAGCTGGCGGCGGCCGCCCATTGAATCCCTGGGCGGCCAACGCCAGACGCCGGGCCTGTTTGAGGGTAAAGGACAGCGTCGCGGGCATGGAGATCTCCTTGTCTGCTCGCAACCTACCTCACCAATAAGGGGTTTGTGTAGGAAAGGATGGCTCATTTGTGCATTGGGTCATCCCAGAATGGCCGAACCACTTCCTGTTCGACATCAGCACGGCTGACCCCAATGTCCTTGAGCGCCTCGTCGCTCATTCCGGCCAGCAGTTCGCGTTCGTGGTGCAATTCGTACCAGCGGCTAAACTTGTGCAGCAAGGCGCTGACCGAAAAGCTGTGGGAGAGTTTGTCTATCAGTAGATATCCTTTTTGACCTTTCATCGTGATGTCCTCCGTTGGGGATGGCTCAAGTCTCTCGCCAACGGTAAGATCAATCCAACGAATGTTTCTTATGCAATACATCTCGGAGATTGATCAATTGTCGAGTTACCCGAGTATCGATACGGAAGTGCTGCGCACCTTCGTCGCCATCGCTGACCAGGGCGGGTTCACCCGGGCCGGCGAGCTGGTCAATCGCACCCAGTCGGCCGTCAGCATGCAGATGAAGCGACTGGAAGAAGATGTATTGCAGCGGCGGCTGTTCGAACGTGACGGGCGTCAGGTCAAGCTCACGGCCGAAGGCCAGGTATTGCTGGGTTACGCCCGGCGGATCCTCAAGCTGCACAGTGAGGTGTTCAATACCCTGCGCGAACCGCACATGGTCGGCACGGTGCGCATCGGCACACCGGACGATTATGTGATGCGTTTTTTACCGGGGATCCTGCAGCGTTTTGCCCAGTTCTATCCCTTGATCGAAATTGAAGTACACTGCGAATCGTCCAAGCAGCTGCTGCTGCGCCAGGACCTGGACCTGTCCATCGTCACCCGCAAGCCAGGTGACGAAATCGGCCAGTTGTTGCGCAAGGAGCGCTTTGTCTGGGCGGAAGCCGCGTGCTTTAACGTCCACGAACAAACACCGTTGCCGCTGGCGATGTTCAACAGTGACTGCTTCTGCCGGCAATGGGCCTGCAACGCGCTGGATGCCATGGGCCGTGAGTATCGCGTGGCGTACAACAGCTCCAGCCTGTCGGCGCTGATGGCCGTGGTGGGCGCCGGCCTGGCGATCACCGCGCAACTGGAAAGCCTGCTGACCCCGGACATGCGCGTACTGGGCGAAGCCGAAGACCTGCCGGAACTGCCCGAGGCCAGCATCATGCTGATCCGCAACTTGCACAATCCATCGCCGATCACTGAGTGCCTGGCCGAGCACATCGTCGAAGGTTTCAAACTTTAAAGGCGAGCAGCACCGCACACAGCACCAGGAACCCGCAAAACAGCCCGCGCAACAGCCGCTCCGGCAATGCGTGGGCAACTTTTACCCCCCAACTGATGCTCAGCAGCCCACCGATGGCCAGCGGCAAGCCGATGCTCCAATCCACTTCGTGGTGAAACGCATAAGTGGCGAGGGTCACGCTGGTGCTGGGCAAAGCCAGCGCCAAGGACAGCCCCTGGGCCACGACCTGCGTGGTGCCGAACAGGCTGGTCAGAATCGGCGTTGCGACGACAGCCCCACCCACACCGAACAGACCGCCCATGGTCCCCGACGCCGCTCCCAGCACAGCGAGCCATGGCCAGCCATAACGCATCTGCGCAGAAGGTGGCGTGCTGGCTGCAAACATTCGGATCAGGTTGTAGAGCGTCAGCGCGATCAGGAATGCCACGAAGCCTATGCGCATGCTCTGGGCATCGATCCCTACGGCCCAGATCGAGCCAAGCCAGGCGAAGCAGAAACCCATGGAGGCCAATGGCAGCACATGGCGCATCTCGATGCGATTGCGCTGATGGTAGCGCCACAACGCAAGCATCACGTTGGGCACCACCATCACCAACGCCGTGCCTTGGGCAAGCTGCTGGTCGAGGCCGAACCACACCCCCAGCACCGGAATAGCAATCAACCCGCCACCGATCCCAAACAATCCCCCCATCGTGCCCAACAAGGCGCCAAATACCACAAACACCAGACTCTCGATCACAGACGTTTCCCCTTCACCAAGGCGTCTATCCTACGCACTCCAGACGAATGGGGGAATGTAACTTCGGCTCAGGTCGTCAGAATTATCTGGCGCATTAAAGATTCGCCCGCTAGATTTGTAACGTTCACTGAATGAAGGTTTTGCCATGAGTACCCAGCGCGACACCCCCGAAGCCTGCGCAGCCCTGCTGCTCGACAACCAGGTCTGCTTTGCCCTGCATTCCACATCACTGCTGATGACCAAGGTCTACAAGCCGTTGCTACAAGCCCTGGGCCTGACGTATCCGCAATACCTGGCCATGATGGTGTTGTGGGAAACGGACGGTTTGACCGTCGGAGAAATCAGCACTCGCCTGCTCACCGACCCCGGCTCGTTGACACCGCTGCTCAAGCGCCTGGAGGCCGAGGGCCTGTTGAGCCGTACCCGCAGTCGGGAAGACGAACGCGTGGTGATCGTCGAACTCACCGAAAAAGGTCGCGCCTTGCGCGAAAAAGCCCTCGACATTCCCCAATGCATCCTCGCCGCCAGCGGCCAGACCCTGGAGCAGCTGAAAAAACTCCAAGAGGACCTGCAGGCGCTGCGCGGGAATTTGCAAGACAGTCTCTGATAGCGCATCCATCGCTGTCGTCGAATTGCCATCCGGAGCAGGCTCGCTCCCATTAGGTACCAAGCCAGCCTTGGATCCTGTCAACACCACTGGTCCATTGTGGGAGCGAGCCTGCCCGCGAGAGGCCATCACATCCACCCTCTTCATTGACTGACCCACCGCTATCGTCGGATCGCCGCCCGGAGCAGGCTCGCTCCCACAGGTACAAAGCTAGCCTTGGATACTCACCCACAGATCCAATGTCGGAGCGAGCCTGCTCCGGGCGGCGATCCGACGACAACGACAGTCCTGCCACAAACATCACTAGTCAACTCCCAAAAATTTTTTCTCCTCTGGAACGGCTCTAGCTCAAGGGTTTCGAGCCCCTTCCTCTACAGCATTCAAAAAAACCCAAAAAAATATCTTGCGCACAAAACATTAGCGCTATACATTCTCTTCACACCTACTTAGCGCGCAAACATTTAGCGCAAATCAACCACCCAGAAACGAGGCTCTGATCATGAAAACTCTCTACACCGCAATCGCAACTTCCACTGGTGGCCGTGACGGTCGTTCGATCTCCAGCGACAACATCCTCGACGTCAAGCTCGCCACGCCCAAGGAGCTCGGCGGTGCAGGCGGCGCGGCGACCAACCCTGAGCAACTGTTCGCCGCCGGTTACTCGGCCTGCTTTATCGGCGCGTTGAAATTCGTCGCCGGCCAGAGCAAACGCAAGATCCCGGACGACGCGTCGATCACTGCCCATGTCGGCATCGGTCAGATCCCCGGCGGTTTCGGCCTCGACATCGACTTGCACATCAGCCTGCCGGGCCTGGATCAGGCCGACGCGCAAAGCCTGGTGGATGCGGCTCACCAAGTCTGCCCGTACTCCAACGCCACCCGCGGCAATGTAGATGTACGCCTGCACGTAACCGTCTGAATCAGCGCCCCAAATTCGAACTCAAGGAGATACGCATGAACACGCTCAGCAAAGTCTTGACCGGTACCCTTCTGGCCCTCAGCGTTGGCAGCGCCTTCGCCGACAACATCGTGGAACACAACACCCAGGCATTTCTCGATGCACTGAACGCCGGTACCGGCAAGCCGCTGGAACAACTCTCGCCCAAAGACGCCCGCGCCGTTCTGGTCGGCGCCCAGGCGGGAGTGAAACTGACCTTGCCCAAGGCCGACGTCAGCGAGAAGACCATCCAGGTCGACGGCCAGCCGATCAGCCTGATGATCGTCCGCCCGGCCGGGGTCAAAGGTGAGCTGCCCGTGTTCATGTTCTTCCACGGTGGCGGCTGGGTACTGGGAGACTACCCGACCCACGAACGCCTGGTTCGGGACCTGGTAGCAGGCTCGGGCGCCGTCGCGGTGTTCGTCAATTACACGCCGTCACCCGAGGCGCATTACCCGGTGGCAATCAACCAGGCCTATGCCGCAACGAAATGGGTGGCCGAGCACGGCAAGCAGATCAATGTCGATGGCAAGCGCCTGGCGGTAGTGGGCAATAGCGTCGGCGGCAACATGGCAGCGGTCGTGGCGCTGATGGCCAAGGACAAAGGTACGCCGGCGATCCGCTTCCAGGCCCTGCTGTGGCCGGTGACCGACGCCAGCTTCGAGACGGCGTCCTACAACCAGTTCGCCGAGGGACACTTCCTCAGCAAAAACATGATGAAGTGGTTCTGGGATAACTACACCACCGACGCCGGGCAACGCAGCGAGATCTATGCCTCGCCACTGCGGGCCAGCACCGCCCAACTCAAGGGCTTGCCGCCAGCGTTGGTGCAGACTGCAGAAGCCGACGTGTTGCGCGATGAAGGTGAGGCCTATGCCCGCAAGCTGGACGCGGCCGGCGTGCCCGTCACGGCGGTACGCTACAACGGCATGATCCACGACTATGGCTTGCTCAACGTGGTCAGCCAGGTACCGGCGGTGCGTTCGGCGATGTTGCAGGTGTCCGAAGAGCTCAAGCAGCATTTGAAATGATAGGCATATCCCCTGTGGCGAGGGAGCTTGCTCCCTCGCCACAGGGGATATGGTACGGCGATAGGAATGAAAAAGCCCGACTCAATGGTCGGGCTTTTTCATACACAAGACTTCGCTTATTTAGCGCGGCCTTTGTAGGAACCGCCTTCGCGGGTATCGATCTCGATCATGTCGCCGATTTCGATGAAGTCAGCGACCGACAGCTCGGTGCCGTTCTTCAGTTTGGCAGGCTTCATCACCTTGCCGGAAGTGTCACCGCGAGCGGAACCTTCGGTGTAGTCAACCTGACGCACGATGGTGGTCGGCAGTTCTACGGAAACCAGGCGCTCTTCGAAGAACACGGCTTCGCAGACGTCGGTCATGCCTTCTTCAACGAAAGGCAGAACGCTTTCGATGTCTTCGGCGTTCAACTCGTACATGGTGTAGTCAGTGGTGTCCATGAACGTGTAGGTGTCGCCACTGATGAAGGACAGGGTCGCTTCTTTGCGGTCGAGGATCACGTCGTCCAGTTTGTCGTCCGCACCGTAGACGGTTTCGGTCTTGTAGCCGGTCAGCAGGTTTTTCAGCTTGGTCTTCATGATCGCGCTGTTACGACCCGACTTGGTGAATTCAGCTTTCTGAACCAGCCAAGGATCGTTGTCGATACGAATCACTGTACCGGGTTTGAGTTCTTTACCAGTTTTCATTGCGAATATCCGAATTTGGATGGGATTGACAAAAATCTAGGCCGCGTATCATATCCAATTTACATAAAACTTCACCAGCGCCGCGGCAAGATCCGGCCGGGAGGCTTGTTCCAGACACCACGCCCGGGCATGTTCGGCCAGTTCCGGCTGCTGTTGGCGGGCGGCTTTCCAGTGTTCAGTCATGTCCTGGCCGGCATTCCAGGCTCGCCAGAGACCGCTGATCGCTTTTTCTGTCGCGTCCGGGAGCCCTCGGGTGTAGAGCCCGAGGAACGCCTCGAGTTTTTCCAGGTGAACGTCTTCTTCCTGCTGATAAATGTGCCAGAGCATCGGCCGGCCGGCCCATTGGGCGCGCACGAAGGAGTCCTCGCCACGTACCGCATTGAAATCGCAGCACCACAAGACTTGATCGTACTGATCCTGCCCGACGAACGGCAGCACCTGGACGGTCAGGGCTCCACGTCGATGCACTGCGCCGACCTTCAGGCAATCGACTTCGAGCCAACGCTCGACATCACCCAACACCCGCCCTTCCGGGACCAGCACGTGAAACGCCTCGCCGCCGGTCGCCATCGCGTCGAACCAACTGGCCAGCCCGGTGTTCTCGTAGGCAAAGAGCGAAATCAGGCACGCATCCGCAGACCGTTCGACACCCAACCCTTGAAGGAAAATTCGCTGCGCCTCGGCATCCTGCTGAAATTGCCTACGACGCTCCAGAAGCCCCGCCTCACGCAGCAAACCGCCCGTCTCCTGCTGGAAACCGGGGAAAAAAAAATACTTCTGCACGTGTTTGTATTTGACCGACGGCAAGCCGTGACAGCCCACCACCCAATCCTCGGCGCTCAGATAGTCGAGGTTCATCCACAGCGGGGTGGTCTGGCGCTCGGCCATCGCATCCATGTAGGCGGTCGGCAACTGACAGGCAAATGCGGCAATCACTACATCGGCAGCCTCGGTGGGCAGCCAGATCCCAGGCCAATGCCGCACTTGGACGCCCTGCTGCCATTGCTCATCAAGGCTGACGTCGATTTCCGGGCACAACCGCTCGAAGGCCCGCAGGTCATCCACCCAGAGCCGCACCGCGCAGTGATGCTCGGCCACCAATTGCCGAGCCAGGCGCCAGGTGACGCCAATGTCGCCATAGTTATCGACAACGGTGCAAAAAATATCCCAGCGCACAGCCATTCCCGACTCCTTGTGACAAATGCCCGATTGTCCCGAATAAACCTGTAATGCAGAAGAGCCGACGGCGATTAATCTTCATGCGACAATCACGTCCATTCACGATCCTGCCAGGAAGCAGCCATGCCTGACCATCCGCCTGCCCCGCGCCTTTCGGCTCTGAAGTTAACCCTCAGCATTGCCCTGGGCTTGTGGCTGGGGTTTCTCGCCATCGTCCTGACGGGCTGGCTGCTGTCCAGATTCCTGTTCAATGAGCAACTGGCTCCGGTGGCCGCCGCCGTCCACCAGTTGGCGCAACCACCTGCAGCGCAGCCCCCCGTGCAAGAACCTGAACAATCACCCACTCGAATGTTCGAGCAATATCAGCAGAACCTGCAACGAAACGAGCAGCGCCAAGCCCTCGATCAAGCCCGCAGCAACCCACGCAACCTGTCCAACCCCAAGTGCCAGTTCTGGCTGCAGCAGGACCAGAACGCGCCCAGTGACAAAAGCCGCGCCAACGTTCTGCAATTCTGTGAATGACATGAACAAACAGACCGTCCACCAGTTGATTCTCGACAAGCTCAGGATTGACCTCGATATCGCCGAACGCGCAGCCCAGACTGCGTACGAAACCGCGACCCACGAAGAAAACATCGCCGAGAACAAATACGACACCCTGGGCCTGGAAGCATCCTACCTGGCGGCCGGCCAGGCCCGGCGGGTAGAGGAAATCCGCAAGGCCCTGGCGCTGTGCCAGAACCTGACGCTGCGGCCTTACGACGCGCAGCGCGGTATTCAGCTCGGCACGTTGATCGGCCTGGAAGATGAGGACGGTCGGGAGCAGTGGCTGTTTCTAGGGCCGGACGCAGCGGGACTCAAGGTATCGCTGGTGGGACAACCGATCACCGTCATCACCCCTCGCTCGCCGCTGGGCCGTGGCTTGCTGGGCAAACTCGAAGGGGATGAGGTGGAGATCGTCGTGGCGGGCGCCCGGCAACAGTTCGCTGTCACCGAGGCCATTTAGAAGGGTTTAGTGAACGGGCAGCTCGACACCGTCGAACAGCTCTTCGAGTTCCTGCTTGTTGTGGCACTGGATGGCCTTGGCCATGACTTCCCGGGTCAGGTGCGGTGCGAACTTCTCGATGAAGTCGCACATGAAACCCCGCAGGAAGGTGCCGCGACGGAAGCCGATCTTGGTCACGCTGGACTCGAATAGCTCGCTGGCGTCGAGCACCACCAGGTCACTGTCGAGCTTGGTATCGACGGCCATTTTCGCCACGATGCCCACACCCAGCCCGAGGCGAACGTAGGTCTTGATCACGTCGGCGTCGGCGGCGGTGAACACCACTTTCGGCGTCAGGCCACGATGGCTGAAGGCCTCGTCGAGCTTAGAACGGCCAGTGAAACCGAATACGTAAGTCACGATCGGGTATTCCGCCAGAGCCTCGAGGGTCAGCTTCGGCAGCTTGGTCAACGGATGGCCCTGGGGCACGACCACGCAGCGGTTCCAGCGATAGCACGGCATCATCACCAGATCCCCGAACAGCTCCAGGGCCTCGGTAGCGATGGCGAAATCCACCGTGCCGTCGGCCGCCATTTCGGCGATCTGCATGGGCGAACCCTGGTGCATGTGCAGCGCCACATCCGGGTATTGTTTGATGAAGTTGCTGATCACCGGCGGCAATGCGTAACGAGCCTGGGTGTGGGTCGTTGCGATCGACAGGGTGCCCTTTTTCTCGTTGGAGAATTCCTGGGCGATCTGCTTGATACTTTCGACCTTGCGCAGGATCTCGCCGGCCGTGGTAATGATGCGCTCACCGGCAGGGGTCACGCGGGTCAGGTGCTTGCCACTGCGGGCGAAGACTTCGACGCCCAGTTCATCTTCCAACAGGCGGATCTGCTTACTGATGCCGGGTTGCGATGTGTAGAGGCTTTGAGCGGTAGCGGAAACGTTGAGGTCGTGGTGCGCCACTTCCCAGATGTAGCGCAGTTGTTGAAGCTTCATATGTATCCCTCAAAGCAGTTGGACGCCACGGGCATCAGTGGCGGTATATAACTATATGAAAGGTTTGAACAATAAATCTAGAACTTTTTATGAAATGCCATCATTTAGCCTCAAACCTCGCCCTGGCGTCGACGCTGAACCAGCGGCACCAGATAGACCGGCACACGGGATAACTGCAATACCCGCGCAGCGGTCCTGCCCAACGGAGTCTCACCATTGGCCCCTTGGCAATGGCTGCCGACGATCAGTAAATCGACGGAGAGTTTCGCCGCCTGCTCCAGAATGACCTGGGACGGATCACCCTGATAGACCCTGACCGACTTGATCAACTGCAGGTCCTGCTGCCCTTCTCCCAACTCCTCGCGAAAGCTGTCGAGCACCCTGTGTTCGATATTGGCCATCACCGTATTCAGACCCTGGCGATGAAATTCGTTCAACGCCTGCTCATCGAGATAGCTTTGCAACACCGATTCGGCGAACAACCCCATCGGTTCTACCGCATGCACCACATACAACTCGGCTTTAAACGTCCGTGCCAATGCCAAGGCATGCTGCATCACATAAGGGGCGTATAGCCCCAAGTCTGTGGCGTACAGCATCGAACGAATCATGTGACCTCCTCGCGTGCCAAAATGACGGAGTTGGATTCAGCTTAGCAGCGCCTTGGGCAGCGCGACGTGCGGCTTGAAGTCCCGGACCAAGGGCAGTCACGGCGTCACTTCGTTGCTGATGCCATGGGGCACGTGACCGGTGGCGACGACCTCGCGGGCCAGTTCACAGTGACCGGTCTGGTCGTCGAAAAACACATCGGCGGCGAACGCCTCGAGGAACGCCGATTTAGCCAGCCCACCGAGAAACAGCGATTCATCCAGGCGAATATCCCACTCGCGCAAGGTCCGGATGACCCGTTCATGGGCAGGCGCCGAACGCGCCGTCACCAGTGCCGTGCGAATCGGACACGCGTCTTCGGGAAACTCCCGTTGCAGGGCATTGAGCGCCGCCAGGAATCCCTTGAACGGCCCACCTCGTAGCGGCTCGCGTGCAGCCTGTCGCTCACTGGCCTGGAACGCCGCCAGGCCATCCGCCTGATAGACACGCTCGGACTCATCGGAAAACAGCACCGCGTCGCCATCGAAGGCAATGCGCAATTCGTCGCTGGCGGCACGGCTGGCGCCGCCGGACAAAATGGTCGCCGCGGCAAATCCGGCGTCCAGGGCGCTGCGCACGTCCTCGGCGTGGGTGGACAAAAACAGATCACAGCCAAACGCCTTGAGATAAGGATAAGGACTGCGACCGCCAACGAATGCGGCTCGCGAGATCGCCAGGCCATAATGATGAATCGAATTGAACACCCGCAGGCCAGTATCGGCGCTGTTGCGCGAAACCAGGATCACCTCGACCCGGGCCCGCCCCAGATGCTCGTTGAGGTTCAACAGTTTTTGCACCAGGGCAAACGCATCCCCGGGCGCCAGCACTTCGTCTTCATGCTCGATCTGGTATTGCCGATAGGCCTCGACGCCACTCGTGAGATACACCTTGTGGCTTTCGCTCAAGTCGAACAGTGCCCGTGACGAGATCGCCAGCACCAGCTTGTCGTCGATGTTGTTTGCCATGTCGCCCCCTTCCACTCGCTCAGCGATTACGTCGATCCATGAAGCCCAACGCCTGGTACAAGGCCTCGATTCTTGGCAGCGAACACCCCGCCGCTCTCGCCGCTGCCAGGGGTCTGCCGTAAATGGCTTCCAGTTCCAACGCACGCTTGTGGGAATAGTCGTGATGCATGCTCGGCCAGTAATCGGGCATTTTCTCGGTCATCGTGAACAGATACCCGGCGTAATCCGGCGCGATGTGATGCCCGCAAGCCTGCGCTCCAAGTACCACCTCCTGCATCAGTGCCTGGATCAATCCACGGCTATGCTCATCGGCCATCAACGGCGTGGTACTGGCACCGAGCAGTACTGACAAGCCGTTGTAGGGCACGTTCCACACCAGCTTCTGCCAACGAGCCTGTTGCAGATCGGGCATGGCCTGGGATTCGATGCTGGCGCTGCGAAACAGCGCTGCCGCGGCTTCGACAACCGCCATGCGTGCGGCGTGATCGCTGCATGGACCACTGTGATAGCCGATGTTGACCGCACCGAGCGCCTGGTGGGCAACAATGCCGGGGCCAACCCGATGCACACAAACCAGGCACAGACCGCCCAACAAGTGCAGGGAGTCGGGCAGCAGCGGCCGCAGTTGCTCTTCGACATCCAAGCCGTTCTGCAGCAACAGGACTTTTGCCCCGTGCGCAGCAGCCTGGATGATGGCAGGCGCCAGGTCGGCATTGCTGGTGGTCTTGGCTCCCACCAGCAGCCAGTCGCAGGGCGGCATGTCGGCCGCTGAGCGATAGGCCTGAACCGGGTTGAGGGTCAGTGCGCCGTGGACCGCACTGTCGACCTGCAAACCGTTTTCGACCACGGCGCCGAATTCGCTACGCAGCAAAAAGTGCACATCGAAACCGGCGCGCGCCAGCATCACCCCATAGAATCCGCCGATCGCCCCGGTGCCGATCATTCCGATCCGCGGTTTAGCGCCTGCCTGCATCTTGCCACTCCTCTGGTAAACGGCCCTGGCACACTATCGGCGTGAGCGGCACGTCATGCAATCCTCATTACACCCGGTTACGAAACCGTATGTTGGCGCAGTTTCCGACTCATTCCCCTGACAACAGGGGATTAAACCCGTCCCTGCCCATTGTCGAGCAACCTCGTAACGCGATAAGGTTCGGCTCCCCGACGCGCTTAAATCCGCTGTGCACCGCCGCGCGGGGATCGCTGGCGGCCGGCACCCGTGACCTGACGAGTAACACGATGGCTGATTTACCGATCAATGACCTTAACGTCGCCTCCAACGAGACCCTCATCACGCCTGACCAGCTCAAGCGCGATATTCCCCTGAGCGACGCTGCCCTGCGCACCGTGACCAAGGGCCGGGAAGTCATCCGCAACATTCTCGACGGCACCGACCACCGCCTGTTCGTGGTCATCGGGCCCTGCTCGATCCATGACATCAAGGCCGCCCACGAGTACGCCGAGCGCCTGAAAGTGCTGGCTGCGGAAGTCTCCGACACCTTGTACCTGGTGATGCGAGTATATTTCGAGAAGCCTCGGACCACCGTCGGCTGGAAAGGCCTGATCAACGACCCGTACCTGGATGACTCCTTCAAGATCCAGGACGGCCTGCACATCGGTCGCCAGTTGCTGCTCGACCTCGCGGAAATGGGCCTGCCCACCGCTACCGAAGCCCTGGACCCGATTTCCCCACAATACTTGCAGGACCTGATCAGCTGGTCGGCCATCGGCGCGCGCACCACCGAATCCCAGACCCACCGTGAAATGGCCTCCGGTCTGTCGTCGGCGGTGGGCTTCAAGAATGGCACCGACGGCGGCCTCACCGTCGCGATCAACGCCTTGCAATCAGTCTCCAGCCCTCACCGTTTCCTGGGTATCAACCAGGAAGGCGGCGTATCGATCGTCACCACCAAGGGCAATGCCTACGGTCACGTGGTGTTGCGCGGCGGCAACGGCAAGCCGAACTACGATTCGGTCAGCGTCGCGCTGTGCGAGCAAGCCCTGAACAAGGCCAAGATCAAGCCGAACATCATGGTCGATTGCAGCCACGCCAACTCCAACAAGGACCCGGCGCTGCAACCGCTGGTCATGGAGAACGTGGCCAACCAGATCCTGGAAGGCAACCAGTCGATTATCGGCCTGATGGTCGAAAGCCATCTGAACTGGGGCTGCCAGGCGATCCCTAAAGACCTCGCGGACTTGCAGTACGGCGTTTCCATCACCGATGCCTGCATCGACTGGAGCGCGACCGAGACCACCCTGCGCAGCATGCACGTCAAACTCAAGGACGTGCTGCCCAAGCGTCAGCGCAGCTGACCGGCCTTCTTCAAACGCAGAAGAAATTGCGCATAAAAAACGCCGGGGTTTTCAGTCCGGCGTTTTTTTATTGGGAGATCGGTTTCGTCAGAGCTTCGCTGCGTGCCGCTGATGACGCTCCATGTAGCGCTCCACGTAGGAGCAGGACGGGATCACGGTGTAGCCCATCTCTTCGGCGTACTGCAGCGCGCGCTCGGTCAATGCCGCCGCGATACCCCGGCCACGCAAGGCGTTAGGCACGAAGGTACGATAGATATCCAGGGTCTGCTTGCCCAGGTCCATATAGGTCAGATAGGCACGATGACCGTCCACATTGGTCTCGAACTGATGACCAGCCTGGTCATGGTGGATGGACAACGCCTCGCTCATCACTACTCCTCGCGGGTCTTTATGCTGACCCCTACCTTACCGATGTTTTTCCGGCGAAGGAACCTCTACGCCACCCCGTGCCTTCCTGGTCACCGAGCGCCAAAACCCGATCCGCTCTAACCCGAGCACGTCGTGAATAGTAGGCACCAATGACGCAAATGCTCAAGGCACACCTGTCATCGAAGGGCAAACCGCGTCGGGTTTATCGATTGAGCGCCATCGTCGCGCTGTGACCGGCCACGGTGCAATAGCTGAACATCGCCAGTTGTTAGGTCTTGAGACGAGCAGCAATAGTTAAAGTCACCGCCTAGAGCAATAAAAGATGCCGGCAGCGTTGCGCAAAAAATGTACAAAAGTGTAGGGAAATCAATAAACAGCGACACTAGCGAGCGTTGAAGAGTTTCTCTCGGGTAGGGAACTTTTCTTCGTCGGCACGCTCCATTCACGGGCTGGCGGCTGTATATTTTTTAAACAACACTAAGAAAAGTTGCTTGAAAAAGAATCACCGCCTACAATTTTTTTGCTTCTTGCGCTACGTCAGTTTACTTACTACAAGTAATGGGTAGTATGTACGCCGGCTAACTCCCCAGTCTGGGGAGACAGTCACTAATAGAAAGTCCTTGAAGGGGAACACGATGAACAACGTTCTGAAATTCTCTGCTCTGGCCCTGGCCGCAGTTCTGGCTACCGGTTGCAGCAGCGCATCGAAAGAAACCGAAGCACGTCTGACTGCTACCGAAGACGCAGCAGCTCGCGCCCAAGCTCGTGCAGACGAAGCATACCGTAAAGCTGA
>Ga0268255_10001035_pt1 | contig 17225 bp, 21 predicted proteins | sample AgamicOrMarz_FD_200256 | JGI IMG/M metagenome (GOLD analysis project Ga0268255, IMG submission 200256) | Agave microbial communities from Guanajuato, Mexico - Or.Ma.rz (v2) (version 3) | ecosystem: Host-associated > Plants > Phyllosphere > Phylloplane/Leaf | place: Guanajuato, Mexico...
AGAAAGATGAATGATACAATTTTGATAGGATATTTGCATATACAACGGCATATTTTCCTCAAATCGATGCTTCCAATCCAGCACAAATCCCAGAAAACTCAAGTAAAACTCTCTGGCTTTAGACTCATCAAATATTCGAAGGATTGGTGTGAGACTTTTCATGGTTATTTCAGGTTTATTCATTTAATCCCTACCCCCATTTATTGAATTTCTTTAAGCCCTGCATTGATTTTTTCTACAGCTTCCTTCGCCGAAGTCTTAACATCCTTACCTCCGATTCCAACATCCTCAAATAATTTCCTTATTGCATCACTAACAACCGGATACGCAGGAGTAACCGGGCGGTTCCTTGAATATTTTTGCGTTTGCTGTAAAAAAATGTTCTTAGGATATTTGTTCAGCTCTGGAAAATCTTTTGCTACAGAGTATCTTGCAGGAACATCACCTGTTATGGTTACATACTTTTTCATTCCTTCATAACTTGTCACATATTTAATAAACTTCCAAGCTTCCTGTGGATGTTTTGATTTAGAAGTGATTCCAAGCGCCCATCCTCCATTTGGAACAAACTGATACTTATCCTTTGGCAGTGGCGTTACTCCAAAATCTTCTCCCAGCTTGAATTCAGGGTGATTTTTTTCCAAATCTGCAAGTGTCCATGAACCAAGCACAGTCATCGCAAGTTTACCTGACTCAAACGCAGCTGGGGGTAATTCAAATGCCGCAACAGCATTTTTATGATATAGATCTTGATAAAATTGAAGGGCATCTAACGCTTCTTTTGAATCTAAATATCCACTTGCCGTAGTTCCATCGGGGCTTAAAATATTAGCACCAAACTGCCAAAGGAGCGGAGTTTTAAAATAAGCAGGAGATTCTCCATCATTAAAACCCTGTGCCGGGTCAATACCGACCACATCTTTAGCAGGATTATTTACTTTTTTAGCAATCTCTAATACCTCATCCCATGTTAATGGGTTTTTGGGATCTTCAGATGGATAAGGGATACCGGCATCTTTAAATAAATGTCTATTGTAATATAAAGCAATACTTGACTCGACAATCGGTGCAAGGTAAATTTGACCCTTATAACTTAATCCTCGCAAGGTAGATGCAGGAATATCATCAATCTGCCCCTCCTTTCTCATAAATGGATCAATTGATAATAACGATCCGGTATTTGCATATAGAGCAAGCGTAGGACTGTCAATCGTCAAAATATCCGGAGGGTTTCCTGCAGCAAGTTCTGTCCGCAATCTTATTTCATAATCACTGTATGGAATCGACTTCATATTCACCGAGATATCGGGGTTTGCTTTTTCAAAAACAGAAACTAATTCTTCAAATGCCTTATTTTCAGCCGTATTTCCACTATTTCGCCAAAACGTCAACTCAGTTCGTTCGGAACTCTTTGGTTTTTCCGGTTTCTCTTTTTGGGTGCTACCAGAGAATGTATCAAAAAAGGATAACGCATACACTAAAATACCCAAAAGTATAATTGCAAAAATAGTGAACCATTTTTTCATCTACATTCCCTTTCTTTCTTGAAAACTTAAACATCTAAGGCATTACGGAATTCAACAGGGGTTTGTCCAAAGTGTTTTTTAAAAACAGTACTAAAATATCCAGAGTTAGAAAAGCCAACTAAGTTTGCTACATCAATGATTTTTAGTTGCTTATCTCTTAAAAACTCCAGGGCTTTGTCCATTCGTAAATTCACCAGATATTCACTAAAATTCTGCCCCACATTATTTTTAAAGGTTTCAGATAAATGAGCACTATTGATATGAAAGAGTTCCGATAATAAGGTAAGTGAAATTTCACTAGCGTAATGCTGGTCCAAATAGTGCCGAACACTATCCACGATTAATTTCCCGTTCGAAAAGCGTGCCGTACGTACTTTTCCAATAATTAATTGGGCTAATTGAAGGAGGTTTTCAAGCACTTTACTTTGCGAATTAAGTTCCCAGATACTTTGTTGGCAATTCCAAATCATTTTTTGAATATCTTTCGTTTCGATATCATATTTTTTTGCCAGCGACCCTAACAAAAATAACACTCGATTGGCAGCAAATGAAAAGGACAAAATCGATTGGTTTCCATTCCCTCGTAATAATAGTTGAATATTTTCCTTAAATGCCTCGAAATGAACATTTTCAATCGCATTTGTTAACTTTCTTTCAAAATCAGGTGAAAACTCAAATTCTTCTTCTTTCGTTATCGCCGCATCAATCACCTGTGATTGCGATCCAAGTTGACTTTGACTCCAAGCAAGCAAACTGGAAATATAACCTGTCTTAAAGCTAGCTAGACCCTTGACAACATTTCCAATTCCAATCACCGTTTCTAAACTCAACAACCTTTTTACATTCTGTTGTACCCTTTCAACCAAACTAGAAGGACTATTTATATCTAATCGTATTAGAAAATGAACCATATTAGCATAGCTTGGGTCGTAAAACGAATAAGTTCCTTTATTCTCTTTTGAGATTTCTTTGCATAACATTTGGAAAGGAAGCCAGAGCTCCTTTAATCGATTTGGGTTGCCAAAACTCTCTCTTATTTCCACGCTGACAAATTGGACGTCTGCGTTCTCATTTACAAGTTCCTCGAGGTGTAGCTGACGTAGTCTTTCGATGACGAAATTAAGCTGTAACCATTCCTCTTTAACTAAATAGAGCAAGTATTGTTCCTGCACTTCTTGGAGCTGGGTAAGAACGCGTTGACGCATCTGAGCCGTTTCAACTTGTTTTCGCCGCTCTTCCACAATTTCTTTACGAATTTTTCGTAATGCTTCTACTAATTCATCTGGGGCTACCGGTTTTAACAGATAGTCTCTAACCCCTTCCTTCATGGAACCACGTACCAATTCAAAATCGGAATAACCCGATAATACGATCACTTTTACTCTTGGAAATTCCTGCTGACATCGTTTAGCTAATTCAAGGCCATCCATAATGGGCATCCTCATATCTGTAATGACCAAATCAATATCCATGTTCCTGAGCAATTCCAATGCTTCTTTCCCATTGGAAGCCTCCCCAGCGATGTGGAATCCTTCCTCTTCCCAATCCACCTTCATTCGTAAGCCTTTACGAATTTGAATTTCATCATCCGTGATTATGACCTTCATCATGTATATCACCTCTATCAAAATTTATACATAATGTAATCCTCGTGCCTACATTCTTTTCAGATTCAATCTGATAGGAAAAGCGCTCTCCGTAATAAAGCTTTAATCGGCCAAGGACATTCTTTAGACCAATGCTGTTTCCTTTACTCGCTAGGACACTAATCCTTTCATTCTTTGTTTCTTCACTCACTAAGTCTGATATCACTTCTTCAGACATGCCAATCCCCTTATCTTCTAAAACTATAATTATTTGATTATTCACTTTTTTTGTTTTAATAAAAATTTCAGCCTTTGTCTTTTCTATAAAACTATATTTGACGGCATTTTCTACGAGCGGTTGGAGGATGAATTTAATAATAGAGAGATTTCTTGTCTCCGGATCCTCTATAATATCAATCGTGAGGGCATCCTCATATCTCACCTTTAAAATGTCGGTGTAGCTGCGAATATAGCTGATTTCTTCACCTAATCTCACGACGTCATTTTGTGTATTCAATGAATACCTCATCATCCGGCCTAAGTAGATACTTACATTCATCACCTCTTTATTCTTCCCCTGAACAGCTAATCCTCCAATGATTTCAAGTGTATTGTTCAAAAAGTGAGGATTGATTTGCAGTAATAAGGCTTTGTATTCCGCATCTTTTCGACGGATGTTGGCTTCATATTCTATTTCAATTAAATGCTTCAATTGATCGACGGTATGGTCGAATACTTTAATCACATAACCAACTTCATCATTAGACGATTTAATGGTTGGCATAAAGCGTTTTGCACCTAAAAAATCCCCATGCTCGATAAATTTCATCGCTTTTGCTAGTTTTCCTAAAGGGCTTACGATATTGGAAGAGAGCATGAACGACGCAAAGATTGTTATTAAAAACACAATCGCACTAGTAATAAGTAAGTTTCGCTGTAGAATAATAACTTTTGAGAATAAGTCAGACTTGGTCACTTCACTGACAAGAATCCAATCACCAACTGATAACTTTTGAAAAAAAACAAAGTATTTGTCTCCCTGATAATCAGTTTCTAATAACCCTTTTTGTTTTGTATTATTCTTTATTTTACTTAAACTATTTTTTAATACTCTTTTTGGGGTATCGATCTTCCCCTCTAATACATTTGCTCCCTGCTGATCCAATAAATAAGCATGTCCATTTTTTCCGATCGTGATTTTTCGTAAGGCTGTTTCTAGCAAAGATGAAGGGAAATTAACCTTTATAAATCCGTATGAAACAACCGTATTCAAATCAACGAGGGGCAAAATAAAACTATTACTATTTCCTTGTGCTGGCAAATATGGATCAATATGTGATTTTACAAATCGTTGTTCATTGATCGTAAAGTCTTTAAACCAATCTAGGTTGTGTAAGTTGGGGTTATTGCCCCATGCCCCCTCACCATTATTCAGAACGACTGAGATGGACATACCATTTGAATTGTTCACCATCATTGATGATAACATCATTTTCAGTTGATTCTTCTGTAACAAGCTCTGTTCTTTCGGTATATTTGCATCCTTTTTTTCTAACTTTAACCACTGCTGAGTCGTTTGATTGACAAGGACCTGTTTTCCTAAATCCTCCGCCTGCGTTGTAATCGAGTCAATATAGAGCGAGTACTGATCCATTGCTTCTATTGTTAACTCCTGGGTCTGATCTTCAATAATGGATGTAAACCAGCTCGGGATTATCATCGACAAAATGATTAATGGAATGGTTAACAAACAAGTAAAAATAATAAATAGGCGATTGCGTAAGGAAAAAAACATGGTATCCCCCCAAACAAAAAAGAAAACCCTTACATTCAAAGGCTCAATCAATAAGTTTTGACTATTAGTATCTATTCAATTTAACATATCCCCTATCAACTTACCACGTGATATTAAATTCCAAATAAATAAGCAGAAGCCGGATTCCTGCTCTGCTTATTTTTGATTCATAAAGGCCTAAAATTGAAGGCAACAAGTACTTCGATGACTACTTCAAGGCTTTTTGTGATTTAAATCACTTTAAATCACAAAATACAAAAGTTTCCATTCTTCATGATTCTAAGTAAAGAATTGAGCTCAGCTCCTATCAAGGGGCAACTAACTCCACTTTAATCCGATCGGGATCTTCAAAAAAAACAGCGTAATGAGCATCCCCGCCTGCATATGGATGTTTATCCTTATAAAGAATGCTTATTCCTTTTTCCTTCAATTTTCTTGTAATTTGATCAACCTGTTCTCTGGATGCGGCATGAAAAGCTAAATGGTTCAGGCCAACTCGTGAGCGGTGGTACGAGACATCCATAAATCGTTCTTCCGCCTGGACAAAAACAAGATAGGTTTCCCCATGTTTCCAACTGATGCCAGAATCCCATTTTTGGTAAGGGTTGTATCCTAATTCCGTTAAAAACCAATCCCATAATTCAATAGATTTACTGAGGTTGGAAACATAGATTTCTAAATGGTGCAGCATCGCTTTTATCTCCTTATCAACTTACCTGATTTTTCCTAATTCCTCTATAAACGCTGGCCGGCGCTTGTACTTTTCTCTTAATTCACCAATTAGCTTATGTGACTGGATTGTTCCACAGGCATTTTTGTAGGTTTTAATAATGGAACAAACCGTACGATATTTTTTTCGATCCGTTGCCTCCTCGGCAGCGTACTCAATATATTTAATAAAGAGGTCATTTACTTTTTCTAAATAATCCTTAATTAAATATGGATAAAGATCCGTTATAGACGAAATATGACTCTGGCAATAGGTTAAAAGCTCTGTTGTCAAATTTTCCTCCTTTAATATTGAGAGGTACACGGAGGGCTGATATGTCATCTGTTTAAAATCATCAACAAGCTTTTTCAAAGCACGATCCCATTCGCTTGCTGCATATAATTCTTTTAGTTTTAAGTAATAGGTAAATTCATTTTTAAATAACAATTCTCTGGCTAACTGCTTTTGTTGTTCGATATCTCCAAGCAATTCATAGGCTTGGTATCGATATTCCTGCCACTTATGAATAAGGCCTCGATATTCCTTGTCCACTTCTTCCCCATCCAAACAAAGTTGAAGCATTTTTTTGTAGTCGCCATTTCCTAGTTCAATAGCGATTGCCTTTTCACGAAATTCACTATGGTTAATATTCTCGTAGATAAATTTCTCAGCAGCATCTGCCCCATCACATCTTTCAATGATTTCAAGTTGAAGCAATTTAATTTGTTTTTTTTCATATCTATCACTCCACGATGATTCTGTCCTCGACAGGAAGGATTCCAGCTGTTTTTCTAGCTTTTTTCTCAAGTCCTTACTAGGAGAATAATAGGTGCAAATTTTTATTAGATCAAAACGCCAATCACTCCAGCCTTCATAATGTACTTTTATAGCTTCTTTCATAATTTCGTCAAAAAGACGCTTCTTCTCTTTTTCATTCAAATAAGGCAGACTGGTAATAACTGCTTCATCAATCGTTCGTATCGCCCAATTCATAACATCACCGATAGATCCATTGGAGTCATCAGCAAATTGGAGCATTTTTACAACGGGTGGCATGACAACGAGTGATAATAAAACTGCACTCTCCCATTCACCTTTCTCTACTTTTTCCCGTGCTTTTTGGAGAGTCAATTCTGCACCTTGTAATGCTGGGCCAACGTGACGCCAATCGATGAATCCTTTCCTTTTCACACTATTGATAGATACCGTAATTAGCTTTTTGGCTGATGAAATTTCGTCTTTTTGAGGAGAGTATTTAAAAAGTAACTGTTTTTCAATTTCAGGATAATCTTCTGACAGTTCAAGAATAATCCTAATTAATTCTTCTTTATTTTGATTGGATAGGATGGTAGATAAATCGATTTCGTTTGACTGTGAGGTAGTGTTCGGATTAGATGGACTCATGTTCTTCACCCCATGTTAATAATTTATTCCAATTGTATCATTTTCCGGTTATTGTGAGCCGCTATATAAGGCTGTAATTTATAAAAAAACGACGATAACCACAATGGTCATCGTCGTAGATGAAACTATGGAGATGCAATTGTTTTTGGTTCCTTAGTTCTTTTCCTGAGCCTTGATTTGATTCATAAGTAACACGGCTTCTACTGAGGTCCACTCTTGTTTAAAATCGGTCAAAATTTTCCCCAACAATGGCAGAGCTTCATTGCTTCTTCCAGCCTCCATTAATATCTTTACTTTACCAAGCAGCAGCTCATCCCTATATGGTGAAAAGACATAGTGTTTACTAGTTTGGGAAAGAAAGTAATCGTAAAGGAAGAGAATGTTCTCCTGCTCATTCAATCTTTGCTTTGATTCGATTAGAAAGAACAAGGCATCATCTGAAAAATATTCGTTTGGCTGCAAGGATTGACTCTTTTCCATTTGTGCCGCGGCCGTTTTGTAATCCTTCTTTCTAAACGATGCTAACCCGTTTCTATAGCTGCCTAAACCAGATATTGTAGAAAATTTTATCCGATCAACAAGACTTTTGGGGTTATTGAGCACCTGCTTCTTATCCTGTCCTCCGCTCTGTTGATCCTTTGAAACAGCTATTTCTTTCTTAATTGTCTCTGTATTTTGTACACTTCCATTTTGTTGAATTACAGGCTTTGCTTCATTTATTTCTTTTTGTTGGCTGAAAACCCGGAAACCAACACCTCCAATCAATAATGAAGCGACCAAACTAGAACCTATAAACTGACGCTTGGACCAGCTTTTCTTGAAAGACATTTTCCGCTTACCAACTGGTTCACTTATCGGGTGATCTTCTAACATTTTTTCCAAATTACGAATAACTGAACTGTTTTTCACATAAAGCGGAAATTGGTTTAGTTCTTGGGGTACACTTTCTGTTTCTCCAATAACAATTAGTGACAATAAATAGCCATGGTAGAAATCAACCGGTAAAGGGAGTTCCGTTTGAAATGGAAGAAGACTATGAAGAATATTTTTTGCCAAATGCAGTTCCCCAGCCTGGACAAAATGAAGTGCCTGATTGTATTTCTGATAAAGTTCATCATAGAGAGGAAGTTTCTCCTCAACCATTTGTTTATAGCTTAAAAGATTGTCCGTTTTTAGGTTTTCCCATTGTTTCAATGCTTGATACGGGGACCCCGATAGCACATAAAGTAACCCTAGCACCCAGCTAGCTTCGGTACATAAGGGATAATCCTTAACAATCGATTCTAGAATAATGGCAGACTCTTCATACCGCTCCGCTTGTAAATATTGAATGGCTAGTCTATACGATTGAACCTCCATCTGACGACCTCTAAACCAAATGAATGAACTTGTCTAATTTGAACATTCCTGAATTGAAACCATTTGAAAACATTTTATAAGTCCCCCTCAATCCTTAATATATGGTGATGACTTTCGCTTCACGGATTAGTCTTCCTGTGGCTTTATAACGGAAACCACGTTCGTGAACTCCAAATACTTGGAACTTTTGTAATTCAGCTTGGAAACTCTCCGGAATTGTTCCAATACTAGTCATGATTTCACCATTCATAAATTCACCTAATGATTTAATTTCCTCAATTCCATAGGAATCTAATAACTGGAGGTAGTCGTTAATAACTGCTTCTATTTGTCCCCCCCAATCTTTGAGATTCATTTTTATAGCTGATTGATAGATTAAATCCATTGCATCGACGGCCTGGATCGTCAAATTGATGAGTTCATTCACTTCCTGTTGCATGTCTTTAGCTATCTTTTCAGATTCGAAATCCATTTTCGTGATTGGCTTTAATTCTTGGAGCACTTTTTTAAACTCTTGAATGTACGTACTCTCCATGGTCACCATTCGTATCCCTCCGAATTTTTGGTTCTGATTCATTGTTTTCTTTATCTTTTTTTACTGTCATTTTGATATATATGATGTACATCCCTTATCTTTTCTCGATTTCACCGAAAAAAAGAAACACCCTATGTTAACAGCACATACTGACTGTTTCACATAAGGTGTCACTTATGAAATAGGGACTTAGGTTTTTTTCGCAATTGATTGACTAAACTCTGAAATCCGTACATGATCACTGATTTACTCATAAATAAAATAACCATTTGGTATGGTCTTAATCTAATAAGCGAGGCAATTCCCAGCCTTTTAAAAATAAACATCCCTGGATAAGCGAAAAGAGTATCCAAAAATAAATTTAAATAGAGGTAACGCATAAAATTACCAAATGTTAATTTTAAAATCCATAATGAACCAACAAAAAATGGACCCACCATGAATGGCATTTCACCAATTACATTAGGAATGAGCTTTTCATAAATTCGCCACCATACTCTTTTCTTTGCAAAAATACTTTCAACAGCTACCCAGACAATAATAAATAGAGCCCCTGGATAAAAACGCTTGATTGTTTGTCTCCTTATGAATGGCAGCGACAACCACGGCAGTATCATCATAACGAGTAAAATCATTTTATTTTTTCTCATCAATAGGACATTCCTTTTTCTTAATAGAATGCGCAAATTGGAAAAATTTATTTATGATTTTATAAAAATATTTTTTTCTTTAAATTGGAATTACATATGAAAGCTATTTTTTTGTATAAAAAGCAAGTCCCAACAAAAGAAGGGGCAGCAATCCAGCTAGTCTAAACCAACCCTCTGCGCCGCCAACATATAGAGATATGGTTGGAAGCGCAAGGGCAATCCCGCTCCACAAGAATGCTTTCCATGATTTTTTCCAAAGACCCCAAACAAAAAGCAATACGGCAGCTCCAATTAATAGCCAATAGACAATTCCTATCAAGAAAAAATCCATTATTTCTCCCCCTTTAACAATATTATTTTATCTATTTATCATATGAAAGATCTAACAAACGGTCCGTACACTTGTTGGAAGCCTGTTTTCCGGATTCATTTAGTATTGACCAACTATTTACCATTTGTGTTAAAATTACCATATGGTAATTATCGAAAAATTCTATCTTAATTAATGATAGAAATAATTATTATAAGATTACTTCTATTGGAATATTCCGCCAATAAAGTAATAAAATTATTAAAGTTGTTGGAGTTTAGTCAAAGTATTACTGTATGCATTAGAAGGGAGAGAATGAAATGTTGCAACGTCCTTTAGAAAGTGAGTACCCAGAATATTATAACCCGTATGTAAATCTAGTTTCGGAAGATAATCTCTTAACACTTTTGAAAGAGAATCTGGTAAAGACGATTGAGCTATTTGAGTCGCTATCTGAAGAGGATGGCCTATTTCGTTATGCCGAAAATAAATGGAGTATCAAAGAAGTTCTTGGTCATATAGCAGATACTGAACGAATTATGAGTTATCGTCTGCTCCGTGTTGGACGAGGAGACCAAACTCCATTAGCTGGTTTTAATGAGAACGATTATGTCCAAGGCTCGCAAATTAATAAAGTACCCATAAAAAATATTCTCGAAGATTTTATTGCAACTAGAAAAGCTACCCTTACGCTATTTCAAAACATGCCGGAAGCTGCCTGGGCAAACATTGGCTTTGCCAACAATACAGAAGTCACGGCCCGTGCCATCGCCTACATTATCGCAGGCCATGCCCTTCACCATTATCATATTATATCTGAAAGATACCTACCATTATTGAAATAAACGAAAGGCAGCCCGTGAGATTAGATGATCCCATGGGCTCAATTTTGCTAAACTTAAGATTGCGAACATTTGTTCTTTGTTTTATAATGGAAATATCGGTAATAATAAGAAGTGGGATACTCTGATCAGATTGTCCACAGCTTATATCCGATCAAGGATAAAAAAAAAATTCTTTTAAACTGAGGAGAGATTTATTATGACAGTACGTTTGATCCCCTATTTAGTGATGAATGGAAATGCAAAGGAAGCAATTCAGTTTTACCAAAAAGCTTTAGATGCCCAAGTTCTTTTTTCTCAATCTTTTGGGGAAATGCCAGAAAACCCTGAATATCCACTACCTGCCGAAGCGAAAGATCTTGTAAGTCATGCAACCATTAAAGTTGGCGAAACGGAAGTAATGTTTTCTGATACATTCCCTGGCCAACCACATCATATCGGAAATCAAGTGACTATCTGTATTTCAACGAATGATGCAGACCAAGCACATAGAATCTTTGAAGCCCTACAAGAAGGTGGTCAAGTAACCATGCCGCTTCAAGAAACGTTTTTTAGCCCAGCATACGGCAATCTAACAGATAAGTTTGGAGTAAGTTTCCAAATCTTCACTGAAGGCAGATAATAGATTCGCACATACGAGACAAAAACAAATTAGCCCGGTCCATTAGCGACCGGGCCTTTTTGTTGCTGTATATTTATAAACCTCCATTTTATTAGCTATGAAAATGTTTAATTTGAGAATTTGCTAGTGTGGGTAGGTCATTGAATTGGAGACACTTTTCGTTACTTTTTACTGATTTTTGTCTCCAATAGCCTTCATTGGAGATACTTTTCATTACTTTCTTCTAATTTTTGTCTCCAATCTTCTAGAACTAACAAGACTTTTTCTTCGACTTTCTATTCACCACTACTTTTCAACAACGTACTCTAACTAGGTCGGGAATAGACTATTTTAATTTGCTCTTTCATCATTTTATCAGGCTGACCATAATTATTGGGTGAATAAATGTAACCATTATTTATTTTATTCAATTCCACAGGATCTGCCGCCATAATGTCTTTCCCCGTTGGATATTCCACTTGAATGAATTTGACTATTTCAATAAGGACACCAACAACGCTCCGGTTATAAGTTTTTGTAAAAACAATCTCATTTCCTTGCCCCAAAAATTTCTCAATTAAAACAGAATCAATCCCTTCAAACAAGAGATTCTCAGATAAATGTTGGGTTAACAATTCACTAATATTTACAAGATCTTTCTTTTTGACACCAGGAATCACTACGCTGTAGAGAGTAAGGTCATTTATTAGAATTAAACATTGATAGCGGCCAATTTTAAATAGATTTAAATGCCATTCATTTAAGCTTTTAGAAATCTTGACATCACCCGTCGCTGCAATCTGCAATTCCTTTAAAACCTTTTGTGTTGCACCGATAATAAACATTAAACACCTACCTAAACTAGTAAAAGTATTTATCATTATTGACAAGCTACCTAGTAAAAAAACTAATCAAACGATTGATTAGTTTTTTTATCCCATTTTTGATCGTGTAACGGCTGGCTGATATTTTCTCATCGGTGCTTTTTCAAGCACTTCTTGAAGATAGAGGTTACCATTCGGACTTGTTTTCTTGAGCAGTTCCAACAAGTATGTAATATCATCTAGTGCTCTATGTGTTTGATAGTTTGTAATGTTGTGTGCTTGTAATAGAGTCAGTAATTTCCCATTGGGAAAGCCGTAATTTTTCCACGGGATGTTTCTCATTGTGCAATACCACTTCAGGTCATTGACTTCCGGATACATATGATAAAGAAAACTTCGGTCAAAGGAAGCATTATGAGCAAAGACTGAATCCGCACGATGGAAGTAGGTTTTTATTTTTGCATCATAAAAACTTTTCCCTTGAACCAACTCATAAGGGATCCCATGAACGCGATAGGCTGTGTCATAATTATTCCTTGCTGTACGGGAGAGCGGCTCACGTAAAAAGGAGTCTTCATCGATAATCTCGATAACCTCGCCAGTGTCTGTTCGATAAGAGAATAACTTTAAGGCGAGCTCGATTACTTCATCTTTTGTAGGCCCTAAACCGGTTGTCTCGACATCTAATACCAAACCTAATTTTTCTGATCTCATCTACATGACCATCCCTTAATACTAAACTTTATCTCATTATACCAAAGCTTGTCTTAGGACTCTATCTCCAATAAGTTCCTTAATGGGCCTATCATCTTCTCAGAGTGACCGTGACTGGTATTTTCCATTCGATACGTGCAATTTGAATCTTTCAAAGTGATAGCAGCTTTTATCTCAACACGAGTACGGCCAATAATATAAAACCTTATTAATCTCTTTGCCCCATCCCAGCAAGAAAGGCCTTAATAATAATTTGCAGACTTTCGTTCAAATCCAAAGACATTTTAAACCCGCCTTTTTGCTCTAAGGCTGAAAATCCATGCAAAATACTACGCAGGCCCCTCACAGTATGAAGGGCCTGCTCTCCTTCTAAATGATAGGCCTGAAGAATGCGGACAGTAAGGTCAACAATTTTCGCTCCTGCTTGCTGCACATCCACATCTTCCGGGTTCGGGGCAAGTAAAGTTGCCTCGTAAATTCCTGGGTGCCTTCGAGCAAAATCCACATAGGCCTGACTTACCGCCAGAACTGCTTCAGGGCCCGACACCCCAATCGCTGCAACTGCCATAACTTCATAAAGCTTTTCGATTCCGTAGATGGCCAATTTCTTTCGTAATCCCATTAGTCCATCGAAATGGTTATATAATGAAGGGGGGCGGATCCCTAGTTTCTTCGCCAGGTTTGCTAAGGTAACTTCCTGCATCCCTTGTTGATCGGCAAGTTCACCTGCAGCTTCAATAATAAAAGATAATTCGAGACCGATTTTTGGTCTTGGTGACATAGCTCATTACTCCCTATCCAATTTTTCGTTCAAGATGTTTAATTGCCTGTTCCATTTCTTTTACAGGATTCATTACCATCTCCCCGTGGCCGACCGCAAGTAAATCTGGTTGATATCCTACTAATTTCCTTACACTTGTCAATGCTGTTTCCTTACTCCATGTACCAAACGCTGGGAATGGAAACCACGGGACAATATCCCCCGCAACGGCCATTCCGCCTCGTGTTTGCAAGGCATCACCAGCAATCAGCGCCTTTGTCCGTAAATCTATAAATGACATTGAGCCAGGTGTATGTCCCGGCGTTTCGATTGCGGTCAATGAACCAATTAGGTCGCCTTCCTTCAATAAAATATTGGCACGGGTTTTTAATTTTTTCGGGACCCCGCCTTTTATCGGTGTTTGTGCCTCATGAGAATCAAGCGAACGATCACCATTCATTAATCTGTGGTCGCGAATTGAAATATAAACCGGTACTTCTGGCAGCAGTTCTTTTATTGAATCCAGCGCTCCAACATGGTCTTCATGAGCATGCGTCAATACAATTTTCGTAATCGGCTTTCCAATCGTTTCTGCAGCCTTCAGGATCCCCTTCGTGCAAAAACCTAATGCAGCATCAATTAACGTTAACCCTTCCGCTTCCTCTACCAAATAGCAATTGACCGGAAACACACTCGCCATAAATGTGACTTGATACAAATACCCCTTTTTAATCAACCTCATTTGGCACATCCCCTTTTAACTAATATCATTAGTTTTATATTAACTAATACCATTAGTTTTATCAAGTATTTTTTGGGAAAAATTTCAATTCCTTATATCAGTTATATATTCATCTTTTTTGCCAAAAAATACTAACATCGATATCAATTAATTAAGTTGACACTTAATTAAGTGTGCGCTAAAATAACATCATGATTGAAAAAGTCCTTCATGCTTTGGCAGAGCCTAGACGTCGAGATATTTTATATCTTGTTCGCGATGGGGAGCTTACCTCCAGCGCGATTGCCTCACATTTTGACATCTCAGCTCCTGCAATTTCTCAACATCTCAAAGTTCTCGAACAATCTGGCCTTGTTGTGGTTCGGAGAGACGGAACAAAACGGTACTATGGTATTAGAAGGGACGGTTTTTCTGAATTAAAGCAATATATTGACCGTTTTTGGGATGATAGTTTACTTCGTTTGAAAGAAGCTGCAGAAGCGGAAGAAAGGAGAATTAATAATGAATCAGACCAATAATGACGTTATCACCAAAGAAATTTTTATTGAAGCCCGTCCAGAAACATTATTTTCATTCTTTACGGATGCAGACAAAATGGTCCGTTGGATGGGAAGACAAATCCTGCTCGAGCCTAAAATCGGCGGTAAATATCGAATTGATGTCAATGGCAGCGATATTGCCATGGGCGAATATGTTGAAATTGTTCCTTATGAAAAAATTGTTATGTCTTGGGGCTGGGAAAAATCAAAGCTTGTGCCTCCTGGCTCAAGTAAAGTTGAATTTAAACTGACTCCGAAAGAAAATGGTACGAACCTAGTATTAACTCATTATGACTTGCCAGTGGAAGAAATCCCTTCACACCAACAAGGCTGGTCCCATTACATGCCGCGCATCAAAGATTTTGCAGAAGGCAGAGATCCAGGCGTTGACCCTTGGTCCGTTGTAGCCATGCATTAATTTTTATAAAAATATTTTTATTTGGGAGATGTAAAAAAATGACTAAATTATCTTGTAACTGTGGATTTACTGTAGAAAACGCTGACCGCTATAAGGTAGAGGCAGCAATGTGGCATCATGCTTTTCATGATCATGCGGATATGTTAAAAACCATGACCGTTGATATGCTAGAAGAATGGTTAAAAAATAAAGACAAGCAGTTAGCTTCTGCTTAATCATATTGGAGGAATAACAATGTCTAAAACAATTCATCAGGAAGTAGTTTTCAATGCAAGCCCTGGACGTATTTATGAAGCACTTACTGACTCTAAGCAATTTAGTGAAGTTACAGGAGGGGCTCCAGTTGAAATCAGCCCCGAAGCTGGTGGCACTTTTTCATGCTTTGGCGGGATGATTCTTGGAAGAAACATTGAACTAGTACCAGGAGTACGGATCGTTCAAGCTTGGCGCGTAGCCAATTGGCCTGAAGGGGTTTACTCCATCGCTAAGTTTGAGCTTACAGAACAAGACTCTAAAACCCTTTTGGTTTTCGACCACATCGGTTTTCCTGAAGCCGAAGAAGTACATCTTGCGGCTGGATGGGGAGAAAATTATTGGAAACCTTTAGAAAAATATTTAGGATAAGCTTCAATTCATTTATCCTAACAGCGTAAAAATGCTTGGAGTGTCTCCAAGCATTTTTTATATATCGAAAAAAATGGACAATTCTTGGTTAGGATGCTGGAGATTTGGCCTTTATAGCCTCAATGATGGACAAAACCCACCAGTGGACGGAAAAAAGATAGTTTGTTTGAAATTTGTTCAAAACTTTATTACGAATATGTGAAATAGTGAACAATTTACCCTAATTTCAAAATAAGTTTGATATAGTAACAATGTAGAAAAAAAATAAAAAACTTATTTAACAAGGAGTGTTTCACATGGTAGTAAATTGGTTAAGAGAAAACAAAGTTGCCGCAGGAATTTTAACAGTCCTTCGACTATATATCGGTTATTCTTGGTTAACAGCTGGCTTCCACAAATTAACGGGCGGATTCGATGCTTCTGGATTTTTAAAAGGTGTAATTGCTAATCCAGTAAAAGGGCCGGACGGCGCAATGGTTTATGGCTGGTATGTTGATTTCTTAAAGCATTTCGCGTTACCAAACGTAGATATTTTCAATACGATCGTTCCACTAGGTGAATTTTTAGTAGGGCTTGGACTTATTCTTGGTTGCTTAACAACAGCTGCAATGTTCTTTGGTCTTGTGATGAACTTCTCTTTCTTTTTAGCTGGAACTGTATCTCATATTCCAACTGACCTGTTCATCGGAGCAATAATCCTTTTCTCTGGTTATAATGCCGGCCGTATTGGTCTTGACCGTTGGGTAACCCCATTCATACGTAAAACTGCCCTAAAAGGAAACAAATCTATCAAACAAAACGCCTAATTCAAACAAAAAGCGGCTCAATCTAGATCTTCCCTCCAGATTGAGCCGCTTTATTATTATTAGAGTGATTCTTAAAAGCTATTGTCCTCTTTTAAGCTTTCCTTATTTTCGTACCAATTGGTTACTTGCGTAAGAATAGCAAACACGAAAAAGAAGTTCATCGCCCAGACATTAATGAATGGAGTTAAGCCGCCAAATTTAATGGTTTCAAGGCCTTTTAACTTCAAGACAATCATCGATTCGATAAAAATAAGCACAAAACCAACAACACCAGCCACAGCCGCTCTAATCATATGTCATCCCCCTGAAACATTAAAATTTATGTACGTTAATTAAATTGTGATTTTGACAATCTTGTGAACATCTATATTCTTATTATATTGCATTTGTTTATTTAAACAACAGCCTATTATAAAATGATTAAAGATAATTTAAATAATAGGTGTCAGGCACCATGTGAAAAATTCACATGGTGCCTGAC
>Ga0268255_10001036_pt1 | contig 17222 bp, 15 predicted proteins | sample AgamicOrMarz_FD_200256 | JGI IMG/M metagenome (GOLD analysis project Ga0268255, IMG submission 200256) | Agave microbial communities from Guanajuato, Mexico - Or.Ma.rz (v2) (version 3) | ecosystem: Host-associated > Plants > Phyllosphere > Phylloplane/Leaf | place: Guanajuato, Mexico...
AAGGCGCGTTGCCCCCACTGGAGGCGGCTGTGCTCGCGCTGATCGGGACCGGCCAGGTTGGATTCCGGAAAAATCACCCGATTGAGCAAGGGCTGTATAAACCGCGAGCGGCCGTCAAGCTTGATGCCGTGGAGGCCGGCATTGCCTCCGGTGCTTGATACAGTGGCCGGGTTCGGCTGCGCACTGGTCAGATAGAACCCACGTAGCGGACCCGCGTTACCGGTGAAAGCCTTTTCCATCAATAGGCGCAGGTTGGTGTTGATCAGGCCGAGTTGGCGAGGGAAATCCAGGATGTGGCTGCGACGCTGCAGGTCCCGTTCCAGGTGCATACGCAGGATTACCTGGCTATTGAGCCGGTGTAGCAGCACCTCAAGCTCATCGCGCAGTACGGTAGAGTCGGCGCCGCGCTGGTTCTGGCTGAAGCTTGCGCCTAGCACTTGGTCGCTTTCTTCGCGCGTCAGTGAATCGAAGAACTCATTGAATCCCGGCACGGTGTCCGTCTTGCTCAGAACCAGATAAGTCGGTACGCCGCTATGCAGTCGCCGTTGCATCTCTTGCAAACGACCGCGAATCTGGCAGGCCAGGGTGATGACTTGGTCCTCGCTTCCGTACCGCAGGGTTTCGACCGGCACCGTCACCAGCACGCCGCTCAGAGGGCGTTGGCGGCGACGCTTGCGCAACCGTTCGAGCAGCACGTCCCAGGCACTGCCGTCGATTTCGGCATCCGTTTGTGTCAGGTAACGGCCAGCGGTGTCGATCAGTACCGCCTGATCGGAAACATACCAGTCGCAATAGCGGGTAGCCGACGCATTGTCTCCAGGCTGGTCCATAGCCCGTTCGAGGCCCGAGCAGGCCAGCAGGGTGGTCTTGCCGCTGGCGGGTGGCCCGATCAGCAAGTACCACGGCAGGTCGTTGTGCCGACGTCCGCTTTGGCCCGAGTGCAGACTTGCAGTCTTCGTCGCCTCCTTGAAGCGCGCGTGCAATTCGCGCCGTTCCTCGTCCACCCGGGCTTGACGTAGAAGGCGCTGCGGAGCGATACCGGCTTCCAGTTCGGGGCCGTTCGCGGCCGCGCGGCTGCTGACGAACACCATCCCCAATCCCCAGCCCAACAGCAATGCGCAGACGGTCAGCAAGCGTGCCGTCGGGCTCGCCCAGAACCTGTAATCATCGATCGCCAGCAACGGTCCGACGAACCACACCAGCAGTGCCGTGACCATGATCAGCAGCAGCGTCCAGACCCAGGCCCGGCGCACCCAGGTGCTGATTTTCGTGTAAAGCAGTTTCATGACACATCCCTGTTCAAGGCAGCGGCTGAGCGGTAACCGACTCCAGCGGTTGATAAGGTTTCAGGACAATTTCGCGGTGCTCACCCAGCACCCAGGCGAAGCTCGAATACATCAGGCCCAGGCAGACCAATGTGAAGAACGCCACCGTCCAGGCCGGAACAATACGTACCGGCTTGGGACGTTTGCCTGCGAGGTCTTCCAGGTGAGGAGAAAACTCGCGAGGAGCTTCGCCACGGACTTGCCGGATCTGCCTGTAAAGGGCGTCGCGGATGCCTTCGAGCTCGAGTACACCACGCGCCTGGACCCGGTATTTGCCTTCGAAGCCGAGGGACAGGCACAGGTAAAGCAATTCGAGCATCGGCAAGTGCTTGACGGGATCTTTTGATAAGCGATCGATGAGCTGGAATACCTTTTCACCGCCGAAGGTTTCGTTGTGGAAGGTGCTGAGCAGGCTCATTTGTGACCAGCCGCTCCCATGTCCCCACGACGTGGTGACCACTGCTTCATCAAGGGCAGTGCAGAGCACGTAGCGGGCCGCGATCAGTTGACTCTTCTCGACACCCTGGTGTGTGGCACGGGTTTCGAACTGTTCCAGATCCCAACTCAGCTCTCGCTTGAGGGTCTGCAGGTCCTGACGATCACGGCTCCGTTTGAGCCTTACCAGTTGCGCTAGCAACCCTGAGGCTGCCGCTACCAATGGATTGAGGCTCACGCTGGGCGCTTGCGTGAGTGGCAGATGCGCGGCGTAGACCATGCGCGCTTGCAACTGCTCGATACGTGGCGGCAGGGCCGCGTCGGTCAGTGGCTGTGAAGCAGGCCGTTGTCCATAGTGATCGAGCAGGACGGTGGTTTCGTCCCGGGGATGTTCCTTGTCCATTTCGTCAGTTCCTGATGGCCCAGAAGTTCAGTTCAAGCTCGGTGAAGTCTCCGGAAACATGGAATGCAAAACCTGCGGAGCGCTTGAGTCGAGCCAGGTCTTCGGGAGCGAGTTCGAGAATGAAATAGGTTTTGTTGGTATGGAACGAGATCTGCCGAGGGGCGACCGGCAAGGGCCTGATCCTGATACCTGGCAAGTGCAGGTTGACCAACTGGCGGATCTGCTCCACCGGAGCGACCTTGAGTTGTGATGGCAAGTGCTGGCGCAGTGCTTCGCCATCGCACTGGGCACTGGCTGCCAGTACGAACGAAGCCGAGTCCAACAGTGAAGGATCGGCAATCGGCGAAACTCTGATTCCATATTGGCGCGCTTGTAGCGGCAGTTCTATAGCGTGTTGTTCGAGCACCATCGAGAGCATCTGACGGATCGCCTGCATCAGGCTTCGAAAACAGGCGCCTTGATCGCTATGCCGGTAGTGGTGACTGAATGCCGGACGTTTGTTCTCACCGGAGAATGCCGCCAACTCGCCCAACAGGGTCAGCAGCGTGCGATACAGATGTTCGGGATGCAGTTGTTCTAGGTTCAGGTCGTGACGCAATACCAGCTCGGTGCGGTTGATCAGTTGCAGCATCATGAAGTCGCCGACTTGCGTTCCGCCGGCGCTGCCATGGGCGCGAATCCGTTCGGCAAGACTGTCGCCCCGGTGCGCCAGCATGCCGATGACTTCTTTGAGGCACGACAGCAGGTAGCTGGACGAAGCGATTTGGATGAAGCTCGGGGCAAAGTCCGGATCGAGTCGGATCACACCGTCGGACGTGGTATCGAGCACTTCGCAGAGCTTGAGTTTCACAAATGCCTGGTCGTTCTGCTGCTCGCCCAGCAACAGGCGCAGGTCCGGACGCCCACAACTGATCTGGCTATTGGACGCGTCCGCGGCATTGGAATCGACAACCTGTGTGTCGTAGATGGTATACCGCGCCAGTACGTCGGACTGCTCCGGACGACGGGACTCGATGTGGTTGCCGGTCACCAGCGGCAATGCTAGGTAAATGGCCGTGCTGCGGGTATTGAGGGGTATTTCCAGTGCCAGGGGGGCGGCAGTACCGTTCAGTTCAAACAGACTGCCATCAGGCAGGACGCCTGAGGCGCGGCTGACCACCAACTGGCCCATGTTGAGGAACTGGGCATCGATTTCCAGCGCCAGGAATCCCCAGGCGTAACGCGTCAGGAAGCGGGTACGGAACTTCAACTGATAGTCAACGTATCGATCGTTGTGCTGCAGATGCTGAGGGCGCAACAGCATGCCTTCCTGCCAGATGACCTTGTCGTGATTCATAGGGCATCTACCCCGGCCAACTCTTCGGCGGCATCGATGATCCCATCCTCGCCGAGGACAAGGTTGGCTTTGGTGATGTGCTTGGGGGCGACTGGCAGTGCGTAGCGCCATCGGACATGAGGCAGGTCGCGGTACGCGGCGAGCAAGCCGACGTAACGACCACCCCCCGCGATATCGAGCTTGAGCACAACGGTTTCACCTGGGCGAAGTTCCAGTTCTTCGCTTGCGATCAGGTCCGGCGACAGGGTCTCCCTGGCGCGGTCATAGAGATTGAAGAAGTCCGCGTTCGCGAAAGCCACCGGATGCTTGAGCTCAAACAATCGCAGCACCACGGGTGACGGGCGGCCGTTGAGGTCCGGGTTGAGTTGGTCGCTCGCCGTCAGTGTCAGGTCGAGCTTGGTCATTGTCGAGAAAGGTGACAGCGGGGCACAACCTGCCAACATTAGCAGTGCAGCAAGCACCGTCAGGGTCCTGAAGAAAAGCATCGTGCAGCGAGACATGTGCGTCATCCATGGTGATCGGTGTGCAGGGTGGAGATCGAGCGAACCTGTTCGCCGTAGGCGTGGGTGAAATCGCGGCCCTGCCGAAGGCTGTGTCCGAGTAGCTGTGCTGCGTTGATTGCCAGGGTTTCGCGGGCCTTTTCGTCCAGGTTTCCAAGGTCCATGCCCAACGCAATCCCGAATCGTTTCCAGAATTCATCGGATGGATGATCGAACGCAGCGTCCGGTGGCTCTGGCCCTGACATCGACTCGTCCGAGGCTTCAACCAGTTCAGGCAGCAGCAGGCTTTCCTTGTCGATAGACGCAGGGTCTGACCATTCGCTGTCCCCTGATGGCATGGCCTTTATCAGGTCATCGGTTTGTGCAGGCCAGCAGGCCTCTTGGTCCAGCATCTTCAGTGGGTCGAGATGCAGAAAGGCATCGTCGGGAATCGGGCTGCCTGTCGACAGGGGCCGGCCCGCTTCGGCGGTGCCCGGATGGCCGGATATCAGTCGCGCCAGGATTTCGAAATTACCCATGAGATAGACATCGCCGTCCTGGATACGAACCGGCTCGCCTTTGGGCAGGCGTGCGCCACTGTTGCGATGACTCACGCCGTTGCCACTGGTATCGGTCAGGAAGAATGCATCTTCGCGCATGCTGATCTGCGCGTGACGCTTGGACAGCAGGCGTTGGCGATCGGGGATGACCCAGTCACAACCCTCACCCCGGCCAAGCACGCCGCCTGCTGGCCCGAAGCTCTTGCGACACAGCGGTGTCGCAATGAATTGCCTGGCGTTCAGCACTTCAAGAACCAGTTCCATCGATACTCCTTGCAGTCATTTGCCGCGATTGGTCGCTTGGGGATTACCCAGAGGGCGGTAATCGCCGTCATCGATCTTGTAATTGCCGCCGCAGCCGCCGAGGGCGAATGACATGACGAATGTCAGCAGGGCGATTTGCCAGGAAAAGCCGGGCATCGGAAGGTCTCCAGGATTGAAAAGGGTGGGGCGGTGCGGGCGGGCCAAGGGTTCAGTCATCGAAATCCCTCGGGGGAATCTTCAGGCGCCTGAGGCGATAGAGCAGGGTGCGTCGTGGCAGGCCGAGTTCGCGGGCGGCAAGTGTCTGATTACCGGCGTTCTTGTGCAGGCAATCGATCAGGAGGCTACGTTCGATCTGCTTCAGACGTTCGCGCAGGTTCAGGTGGTTGCGATCGGACAGGGGCTCGATATGCAACGCAAAATGCTCGACCAGCAGCTCGCCGTCCTCGCACAACAATACGGCCCGCTCCACGATGCCTTTGAGTTCGCGGACATTGCCGGGAAAGCCATAGGCGGCCAGATGGTCGAGCGCGGCGTCGGACCAGCGGACCGGGTCACGTCGTAAGAAACGGCAAGCCTTATCGGCAAAATGCCGCGCCAGTTCGTGGATGTCCCCTTCGCGCTGACGAAGCGCCGGCAGCTGGATCGGAAACTGTGCGAGGCGGTAATACAGATCTTCGCGAAACTTGCCTTCTGCCACCAATTGCTTCAGGTCACGGTGAGTGGCGGCAATGATGCGCACGTCGATCTTGTGGGTGTCGTTGGACCCCAGTGGGCGGACCTCACCTTCCTGCAACACCCGCAGTAACTTGGCCTGGAGGGACAACGGCATATCGCCGATTTCATCAAGCAGCAGGGTGCCGCCATTCGCCGCATCGAACAGCCCGGGGCGAGTACGGTCGGCTCCGGTGAACGCGCCCTTGCGATAACCGAACAGCTCGCTTTCAAGCAGATTTTCAGGGACCGCCGCGCAGTTCTGCACGATAAATGCCTTGGCTCTCCGCGGTCCACTGTCATGAATGGCCCGTGCTACCACTTCCTTGCCCGTGCCTGTCTCGCCGCACAGCAGGACTGTGTAAGGGCTGTGCAGTACCTTGCCGATCAATGCACAGGTCTGGCGCATCGCTGTGCTTTTGCCAATCAAGCCATAGCCGTTGGCGCTGGGTAGGTGCTTGGGAACGGAGCGGTGCGTGTCGACCGGACCGCGTTGGCGTTGTAGCAAGTGCACTTGGTTGAGCGCGAAGGTTCCCAGTTGAGACAGGGAGGTTGTGAATCCATGCAGGTCGATGTGCTTGCCGCTGACGCAAAGCAACAGGCCTTCAACGGTGCCCTGCGGATTGGCGAGTGGCACGCAGAGCAGCGACTGCCAGGGTGTGGCACGAATGGGCAGAAAGGCCGTTTCGTGCAGGCTTTTGCTCAGCGCACCGAGGTTCACTACCCGGTTATGGCGCAGGGCGAATTGCAACAGCTGTTCGCCGCTGTAATCGGAAGGCAGTTGCGCCTGGTCACGGAACTGCAATTGACCGTCCAGGCATTCGGTATGCATTTCCAGGCGGGAATGAGTGGCATCAAGCAAGTACAACTGCGCCAGCTCGCAACCGCTGAGCTGCGTCACTCCCTGGACAAACTTCCCAAGCAACACCGCCGCATCGGTCACCCGTGAAAGGCTGGCAAATTGTGCCAACAGCGCTTCGGCATAGGCCAGCGGTTGCGAAACCTGCTCGAGTATCGCGGCCATTCTCAGCTGAACTCGCAGGCGATACTGGCATTGTCGCCGAGCGTGGCGTGTGCATGTCGCAATGGCTCGCCGATTGCCATGGCTGCGAGCAAGCGGTCCGCCACGAGCGGCATCAAGTGTCGTTCGAGCAACTGGTCCACCCGCCGTGCGCCGCTGTCGCTGCGAGTACATTGCTCGGCCAGGTGCTCAACCAGGCGTCCGCAATAACTGAAGCCCATGCGACGAGATTTCAGGCGCTCGCCCAGGTGGCCGAGCTTGATTTTCACGAGCTCGTGCAGCGCTCGACCGCTTACCGGGTAGTACGGCACCACGCGCATGCGTGCCAGCAGTGCCGGTTTGAAATGCCTGGCTAACAGAGGGCGAATAGTTTCCTCAAGGTGTTCGGCACTGGGTTGCTCGCCCTTTTCACACAATTCGCTGATGCGTTCGCTTCCCAGGTTCGAGGTCATCAGGATCAGTGTGTTGCGAAAGTCTATTTCTCGTCCCTCCCCGTCGTTGGCCAGGCCTTTGTCGAAGATCTGGTAAAACAGATTCAGTACCTCCGGATCGGCTTTTTCCACTTCATCGAGCAACACAACCGAATAGGGCTTTTGCCGCACGGCTTCAGTGAGCATGCCGCCCTCGCCATAACCGACATAGCCTGGCGGTGCGCCGATCAGTCGGGAGATCGTGTGTTTGTCCTGAAACTCAGCCATGTTCAAGGTGGTGATGAAACGCTCCCCGCCGTACAGCAGATCGGCGAGCGCCAGCGCCGTTTCGGTCTTGCCAACGCCGCTCGGCCCCACCAACAGGAACACACTGACCGGGGCGTCAGGCTTGTTAAGCCCAGCGGCCGCCGCACGCATCGCTCGGTCAAGGGCCTGTACGGCCTGCTCCTGTCCGCGAATACGCGAGCGCAAGTCGGTCGCGAAACCGGCAACGCTTGTGCTGTGTTCCCGTGCCAGTTGCGCCAGCGGTACGCCGGTCCAGGTGCTGACCACTTCGGCCACCAGCCGCGGACAGACTTCGAAGCTGACCAGGCGCTCCTGAGCTTGCGCGCCGGTCAGTGCAGCGTGGGTTTCGTACAGCGCCGATTGCAGTACTTCAACATTCAGGTCTTGATCTGTTGCTGTTTCCCGCGCTTCGGCCAATTGCTGGCGGAGCGACAAGAGGCGTTCGGCAAGGATCCGTTGCTCGGTCCAGCGGGTTTCTATTGTCTGGCGCTCTTGTTCGATGGTAGCCAGTCGCGCTTCCAGCGCCTCCAATTCCTGACAATCAATCGTCAGGCCAGCCTCGGCATCACGACGTAACGCCTGGCGCTGGCGTTCAGCTTCGGCCAGGTTGCCACGCAGTCGCTCCAGGCACTGCGGCGCTGTGGCCAGGCTGATGCGTACACGGGCGCACGCGGTATCGAGTACATCTACGGCCTTGTCCGGTAGTTGGCGCCCGGTCAGGTAGCGAGCCGACAGTTGCGCCGCTGCGACTACGGCGTCGTCTCGCAGGTAGATACCATGGCTATTTTCATACACCCGGGCCAGACCTCGCAGGATGGTCACTGCTTCATTCACGCTCGGCTCGTGTAACTGCACGGGCTGGAAGCGACGGGCCAGGGCCGGGTCTTTCTCGAAGTACTTCTTGTACTCGCTCCAGGTGGTGGCGGCGATGGTGCGCAGCTCGCCCCGGGCCAGGGCCGGCTTGAGTAGGTTGGCGGCGTCGGAGCCGCCGGCATTGCTGCCAGCGCCGACCAGCGTATGGGCTTCGTCAATGAACAGGATGATGGATTTGGAGGACGTCTTGACCTCGTCGATCACGCCTTTGAGGCGTCGCTCAAACTCGCCCTTGATACTGGCGCCGGCCTGCAACAGTGCCATATCCAGTGAAAGGAGCTCGACGCCCTCAAGTGCCAGTGGCACTTCTCCCGCCGCGATGCGCAACGCCAGGCCTTCGACAATGGCTGTCTTGCCCACCCCGGCTTCACCCACCGCTATCGGGTTGTTTTTGCGGCGACGCACCAGAATGTCGATCATTTGCCTGATCTCGCCGTCCCGGCAAAGCACCGGGTCGAGCTGACCGTCGCGGGCCTGTTGGGTCAAGTTGTGGGTAAAGCGTTCCAGCAAAGAGTCTCGCGGTGGGGCGGATGGGCTGTCGATTGGTTGTTCTTGTAGTGATACGGAGAACCCCTTCAACCGGTCGGGGCTCAATCTGGTGAGCAGTGCGTGATAAGGCGTGTCTGCGTGGCTCAACGGGTTGCGAAGCAACGCCAGGATCAGTGCGGCTTCTCCGACTTCGCGCCGATCCAGTTCGAGATGAGCCGTCAGCAACGCGTCCTGCAGCCATTGCACCAGTTCAGGAGCAAAGACCGGATTACGCGAGGCGGTATATCCGAGTCGTGGTTGGAGGGTGGCGCTCAACTCGTCTGCGTTTATCCCGGCATCCTGCAAGGCACGGGAAAGCAGACCTCGCGGTCGCTCCAGCAGGCTCTGCAACAGGTCTTCCACCAGAACTTTGCCTGCGCCACGGGTCACGCATCGCTCAGCCGAGCGCTCCAGGTCGCTCTTCGTATCGGCGTCCAGCACCTGGATGAGTTGCTGGAGGTCTACGTTGATCATGTCATCCATTCCTAATGATTTTTACTGCCCAGGGTCACGGTGCCGTCGGCGCGTTCCTGACCCAGCCAACTGGTCCAACCCAGGTGGCAGTCATTCCGTTTGCCAATGCGTAGCTCGTGTATTTCCTGCCGGCGCAGGACCAGGCGGATGTCGTAGTCGAGAGGGTCTCGCAGGGTGAAACGCACCAGCGCGCATAGCGAGTGATACCCGGCACCAGTGGGCAGGAGGTCGTGGAAGCGCCGCCAGTCCAACTCGCGGATATGAATCCGGAACTTACCGCTGCGGTCGCGCACCTGTTCGCCCAACACCAGGTCTTCGCTCAACAGGCAGTTGGTGATACCCAAGCCATTGCGTTGTTCGGGAAGGACCTTCACCGGACGTTCGATGCACTGTTCGAGGTTCAATTGAGCGTGCTGGAAGTAATAGCGCAGGACGGCCTCGATCAATGCCGCCGAGTGGGCCCGCAGACCCAACAGTCCCAGGTAAGGCAACAGTCGGTTCCAGTTCAGTTGGGTGGACTTGCGGATCTCTTCCCCACCCAGGCCGATCAGTGCGAACAATTGTTTGGAAAAGCCGTCCCGGGCCCCCTGTCGAAAACTGGCGCAATAGCGATACTTGCGCCAGATCGGCAACATCAGCCGTTGAAGACGATGATGAAACAGGTCGAGAAAGTGCCGGGTCGGATTGCCGCGCCCGTCCTCATGGAGGGCCTGTTCAGCGTAGAACGCCGGTAACGGTGAACCCGCACCCACCAGGCTGAGCAGATTCAAGCGCAGGCGCGCCCGCATCTGCCCTTGCTCTTCGAAAAACTCCACGCGATCGATGTCACTGGCCGCAAATCCCAGGCTCGGGTTGGCCTGGAATTCCAATTGTTCATACAGGTCATCGTCGCTCAATGACGGATGCGCCTCACGCAACCGATCGATGATCCGTAGTACGGCTTGGAAGAGCGAGTACTCGCGTATTTCTCGTGTCAATGTACTTATAGAATCGGCTGCTGGCCCATGCGCGGCGTCCATTGGTACACCTCTCCTTGTGTGCTGTTCACCTGCAGTTCGTGGTACGAATTGAGGCTGGCATAAAGCGCAAAAAACTCGTTCAGGACCGAAGCGAAAACGAACAGGTCTCCCTCGCCGATATATCCCTGCGGATCGATCGTCAGTTCGGTTCGCAAGCCGCGAACCGGCAGGCCCCGGTGTAGGCGATCGACGTGCTGGTGCCTGATCGACTTGAGCCCGTCCAGCAGGCACCGGCTGGATCGCTCTGTCTGCTCGTCGTGGTACCGCGGGAAATCGTAGGTTTCGAGAATCACCTTGAGTGCGTTCACGTCCTGCAAGGACAGATAGTTGAGCGACATGTTGCTGATCAGCTTCCAGAGAAAGTCCTGGCCAAGTGGTGGCGCGAAACTCCGGGTGACCGGGCCGATATTGCGAAAGGCAAGTAATGCGGGACTCTTCTCGCCGGGCTGGTCGATGTCACCGAGCTTGAGTCGATGTGGCAGGTTCAGGTTGGTGCACATCAGTTCGATCGACAGCGTTTCATGGGGCTGGCCGTCCCATGCGCCGAAGCCCAGGTAAGTGTCCGGGTCGTCATGCAGCGGCGATGTACGCTGGCGAACGCTGTAGTAGGAGGGATGGTTTAGGGAGGCATCGAAGCTTGTGTCGTGTTCGAAGGATTCGAACGGCACGTACGTGCGGTAGCCCAGGCCGCCGGGATTCCAGCCGGTAACGCTTTGCACCGAGTACACGCCGCACTGTTCCCGGTCGTAATCGGCGGGTCGCAACAGGTACTCGTTCTGCTTGCCATCCAGGCGGATCGGCTGTGCGTCATGCTTGAACAAATTGACGATGGGGGTGCAATGGAGCTTTACGTTATCCAACGTAGGGCGAAGCCTTTGGACGCTACTCTTGCCAATGTCGAAGCGCAGTTCCAGGCCGCGTACCTGTTCAAGGCTGGTCAGGGGCAAGGCATTGAGCACCTCCAGGCCGTTGATGTCGACGAACAGGAACTTGTCTTGGAAGGCGAAGTATTCCTGAAGGTAGCGATAGCCGCGAAAGGTATTCATCGGATACGGGATCAATGCTTCCTCTTCGGCAAACCCTACCGGCTGGACACGGTTAGCGGGGATTGCGAAAGATATCGGTGTACCGTTAGCCGTACTGATGGGCTTGCCGGCAGCGTCCAGCGGGACGAGTTCAACAACCTCAAGGTGGCGCAGCAGGCTGAGATAGAGCATTTGGCTGATGTATCGCTCACCGGCGAAATGCAGGCGCACATGGTTCAACTGCAACTCCCCCAAGTGGCCGTCGCACTGCATTTCCAGGCGCAGCCTCAGCAGCGAACGGTCGCCCTTGACCGAATAGCTCAGGTCGGTCAGATCCAGCGAGAGCACATCGGTTGGGTAACAGGTACGAAAACGACAACGGACCCCTTGGACAGGTTTGCTTTCCACCGGCATATCGCGCTCCACCCTCAGCGCTGGGCCAGCGCGCCCCAAGGGAGCGAATTGCAGAATGCTGAAAGCCGGCAGTGGTCGCATGTAGTTCGGCCACAATAGATGCATCAGCGAATGACTGAGCTCCGGCAACTGGTCATCGAGCTTCTGGCGCAAACGCCCCGTCAGAAAGGCGAAGCCTTCAAGCAACCGCTCAACGTCCGGATCCCGGCCGGCCTGGCCCAGGAACGGAGCCAACGCCGGGTTACGCTCGGCAAAACGGCGTCCCAACTGGCGAAGTGCGGTCAGCTCGCTCTGGTAGTAGTGGTTGAATGGCACGGTTGGCTATCCTTGGCTGACCTTGGCCTGGCCGTTGCCACCCAGGCATACGGAGAAGTTCATCTGCCGCTTCGAACCGTTCATGGCCAGCGAAGCGTCAATGCTCAAGAACAGGCAAAGCGGGTTGGTATTGCTCGGCGTGGCCGCGACGCGGACGTCCCCCAGGCGCGGCTCGTGGGCTTCGATAAACGTCCTGATCGCCCGGCAGGCCTGGCTTCGTGTGTCATGCAGGCTCAGGCGCATGTCATTGAGATCTGGTAAACCGTAATCGGATGACGTCTGCACGCTACCGGCTCGCGTGCTGAGCATCCTGGCCAGATGAGCGGCCACGGATGCGATGACACAAGCCTCGCGGTCCAGGCCCGCCCGTTTTTCGCTATCACCGTTCAGGCGCTCGAAAAGGCTGCCGTAAGTCATGAAGTACTTATGCCTTGTCCAGTTTGCCAACCAGCGACAGCGTGAAATCGGCCCCCATGTATTTGAAATGAGGGCGGACGTTCAGGCTGACGCGATACCAACCTGGCTCGCCCTCCACATCGCTGACGGCAATCCTGGCCGCACGCAGGGGGCGACGACCGCGCACCTCGGCGCTCGGGTTCTCTTGGTCCGCGACGTATTGGCGGATCCAACCATTGAGCTCGCGCTCCAGGTCGGTACGCTCTTTCCATGATCCCAGTTGCTCGCGCTGCAACACTTTCAGGTAATGGGCCAGGCGATTGACGATCATCATGTAGGGCAATTGGGTGCCCAGTTTGTAGTTCAGCTCCGCCTGCTTATCCTCGATGCCGGTACCGAAGAACTTCGGCTTTTGCACGGAGCATGCCGAGAAAAACGCCGCGTTATCGCTTCCCTTGCGCATGGTCAGGGAGATAAAACCTTCCTCGGCCAATTCATATTCGCGGCGATCAGAAACCAGTACTTCGGTTGGAATCTTGGTTTCTATTTCGCCCATGCTTTCGAAGTGGTGCAACGGCAGGTCTTCAACCGTGCCTCCGCTTTGCGGGCCAACGATGTTGGGGCACCAGCGGAATTTGGCGAAGCTTTCAGTCAGTCGGGTACCAAACGCGTAAGCGGTGTTACCCCATAGGTAATGCTCGTGGCTGTGGGCGACGGTTTCCTTGTAGACGAACGACTTGACCGGGTTTTCTTCTGGATCGTATGGCGTGCGCAACAGGAAGCGTGGGACGGTCAAACCGACGTAGCGAGCATCCTCGGATTGACGAAAGCTCTGCCACTTGGCGAATTGCGGGCCTTCGAAGTGGTCTTTCAGGTCTTTGAGGTCTGGCAGGCCGGTGTAGCTTTCCAGGCCAAAGAACTTCGGCCCGGCCGCCGCGATGAACGGCGCATGGGACATGCAGGCTACGCTCGCCACATATTGCATCAGTTTCACGTCCGGCGAGCTTGGAGACATGAAGTAGTTGGCGATGATAGCCCCTACGGGTTGCCCGCCGAACTGGCCGTATTCAGCGGTGTAGATATGTTTGTACAAGCCTGATTGCATGACCTCGGGGGCATCTTCGAAGTCTTCCAGCAAATCGCTCTTGGAGACGTTGAGCATCTCAATCTTGATGTTCTCGCGAAAGTTGGTGCGGTCGACCAGCAACTGCAAGCCGCGCCATGCCGACTCCAGCGCCTGGAATTCAGGATGATGGAGGATCTCGTCCACCTGGCGGCTGAGCTTGGCATCGATTTCGGCGATCATGCGATCCACCATCGCTTTTCTGACGGGCTCACCGTTGTTCTGTGGCTTGAGCAGTTCTTCAATGAAGGCCGACACGCCGCGCTTGGCGATGTCATAGGCGTCGTCGTCCGGCGTCAGGCGGGTCTGGGCAATGATGGTTTCCAGAATGCTGTACTCACCGCTGCTTTGATGCTGTCGCTGCGTGGCCTGGGTATTCATGTTGCGGCTTCCTTGTCTGTGAAAATCAAGCATCCGTTGCTGCGGTGTTCAGTCCCAGCTCATCCAGGACGCGACCTCGGGATGCCTCGTCCGTCAGTACGTCCTCAATGGCCTTGCGGAACGCCGGGGCGTTGCCCAGCGGGCCCTTGAGTGCCACAAGGGCCTCACGCAGTCCCATCAGCTTCCTGAGTTCAGGCAATTGCTCGACCAGGCTGGCAGGGTTGAAATCCTTCATTGAGTTCAGGCGCAGTTGAACGGCCAACTCCTCTGTATCGCTGTCGTCCCTGAGACGGTTCGGTACGTTCAGGGTCAGGTTCAGCTCTTGCTTGGCCATGACTTCGTCAAAGGTCATCTTGTCGATGCTGATTGGTTTGCGGTCCTCGATCTTGCGTTCGTCCTCGCGGTGGGTGTAGTCGCCGATTGCCAACAGTTTGAGCGGCAGTTCAATCTCCTCCTGGGCGCTGCCGGTGGCGGGCTTGAACGTGACATTGATGCGTTCCTTGGGGGCTACCGAGCCTTCTTTGGCCATGATTTTCTCCTTGTGATGGGGGGGAAGGCCTATCCAATGACCCGTTCGAGGTCCAGGTGACACAACCTCCGGTAGGTTTCTTCCTTGCGCTCTCGTACGGGGTGGTTTTGGGGCAGCAACTCGCAGCAGTGGTGCAGCAGATGCAATACCTGCAAGGCGAGCGCCGGCTCCCAGGCGTTCAGCTCCGGGTGCTGCAGCCGTTGATCCAAGGCTTCGAGCTGGACCTTGGCGAGTTCGTATTTCTTGGCCGAAAAGCACAACCGGGCCATCGCGAAACGCCAGAGAAAGCATTCACGAGCGCCTTGGGCGGTTTGCATGCCCTGCCTGAGCAGCTGAACGGCAGGTTTCAAGCCCTCTCTGTGCAGGACCCGCTGGACTTCTTCCAAGGCTTGCTCCCAAGGCGCGTGGTGGCTGTCAACTTCGATTTCGGGCACGGCGTCTGCGCGTGTCAGGTGAGGCATGACGTGAGCTGCGATCCATGCCCGGGTCTCTGGATTGGCGAATGGCGTACCGTCGTGCCAGCGCAGTTCGATGACGTTCGGTATGCGCTGGATGAACAAGGCGAAATGGATCTCCAGCTCAAGCATCGCCGCATCAGCGTGCAACCCTCGCAGGCATTCCCAGGCGAGCCTCTGGCCATCGAGCCAGAAAGGGGCCTTCGCCAGGCTGGTCTCGAGCTCTACCAGCAGATCCGCGAAGCTGCCCTGCTGGAGGTCGTCCTGATAAGCCTTGAGTTTGTCAGGCGGCAGTCCGCGCAGCTGGGTGATCTGTTCGGCGTTGTGCTCGGGTACTGCATCGATGGTTAACCAGGACAAGGCACGATTCAGGCGTAAGGCGCGAATATCGGTGGCTTTTTGTCTGAGCCACCAGGCACACAATGAGCGTGCGCTTTCCTGCTGGGTGCGCAGCACTTTGTGGGCTTCCTTTTCGTTCTCGATAGACGCGACGGAGGCAAGTAGTTGTGTGTTGGTTTGCTTGACCTGAGCCCCTACCGCTTCAACGGCGCCGGATTTGGACGGGGGAGTCGTGATCAGCAGGATCATATGTTCGAGCCGTCGGCTCAGGGGTAGTATCTGGGGCGCCTCGTGTCCCAGATGGGCAGTGCAGGTGCTTTCGAGACCTGCAAGCTGCTCCAGCAAATGGCGGAACAAGGGCAACTGTTCCTTGATTGCTACGTCATCGCCCAACGCCTGCTCCAGGCGAGGTAACAGCCAATTGATACTGGCGATCCGGGTTCTGACCTTGGCGGGATGAATCTCGGACCAATGATATCGGCACAGGTACTGCACGAGACAAAGACCGGCCAGCAGTCCCTGGAAAGACTCACGCTGATACAGCGCCCATGTCAGCCAGGCTGCCAACCGCAAATCCTTCGATCGGGTGCGTAACAGAGCCTCGCTTTGTTCGAGAACCTTCCCCCAATCCACCTGGCCATTTCCATGCATCGACTGGGCTTTGCCCAACTCGTATTCCAGTGCTTCAAATTCATTTGAAAAACGCACGTCCGCACCCGCAAAACTCTCTTTGGAAATGGGAGTTTCGGCGAGGATCAGGTATTGAGCGGACAGTTTATTTGCGTAAGACATCAGTTGCCTTAAGAGTGGGTGTAGTGGTCTAATGAAACCGGACACCCATTTAGGCGAGAATGCTCGCCAGATAGAGGTGTCTGATGACCAAACAACGTCGTTCCTTTTCCGCTGAATTCAAACGCGAGGCCGCAGGCCTCGTGCTCGATCAAGGCTATAGCCATATCGAAGCCAGCCGCTCGCTTGGGGTGGTCGAGTCCGCGTTGCGTCGCTGGGTTAATCAACTCCAGCAGGAGCGCAGCGGCGTTACTCCGCAGAGTAAGGCGCTGACGCCTGAGCAGCAGAAAATCCAGGAATTGGAAGCTCGAATCGCTCGCCTTGAACGGGAGAAATCCATTTTAAAAAAGGCTACCGCGCTCTTGATGTCGGAAGAGCACGAGCGCACGCGCTGATTGATCAACTGAGCGCCCAAGAGCCGGTCGATTGGCTTTGCACAGTCTTTGACATTACTCGCTCGTGCTACTACTCCCACCGCCTCAGGCGCCGAACTCCGGACGTTGAGCGGCTTCGGTTGCGCAGTCGGGTCAACGAACTGTTTACGCAAAGTCGAAGCGCTGCCGGTAGCCGCAGCATCGTGTCGATGATGCAGGAAGACGGTGAGCAAATCGGGCGGTTCAAGGTGCGTGGCCTGATGCGGGAGCTGGAGTTGGTTAGCAAACAACCTGGATCACATGCCTACAAACAAGCGACGGTTGAGCGGCCTGATATTCCGAACATCTTGAATCGAGAGTTTGATGTGCCGGCGCCGAATCAAGTCTGGTGTGGCGACATCACTTACATCTGGGCTCAAGGGAAATGGCATTACCTGGCTGTCGTTCTGGATCTCTACGCACGCCGAATTGTGGGTTGGGCACTGTCAAACAAGCCGGATGCGGATCTGGTCATCAAGGCGTTGGACATGGCTTACGAACAGCGTGGCAGGCCTCAAGGGCTGCTGTTTCACTCGGATCAGGGCTCGCAATATGGCAGTCGCCAGTTTCGCCAACGGCTCTGGCGTTACCGCATGCGCCAAAGCATGAGCCGTCGTGGAAACTGCTGGGATAATGCGCCGATGGAGCGTGTGTTTCGCAGCTTGAAAACTGAATGGATACCGACCGTGGGCTACACGACAGCTCAAGAAGCGCACCGCGACATCAGTCATTACCTGATGCATCGGTACAACTGGATTAGACCGCACCAATTCAACAACGGACTGGCCCCAGCTCAGGCCGAGAAAAAACTTAACGTCGTGTCCGGGATTAGTTGACCACTACACCATCACCGCGAATGAGCCAAAAAAAAGGCCTTGCCATGCAAGAACTTTTTCTTT
>Ga0268255_10001037_pt1 | contig 17218 bp, 15 predicted proteins | sample AgamicOrMarz_FD_200256 | JGI IMG/M metagenome (GOLD analysis project Ga0268255, IMG submission 200256) | Agave microbial communities from Guanajuato, Mexico - Or.Ma.rz (v2) (version 3) | ecosystem: Host-associated > Plants > Phyllosphere > Phylloplane/Leaf | place: Guanajuato, Mexico...
AGACTTAGAGCATCTTGTAATCGATAATCTTTGTACTGTTCAACAATTTCACTACCACTCAGAATTCTCACTAAATTTCGAGCTGTTTTCCCCTGTTCCTCGTGTTTTTTTACAGAATGGAGGCGAAGATCAAAAGCTTTTATCGTACCCTTTAATGACTCAAACGACATAGCCCCTGAAATATCTGCTGTCTTCACAGCTTGAATCGCATTGTATAAGGCGAGCGTGGCGATTGCTGTAACCGAAGTCGTACCACTTATAAGTGCTAGTCCTTCTTTACAACCTAAGATAACCGGTTTTAGTCCTGCCTTCTCTAAAGCATCACAACCTGAAAGGAGTTCACCGTTATGCCAAGCTTTTCCTTCACCCATTAACACTAAGGCAATATGTGCTTCAGGAGCAAGGTAGGCCACTGAACCATCACCGGGTACAACCGGTAATATGTCATGATTTAATAATCCGGACATAAGTTCTAAAACCTCTAAACTGACTCCTGAAAATCCATGCCCTAAATGGTTTAGGATCATTAGCTGAATCGCTCTAACCACTTCTTTTTCCAGTGGCTCACCTACCGAGACAGCATGTGATCGAACAATATTTCGTTGTAGTATTTCAGCATCGCTCTTCGAAATCACTTCTGTTACATTACTGCCAAATCCGGTTGTCACTCCATAAATCGCACGCTCTTCTTGTAAAAACTTTTCGATTAATCCACGTGATGTTTTTACCCTGCTGCAATACGTATCCGTAAAGGAAACTTTTGCAGAATATCTAGCAACAGCGATCACCTCATGAAGCGAAAGCTCATGATCTCCAAGAATAACCTCTTTAATATCTCTTGGCTGTAAGTATTCATTCTTGGTCATCTAAAACACCTCATTATTCAAAAATAAAGCTTATGATAAATTTCTTTTGCTTGAAGGCGCAGAATCTATGATTGGAGAGTTCCCCGTTTCAAGTTCTGGTTTATTAACATCACTTATCGATAGATACTTTGTTTCTGGTGCCCATACGATCGATACAATTGTTCCAATCAACAGTATAACACTCATCGCAATCATCGATGGTCCCATCCCCCATGAACTAACACTAACTGGTAACAGGAAGGTTCCAATGGCAGAACCAATTCGGCTGACAGCAGTAGTTACGCCGACACCTGTGCCACGAATTTCTGTAGGGAAAAGTTCTGCAGGATACACTAATGTAAGGTTTGATGCCGCAGACATAACAAAAGTAAAGGTAGCAAAGATAATGATCGCTAAAGTTTGCGAATCCTTAGGCAATACACTTAACAAAAATAAAGAAATGGTAAGAATGATAAAGGTAGAAATCGTGAAGCTTCTTCGCGTAAGCTTTTCCGTACACCAAACTCCAACGATCGATCCAACTAGCAGGAAAATGTTCAGTTGCATATCAACACTAAACGTTTCTTCAAATCCCATTTTACTTAATATCGTAGGAAGAAAGGTATAGATGGCGAAATATGGAACAACCTGACATAAATAAAATAACGATCCAAAGGTTGTCCGTTTCCAAAGATGTTTACTGAAAAGATCGACCATACGGAAGGCTGTTTTGGAATTTTCTTTAATCGTTTCATCCAGGATGGCATTGGGTCCAATATATTTTCTAACGATGGCACGAGCCTCTTCCACACGTCCCATTTTAATTAACCAGAGTGGCGATTCTGGAGTTCCAATACGCAAAATTAATAAAAGGAAAGCGGGAATGGCAGCACTCATAAGCATCCATCGCCAAGAGTCCGGGCCTGATTTTTGTAAATAAAAACCTACAATATTTGAAACGACATAACCAACTGTCCAAAGTACATTTAAAGAAGAAAGCAATAATCCTCTATACTTTCTAGGAGCAAACTCAGCTAGTAAAGTCGACCCAACAGCGTAGTCTCCACCTAATGCAATCCCGATCAATAAGCGCAAAATGAATAGCGTCCATGGGTCATTGACAAAAAACTGTAAAGCAGAGGCAATCGTAATAATCAGAAAGTTAGCTAAGTAGATTTTTTGTCTGCCAATGCGATCAGATAATCCACCTAGAAACAGGCTCCCAAAAAAGAGACCAATTAAAGCCGAGCTTCCGATTAATCCTTCCCATATAGGTCCAAGTTTCATTTCTGGTCCTAATAATGAAAGCGCCATTCCAATAATCCCTAAAGCAAAACCATCTGAAAAATTAGAACCGAAAGTAAGTGCAGTAATACGAAGATGAAATTTATTAAGCGGGGCATCATCCATTAAATATTTTTGATTGCTCATAAAAAACTCCTTTTCACCGTTTTTTAATTTTTCAGATAAATACTCTCAAAAAAAATAACTTAATTCCCTTTCATCGTTATTTAAGCGTTTACACTTTAGCTAACTAAATTATAATGCTTTGAAATACAGAAGGCTCTAGATAATCATTCGAACTATTAGCACAATGTTGCTATTGTAAAGTAATTATCTGTGCATAAAAAAGGAGGGAACCTTTTTATTAAGGTCTCCCTCTTTTTCAATCGTTCTTAGTGACCGTGTGCTGCATTTTTTTATACCGCTTCTGTCTCAATCTCTGACTCTATTTTTACTGATGTTCTAGTAATTGCACTGACCGCGAACATGAAAGCAATGTTAACGACAAGGGCTGCTATACCGATATCAAGATCTTTTATAAACTGAGGGGCTTTCGGAAAGAACGTCCCCATAGTTGAACTGGTGATCGTTATATAAGCAACCATGATGACACCGGCGATTATTCCTGCAGCTGCACCTGTTTTGTTCACAGGGTTTTTCTTCCATAAGCTGCAAAGCAGTGGAGGGAATAGTTGCAGCACAAAGCTGTAAGCCATGATCAGCAAGGCAATAATACTGTTTCCGCCGAAAAAAGTGAAAAATAAAGCGATTAGCGCTACGATAGGGACGCAAATACGCGTGTATCGTCCAATTTGCTCATCGGTGGTATTCGGTTTGATCGCCTTATAAATATTTTTCGATAAAATCGTCGAGGCTGTTAGTAATAACATCGAACACGGAACAAGTGCGGTTAAGATACCGGCGGCTCCTATGACTCCGACCATCCACGGATCGAACGTTGCTTTTGCGATTTTAAAGAGAGCTAAATCTGTATCTGTTCCTTGTAAATTTGGAATTTGTAAAAGGGCTGTGAAGCCAATGAATAAAATGAATACTAAAATGATTTGGTAAAGCGGCAAAATAGCAGCATTCTGGCGCAGTGTCCGTTCATTTTTAGATGATAAGCTTGCACCGAAGCATTGAGGCCACATATATTGCCCTAATCCGATCGTTAAACATGTCGAAATATACCAGGATATGCTGTATCCTTCTTTAGGTATTAATAAAAACTCCGGCTTTGCCGTATCCAATGTTTCAAACATCGGCTTGATTCCGCCGTAGTAGTGATACGGCAAATAAATACCTAAAAAAAGAATTACAACGAGAAGGAGAATGTCTTTTAAAATGGCTGTTGAGGCTGAACCGTGAATACCAGACAATGTCACAAATATCGTGACAGCAACCACCCCAATACACACCGCTAAATTCGGTGAAATCGCACCATATGAAGTCTCTGATACAATGATTTTAAGTCCTTTTAACTGTAAAACGATATAAGGAATCATTGAAACGACCCCGACAATGGCTACTAATAACCCGAGTGGTTTACTATCATACTTCTTAGCAAAAAAGTCAGATTGAGTAATCACTCGATGCTTTTTGGCATAACGCCAAATGGGAGGCAAAATCCAGAATGGCACAATATAACAGAAGGCGTTGAAGATATAAATGATAGGTCCTCCCATTCGGTAGGATCCGCCGCTTCCTCCTAGAAACACATACGTTGTAAAAATTTCACCAGCCATTAACACAAACATCGTGATAGAACCAAAATTACGGCCGCCTACGGCCCATTCTTCGAGTTGTTGTCCTTTGCGGGCACGGACACCTAAATAGAAAGCAAGAAGAAGAGTAGCTATGAGAATGAAGATAGCACTATTCATTTAATTCCCTCCTGTCTATCTATCAGAATATTAATAATGTACAAAAATAATGAAGTTAAAACGAGCCAGGCCGTCGCCCAAAAAACAATGAAGGGTAACCCAAATATATACGGCTCGATACGGTTTACAACTGTGAACGCACCAATAATAGGAATTATTGCTAGGATCCAAATTAAAACTTTCACTCAGAAATTCCCCCTCACAAAAATTAGTATGAATTTTCAGACTTTATATTCTCTGCTTATTTCGAATTCTTCAATTCTATTAGAGTAGAGTATTGGTAATATAAAAACAAGTGAGTTTAGCATCATGTTTGAAAACGCTTTAAATTTGAAACCACAAATGAAATGGGTATTACATAAAAGGCCACTTGGGACCTTTTATGTAATACTTAATACTACAATGAATCAATATCAGTCTATCAGCTTTTCACATTTTGAGAAAAAACTAAAGATTTCATCAGGTCTACTACTCGGTTTCCTACGTCTGACGTAGTAGAAGTTCCATTCATATCAGGTGTCAAAACTTCATCTTCTACCAAAAGTTGTTCAATCGCATCCAACACTAGTTTTCCGTATGCTTCATAGCCGAAAAAGTCGAGCATTTGGCTAGCGGACCAAATAGCGGCAAGCGGATTGGCTATCTGCTGTCCTGCAATATCAGGAGCTGATCCGTGAATCGGCTCAAACATAGACGGAAAGTCTCTTTCGGGATTAATATTCGCTCCGGCAGCGAGCCCTATTCCACCAGCAATCGCCGCACCCAAATCCGTTAAAATATCGCCAAACAAGTTTGATGTCACAACGACTTCAAAGCGTTTTGGATCTTTAATCATCAGCATCGCTGCCGCGTCGACGAGGTAAGAAGCCGTTTCGACTTCAGGATATTCTGCGCTCACTTCTTCAAATACCTGGTCCCAGAAAACCATGGAGTAATTAAGGGCGTTTCCTTTAGAAATGCTTGTCAGCGACCTTCCTTCTTTTTTCGCCGTTTCAAACGCGTAACGAATGATTCGCTCTGTGCCTTTACGGGAAAATACACCGGTTTGCAAAACGACTTCGTGTTCCTGCCCTTTAAACAGCCAGTCACCTGCGCCTGAATATTCGCCTTCACTGTTTTCACGAATGAACAGCATATCGATGTCTTCGCGTTTCACATCCACAAGCGGCAAGTGAGCCCCTTTTAACAACGTTACAGGCCGAATATTAACATACTGATCAAAACTTTTTCGGATTTTTAACAACAAATCCCACAGGGAAATATGGTCCGGGACACCGGGAAACCCAACTGCTCCCAAAAAAATCGCGTCAAACTCTTTCAGCTCTTCAATTCCATCATCATCCATCATTTTTCCATGTTTTGCATAAAATTCGCATCCCCATGGAAAGTAAGTGAAATTAAATTGGAAACCCGCATCAAGTTCAGCCACTTTTTTTAATACTTTGACCCCTTCATTAATAACTTCAGGGCCAATGCCGTCTCCGGCGATAACTGCTATTTTAAATTGCTTCACAATGATCTCCCTCGTTTTTTAGCCTTGGTTCCAAACGACCAATTTCATTTCAGTCATTTCTTCCACCGCGTATTTTATTCCTTCACGGCCTGTGCCACTTTCTTTTACACCGCCGTATGGCATTTGGTCGACACGATAGGTCGGCACGTCATTAATAATTACGCCGCCCACATGCAATTCCTGTGAAGCGTACAAAGCATTTTTCACATTATTTGTGTAAATTCCGGCCTGTAATCCGAAGCGAGAATCATTCACTTGCTCAATCGCTTCTTCAACTGAACTCACTTTGTTTACAACGACAACCGGTGCAAATGCTTCCTGACAAGAAACTTTTAACGAATGGTCCGCATCTGTAATAATTGTTGGCTCAAGAACGCCATCTTGAAGTTTGCCGCCCGCAGCTATCGTTGCATCGCTGCCTTTCGTTTCTTCAATCCAGCCTAGTACACGTTCAGCTTCCCCTTTAGAGATTAAAGCGGAAATATACGTGTCTGGATCAAGCGGGTCGCCGATTTTCAGCTTTTTCGCTGCTTCAGTGAACTTCGCAACAAATTCTTCATACACATCTTCATGTGCATACACACGCTGCAGGGAAATACATACTTGCCCTTGGTTAGAGAAAGCACCCATGATGCAGCGGTCAATAATTGAATCGATGTCAATATCTTTGTCGATAATTAATGCCGAGTTTGAACCGAGTTCAAGCGTCGTCTTTTTCAAACCTGCCTTGCTCCGGATGGCGATGCCGACGCCCGGGCTACCTGTGAATGTGACCATGCTTACGCGGTCGTCTTCCACAATCGCGTCCCCGACCGTGCCGCCGGGACCTGTTACTACATTTAAAGCACCCGCTGGAAGTCCCGCTTCTTCAAAAATTTCCGCGATAAAGAGTGCAGACAGAGGTGTTTGCGACGCTGGCTTCAAGACAACAGTATTACCAGCCGCTATCGCCGGCCCGACTTTATGAGCAACAAGGTTCATCGGGAAGTTAAACGGCGTGATCGCTCCAATGACTCCAATCGGCTCTCTTAACGTGTAACCAATTCTTCCGACGCCGCCAACGGCTGCGTCAAAAGGAATCGTTTCTCCGTGAATTCTTTTAGCTTCTTCAGCCGCAAACTTATACGTTTCAATCGTTCTAGCCACTTCCGCTTTCGCGAACATAATGGGTTTAGCTGATTCACGAGAAATGACTTCAGCCGCTTCGGCCGCTTTCTCTTTTAATAGTGCCACAACGTTTTCTAAAATCTCCGACCGCTGATAAGCTGGCATTTTTGCCATTACTCCGCGTGCGTTGTAGGCAGCAGCAATTGCCTGTACTGTCACTTCTTTATCCGCCATCGCAATTTGAGCGATTTCTTCCCCAGAATAAGGGGAGTATAAAGGAGCATATTTCGCTGTTACTACTTTTTCGCCATTGATCATCAGAAACTGCTTCTTCGCTTTTACTTCATTCACTAAATTACTCATTGAGGGCCTCCAATACCATTTCATGAAATTGTACAATTGCTTTTTCTGAAGACGCATATCTTCCTTTGTTAAATGCACGTGAGCGGAAACCGATTTGTTCTAACTCGACAAGTTCTACATCTTCCTGGCGCACTTGTTCAGCAAAAGTAACTAAGTCTTTTTCTTCCTGAGTCAAATTCTCATCACGGAAATAATAAGTGTAAACAGCCAAAGTGGTTTCATGATCAATCGGCACCATTTGAATCGTCGCCATATTGCCAGGACCCGGATAAATGGTCAGCATCAAGTTTGGCCATAGCCAGAAGAAAGATCCGCCTTGCATTTCTGCCTGATTTAAATCGACTGATCCATAATTTTTATCAGGTTTAACCATTGAGCCTTGAAGTGAATAATTTTCACATGTAATGATTTGATAATCATCCATGTCAAGGGCGGCAACGAAACTTGGGTGAGCTACATGGCAGTGGTCACACTCTAAATAATTGTCAATAAACGCTTTCCAGTTCGCTTTAATCACTCGTGTTTTTTGGTTTGTTCGTTTTAACTCACTTAAAAACGGATATTTGCTCAAGCGGTCGAAGAAATCGCCGTAAGATTCGCTAAGCGGCTTCGCGTGATCGTCCAAGTTTACAAAGATTAAAGATTCCAAGATTTCCATGCGGACGGAGCGTAGACAAACGTCTTGTACACAAGCTGCATCTTCACCTTTAAAGTTAGGTGCTTTGTTTAATTGCCCATCTAATTTAAATGTCCAGCCATGGTAGGCGCATTGTAAAATTTTCTTCTTACCTGACTCACTTTTTTCAAGCTTTGTTGCACGGTGCGGACAGACGTTATAAAAAGCGCGGATGACTTCATCCTGGCCACGAGTCACTATAATCGGCTCGTTAGCTACTTCAGTCGTAAAGAAAGCACCTATTTTTTCTAACTGACTGACATGCCCCACGAGCTGCCAAGATTTAGAGAAAACAAGATCTATTTCTTTTTCAAGTACTTTCGGATCTGTGTATTTGTCATAAGTCAATGTTCTTTCAAATGTCCGATTAGATGCATTTTCTACTGTGTTATAAGCCATAATTCATTCTCCTCCGTAAATAAATGATGATTGCCTACATGCTTTGCCGCCTGTCAATTGTATATATGCAATTCGTGTGCCAAGTTTAAAAAACTGTAAGAATACACAAAAAATTTTGATTTTTACTAAAAACGCTTTCATATTGAGTTATAATTGACTCAATATGGTCAAATTTTTGTCAAAATTAACTCATTACCTTGTGAAGAGAGAGGATCATTCTATGAAAAGTCCTGAGGCAACTGGCAATATTGAGATGACGCTGCAAACTCTTTTAAAAATTCTCGATCATTCCTCCGATGAAATTTTCGTCCTCGACGGCGAGAAGCGGATTCTATATGTTAACCAGGCATGTGAGCGCCATTATGGGCTGAAGCCGAGTGATGTCATCGGCAAATACAATGTCGAATTATTTGAAAAAGGCTACTGGAAACCGTCTATCGTGCCAGAAGTGTATAAAAGAAAAAAGCCTTGCTACATGAGGCAGCAGACGTATATCGGAGCTGAACTGATGACGTCGGCGATTCCCATCTTAAATGATGAGGGGGAAATCGAACTTGTCGTCACTACATCGACCGAATTACAAACATATAAAATGGGAAAAGCGGTTGGAACGAGCAATGAGTCAAAAACCACTCAAGAGGAGGAAGGTGGCCAGTTCATTACGAACAGCAGCAAGATCAACCGAATCCTGACTTTTTGCGAAAAAGTAGCGCCGACAGATTCCACGATTTTAATCCAAGGAGAATCAGGAACAGGAAAAGGCGTACTCGCCCATTACATCCACCGGATCAGCAAGCGGAAAAACGGCCCGTTCCTGACGATTAACTGTGCGGCCATACCGGAAGAGCTGCTCGAATCGGAACTATTCGGCTATTCAAAAGGGGCGTTTACCGGAGCAAACAAAACTGGAAAACCGGGATTGATCGAAGCTGCGAACGGCGGCACGGTTTTTCTCGATGAAATCGGGGAAATGCCACTCGCCCTGCAGGCAAAGCTTTTACAAGTCATCCAGGATAAACAATTCATTCCCATCGGCAGCAGCGAAATGAAAAAAGTCGATATCCGCATCATCGCCGCAACAAACCGGGACTTAATTGAAATGGTCAATGACAAACGATTCCGGGAAGATTTATTTTACCGGCTGAATGTGATCGACATTTACCTGCCGCCGCTGCGTGAGCGCAAAGAAGATATCATTCCGCTCACGTACAACTTTTTACATCAATTCAATAAAAAATACCAAGACAACAAAGTTATCTCGGAAGAATGCATGAATATATTAATCCATTATTCATGGCCAGGAAATGTACGCCAGCTCGAAAATTTGATTGAACGGTTAGTCGTCATTAGCGACTCAATTATCCAGGTGGCCGACTTGCCTGATATGATTACCGACAACGTGGAACAAGTCACCCAGCTCGCTCTCCCCACTTCACTCGATAAAGCAATTGACGAAACGAAACGGTTCTTAATCAGAAGAGCTTACCAAACCTACAAATCGTCCAGGAAAGTCGCGATAGACCTCGGGATCAGCCAGACGAAAGCCTCGAAACTAATCCGGGAGTACTGCGAGGATTTGATGAATAATTGAGATTTGAAATAAGTACAGGTTAGGAAAGGCTGACTCAATATGTTGTTCACTGCAACCATTTTGAGCCCGCCTTTTTTTGTTTTTTTAAACATTATTTCTCGTCTACTGCAATATTAGTTACTACTACATTCACTTGAAAATCGGTGAAGTGAAAACATGGAGATATCAACATTTGTTTTACCTTCAGTAACTAGATCACAAATGATTTTTCCTATGATGCTTGCAAATTTAAAGCCATGTCCTGAAAAACCAGCGGCTATAATGACATTTGAAAATATTGGGTGATGGTCAATAATAAAATGCTCATCAGGAGTAAGTGTATAAAGACAGGTTTTACCTTTAATCAGGTGACCATTGGCTTTTGGCAGATACTTCTTAATAAAGTTTCGAGCCTCATACTCATCTGATAAATTCACCCCGTATTCCCGATTGAAGCAATCCGGATCTACCTTTTCGCCTCCATCATGCCTTCCGATTTTTACCCCACTTCCATTGATATTTGGAAAGCCATAATAATGTTCATCTAATAAATCAATCGTGAAAGCCGGAAAACGACTGGAATCATAAAGAAAATCATCACATTCAAACCATGAGACTGTTTTCCGTGTCGGCTGAAGAGGAATGTCTAATCCTGTTCCCTCAAGGATTTTTCCTGTCCAAGCGCCCGAACAGACAACCACATAATCAGCAACATATTGTTCGCTATTTGTTTGTACAATGGCACCTTCCCCAAACTTTTCTATTTTCTCCACTTTTGTAAATGGCACCAATGTCATCCCATTCGCTAAGCCAAGTCGGCGATAGGCTCGAATGCATTCTTCACTAAATAACACTCCTGAATTTTTTTCTAAACATCCAACGGATCCTTCTGGTAAATTGAAGCCTGGCCACCGAACATTTATCTCATCACTTGATAGTATTTCAAGAGGTAAAGAAAATTCTTTTCCACTTTTGACAACTTCCTCGATAAATAAAGAGCCCTCTGCACCGACACACAATACTCCTGTAGGAGAAAACAAATCCATTCCTGATTCTTGTTCTAATTCTCGCCATAATGCTTGAGCTCGGAGTGCAAGCGGAACATATTTCCTTCCTTCTCCATAGGCATGGCGAATGATTCTAGTATCCCCATGATGGCTGCCCAAGCTATGGGGGGGATCATTCGAATCTAGTAATAATGTCCTTTTTCCAAGCTTCGATAAATAATACCCTGCAGCCATGCCCATAGACCCCGCGCCTACAATCACAACATCATAGTGGTTCTTCAAACTAAGCATACATTTCCCTACTCTCCTCGTTGAGTATGAAATTATAATATCAGAAATTTCTTTCTAATTGGTAGTTCGGATCCTATTTTTATACATTAAAAGGCTCTTTGAATAAACCATACAAATCCAACAATGTCGAAAGTTGCCAGAGCCAATGTGATACTATGTTTAGTAAAATGATTTTAAAATTGATTAAGTGAAAACATTAAAAAAGTATAAAAAATACTTGCTACCTTAATTCAATTTTGAAAAAAAAAACCTCCCAACCTAGTGGCGGGAGACGGTCGTTAAATCAACAACAAATGAGTTTTATTAAGAAATGTCACTAATTTTTTCTAAATACATCATTAGGACTTATGTCAAATCCACTATTATACGATCTGGTAAACTACTTACTAATAATATGAAGAAATCTTCGTTAAAATTATTTTTTATATTATTCTATTAATGGTTTTGAATGAGCTTGAAAGATTCTCATTTGCTCATAGAGTGGTTATCTATTTTTCCAAGATTACTGCTTGTTTTTGGAACAATGGGTTCAACTTTTCCAAGCCAAAAAATATAAGTTAAAGCACCGATTAAGGTAGCGGCTCCTGACACTATGAGTGCCGGGGTAAATGAGTGAGTAGTAGAAATGATAAAACCGGTGACAATCGGACCCAAAATCCCACCCATATTTGAAACACAGTTTTGAAGCCCTCCAACGACTGAAGTCATATTAAGAGGGGCTACGTCGCCAGGAAGTGACCAAATAGCACAAGCAGCAGTCGTTAAACCTCCATAGGAAATGGAAAGTAAGGCAATTGAAAGAGTAGGTGAATTAACCAGTCCTGCAAAAGCGATTGCAGTTGCCAATAGCATACCTCCACCAAGGTTCAATTTACGAACAAAGGTTAAGGAATATCCCTTTGCGTACAGGTGGTCGGAAAACCACCCCGCCAAGAGTTCAGCTACTAAACCGAATAGAGGAGGAATCATGGATATCCAGCCCATTTTCATCAATTGGAAGCCGCGTTCTTGTACAAGGTAGGTTGGGAACCAAGTGATAAAGAAATAAATGGCATAGTTTAACATGAAAAACCCAACACACATTGCTAAAATATTACGATATTTAAGAAGCTGGTACCATTTCATAGGCTGTACATTTTCAAGACCTTCCTTTTTGACCTGCCCATCACGAATATAGGTTAGTTCTTCTTTGTTTACATACATATGCTTTTCCGGATCACGATAATAAGCCCACCAAATTGCAACCCAAACCAATCCTAACAGACCAGAAACGATAAACGGTACTTTCCAGCCAAAGGCAGTCATTAACCAAACAACAAAGGGCATCGCTACAGCCGTACCCACTTTAGAACCGCTGTCGAAAATAGCAGAAACTCTTGTCCGTTCTCTATCGGGGAACCATTTTGCTGTCACACCAGCATTGCTTGGATATGCTCCCGCCTCACCCATTCCCAATAGGGTACGAAAGATTAGGAGGGATTTCAATCCTTGGCTTAACGCTGTCAATGCTGTTGCAATGGACCACCAGGCTACGCTTAAAGCAAGAGAGAATCGCTGGCCAACTTTATCTGCCAACCATCCAGCAGGAATCTGAAATAACGCATAGGTCCAAAAGAAAGCTGACATAACAATCCCCATTTGTGCTGCATTTAGTCCAAATTCCTTCATGATAGTCGGGGTGGTAGCAGATAGGACTGTGCGGTCCAAATAATTAATGGCTATGGCTGCCCACATAAATATTGCAATCTTCCATCGTACGTTGGTTCTCTTTTGATTTATTTCACTCATTTAAAAACCTCCAATCGTTGAAATCGCTTCCAAATAGTGATAAGAATATTATAACAATTTAGATATTTTATTTATTAGTTAATCTAAGACTAAGATAATCATTATGCATATCATTAGAGGAGTCTTCATTCTTCCACTTTATTTCCAATCCTTTAAACAGGATCATTAAAAGACCTTCGGCTTAACTAATACCGCCCCCTAAAATCTAAATAGATTTTAGGGAACCATCTTCTGAATCTAGCTGTCTATGCTTTTATAAATACAGTTTTGATTGCAGTAAAGAATTCGATCGCTGCCTGCCCCTGCTCACGGGAATGTGAGCTGGACTGTTTCATGCCTCCGAATGGTGCCTGTAATTCAACACCGGCTGTTTCAGCGTTTATACGCACAAGTCCTGCATCTATTTCGTTGATGAAAGACATTATGGTACCAATGTCTTTTGAATAGATTGAAGCACTAAGCCCAAACTCGACATTATTAGCTTGCGCCAATGCTTCTTCGATTGTATCCACTTTGATAAGGGCCAGCACTGGACCGAAGATTTCCTCCTGGGCAATGACCATTCCATTCGTAACATCCTCAAATATGGTCGGTTGGACAAAAAAACCGTTTTCGCATCCGTTCTCCTTGTACCGTTCGCCGCCGTATATCAATCTTGCTCCTTCAGCTTTCCCTTTTTCAATATAAGAAAGTATGGTATTCATCTGGTTCTCACTGGCACATGGTCCCATCCATGTGGTGTCTTCCATTCCGTTTCCGATTTTAATTTCTTTCACCTGTTCAAGCAGTTTCTCTTTAAATGCATCGTATACCTCTGCCAGAACGAATACCCGACTTGTAGCAGTACATTTTTGACCAGTCGAACGAAGGCCTCCGCTGATCGTTCCTTCTAATGCAAGATCTAAATCAGCATCTGCCGCAATAATGACAGGATTTTTCCCGCCCATTTCTAACTGATATTTTGCTCCACGAGCCAAAGCAGCCTGACCAATTTGTTTCCCAGTGCTATTAGAGCCCGTAAACGTAATGCCGTTTACGTCTGAATGATTGACGATTGCTGCACCAACTTCTGATCCGGCTCCAGTAACCATATTAACTACACCAACCGGAATCCCGGCCTCATCGATACACTCCATAATCTTTGCAGCTGTAACGGCTGCTTCCTGTGCCGGTTTAATCACCACAGTATTCCCATAGATCAAGGCAGGTGCCATCTTCCAGATTGGGATGGCAACCGGAAAGTTCCAAGGGGAAATCACACCGACGACTCCCAGTGGAACGCGGGTCGTAAACATTAACGCTTGGCTGTCAGTGGATGGTATCACATCACCAGATTTGCGCATACCTTCACCAGCATAGTAACGGAGAATGGCGATCCCGCGCATTGTCTCTCCTTTGGCTTCAGAGAACGTTTTACCCATCTCTTTTGTCATGGTTTCGGCAACTTCTTCAAGACGCTTTTCAAGGCTATTTGCTATTTTATAAAGATAATTACCACGTTCTGCTCCAGAAAGACGGCGCCATTCTTTTTGCGCTCTTTTAGCCGCTGCCACTGCCGTGTCAACATCTTCCCGTGTCGAGCTCTGAATGTAGCCAACGATTTCATTTTTATTAGCAGGATTAATGGAAGTATCGACTTTATTTCTGAGGGATGTTACCCATTCTCCGTTAATATAGTTAAGATAGTTTTTTACCTGCGCTGCAGTCGTCATCATTAAAACTCCTTTCAGTATCTTAAAATGTAGGGCCAATGCGCCATATACCGAAATCATGCTGCTTCAGAATTTCCGCTTTCGTTAGCTTACCAGAAGCAACAAGCTCGATTTCATCAAAAATATGTTGTCCAACAGACTCAATCGATTCTTTCCCTTCGATGATGGTTCCGGCGTTCAAATCGATATTATCTTCCATTCTTTCAAAAATTCCTGTGTTAGTCGCAATCTTGATAACAGGTGCAATAGGTGATCCAGTAGGCGTGCCCCTTCCTGTAGTAAACAAAACGATTTGGGCTCCACCAGCCACCATCCCCGTCAGCTGCTCGATATCATGTCCAGGTGTATCCATCCAAACCAGCCCTTTTTTGGATGGGATCTGAGCATAATCGATCACTTCTTGTAAAGGTCTACTACCGGACTTATTAGAAGCACCTAATGATTTTTCCTCGAGAGAACTCAACCCTCCCTTGATATTTCCAGGGCTTGGATTCCCAGTCCGGATATCTACCCCCATCTTAATGGCCCGGTTTTCCATAGCACCGATTACTTCATATACACGCTTGGCTGTTCGATCATCCACTGCACGCTCTGCCAATAAATGTTCTGCACCAATTAGCTCTGTGGTTTCAGCTAAAATGGCAGTACCTCCATGATCGACAAGCATGTCACTAACAACCCCTACAGCTGGATTGGCTGATAAACCAGAACATGCATCCGAACCGCCGCATTCTGTTCCGATAATTAGCTCACTAAAATCACAGAGTTCCTTCATTTGAGCGGAAGCAGCCTGGACCATTTTCGCTGCTATTCTTGATCCTTCAGCAATTGCACCAAGTGTTCCACTGTGGTCCTGAATGGAGACCACTTCAACAGGCTTTCCTGTCTTAGCCAGCTCTCCCGCAACACTGCGTGCTTGATGAGTTTCGCATCCCAGTCCTAGAACAACCACTCCATAAACATTCGGATTGGCGCCCATTCCTACATACGTACGAAATGTTTGATCATAATCGACCCCTACTTGTGCACATCCATGCTGATGAATGAAAGTGACTGTGCCTTGCACCAATTCCGTAATTTGTTTAGCCGCCTGAGTAGCACAAGTTATCGTCGGCAAAATTAATACGTGATTTCTCACTCCAACTTGACCGTTTGGGCGTCTATATCCCCAAAACTTTTTTCCATTAATCAACTTTATCTCCCCGCCCTCTTTTTCCTTCTAGATTATGAATATGAACGTGTTCTCCTGTACTAATATCAGTAGTGGCCGAACCAATTACCGCGCCATATTTAAGGATATCCTCCCCTTTGGAGATCGGAATGACAGCGAATTTATGCCCGAATTCAATTTTCTCTTTTATTTCAACATCAAAGCTCTTCCCCTGACATGTGACCATAACGTGACTTCCTTCTGGAATATTCTCTAAAGCCACAGCCACTTTATCATGCGGCTTCATCATCACCGTTTTAAAAGATGTGCCCATCTAAAATCTCCCCTACTATATTGGTTTTCCTTATCAAAATGGCCAAACAACTGCTTACAAATTAGGTACCACCGCTTTTGACAGGCGAACAGTATTTTGTAAAACCCCGATATCAGAAATTTCAATTTCTATTTGGTCTCCATCCGCTAAGGTAAATTCATTTGGTGGAACAATACATGTACCTGTCAATAAAACGGTGCCATTAAAAATCTGATTGTCTTTCAGAAGATAAGAAACAAGCTCATCAAATTTCCGTTTTAACTGCCGGGTATTAGCACTTCCTTCTACCACTAATTCTCCATTTCGGTAGATTCTGCATGTAATTTCAAACTGATAAGGATCCTTAACTGCTTCAGCTAATAGAATGGCTGGGCCAATCGAGCAGGAATTTCGCCAGATTTTTGCTTGAGGCAAATAAAGTGGATTTTCCCCCTCAATATCGCGGCAGCTCATGTCATTTCCAATCGTATATCCTAAAATTTCACCCTCCTTGTTGATGACAAGCCCTAACTCTGGCTCAGGGATTTGCCAATTAGAATCGGTTCGAAGAAATACCTTATCATTTGGCCCGACAGTTCTTGCAGCAGTGGATTTAAAGAAAATTTCGGGGCGTTTGGCATCATAGACCTTGTCATAGAAAGTAGCAGAACCGCTTATTCTCTCTGTAGATTCAAAGTTTCTAGCATCTTTGCTTTTCTCATATGTAACACCAGCCGCCCACACTTCAGGGGCTACAACCGGAACGAGCAAGGATAGCTGTTCTAGAGATTGTGGAATCGGAGTTAATTCAGAGATAGCGCTTTCAACAAAGTGAAGAAGAGCAATATTTTGATCTTTGGCTTGCTGTAATAACTCCAAGAAATCTTTTTGCGGCAGTGAATAGATGAGCCCTTCATTCGTTAAAGCAGCTAGAACGGGTACTGACTTTTCTAAATACGAAATAATACGCATAAATAGTCCTCCTTATATAGCCAAAATAATTCTTGCTAAATTGTTGTTTCCCTCACATTGATTACTTCAGGCGCGCTTACTAAATTTAAATGCAAATTTCGTGCCAAAAAAGAAAGATGCAATAATTTTTCAAAAAAAAACACGAAAAAGCCTGTCATCTTTTTGATTTGTCAGGCTTCAAAAAAAAATAGCTCTTATTCTTTAAAGAACAAGTAGCCTTTTATATTAATTACGAATCTACTTTTTATTTTTCATATTTGAAATTCTCATTTCAAATATGAAATAATACAGGTTCATTTATGAAAATTCAGCTTACGCCAAAGGGTAGTTTTACTTATACCAAAA
>Ga0268255_10001048_pt1 | contig 17099 bp, 17 predicted proteins | sample AgamicOrMarz_FD_200256 | JGI IMG/M metagenome (GOLD analysis project Ga0268255, IMG submission 200256) | Agave microbial communities from Guanajuato, Mexico - Or.Ma.rz (v2) (version 3) | ecosystem: Host-associated > Plants > Phyllosphere > Phylloplane/Leaf | place: Guanajuato, Mexico...
AGTCATCGCCAGCTCATTATTCAAACACCCCCACTTATACTGGGGGTGTTTTTTTATGCCTATAAGATATTAAAAAATCTAAATTAGATTTATGGACTTAAATCTTTAAATTCAATAAAAAACTATAAGGAGAAAGGGTAATTAATAAGAAGAAATAGAGAAGAGCTAACTTTTATTAAAAGGAGCTCTTCTAAAATTGATTATTTCAACTGTCTACGCGCATGTTTTAAGGCAGTTCGAAGACCTTCTTCTAAAGTCGGATGATAGAAAGGTTTTTCTAAAATATCACTTAGTGTTAATTCTTCACCGATTATCCAACTTAATAAATGAGCCATATGTTCAGTTGCTTCTGTAAATAGCTCAGCACCGAGAAGCTTTTGGCTTTCCCGTTCTATATATACTTCAATAGCCCCTTTATTTTTTCCAAGAACTATAGCTCTCCCTTGTCGTTCATAAGAGGCTTCACCTGTAATAAAGTCTATGCCTTCGTCTTTTAGCTGCTTATAACTTTGACCTACAATCGCCATTTCAGGATGGCTAAATACAATTCCTAGTGGGGTAAGTGTCTTAACTGAGTTAACTTGTGGATAATTTAAACAGTTATAAACAACTTTTTTACCTTCATGTGCTGCTTCATGTTGTAGGGGCGTTGAGGTGTAAGCATCACCAACAACAAAAATTGGATATGCTTCTAATTGCTTAGTTTTTGCATTTATAGGTAATAACTTAATATCTTTAAAAGAATTATCTATATTTTCTAGTTTTAAAGTATCAAGTAAACTTGTACGGCCTGTTGCCGCTAAAACATATTCAACTTTGAGAGTCTTCTGTTCTTCATCAAGTTGGTAAGTTAATAAAGCGTTTTCATCACTGCATTTAACTTCATTTGGCAGAGTTTCGAATAGAATTTTTAACTCTTTGCCTAGTTCTTTTTGTGCAAGTTGTTGAAGCCTAGCACTAGTAAGTACTCCAATTCGTTTACTGCGAGCGAAGATTGTAGTTTCTACGCCTAAACGATGCATTGCTTGAGCAATTTCAAGGGCAATCACACCACTGCCAATGACAGCAATAGATTTAGGCAGTGTTTTTAACTCAAATATTTGGTCTGTAGTTATAAGTCGATTACCAAGTTCCTCTTTCCAATTTTTATCATAATTAGGAGTTGAACCGACAGCTAGAATAAAACTTTTTGCTTGGAACTGTTGCCCATTAACTTCTATAGTTTGTGCATCAATAAAATGTGCTTTGCCAGAAATTCTGTGCTCAGTTGGCCATTGTTCTACATCTTTTAAAGTGGCTTGTGTAAATCGGTCACGTAAAGCTTGTACATGCTGCATCACTTGATTTGTATTAATTTTTGCAGATACATCCAAAGCAACTTCTTGAGCATTTTGAATGTCAAACATACGGTTCGCTGTAGAGATGAGGACTTTACTTGGCATGCAGCCTACACGAGCACAAGTGGTATCCCATGGTCCATCATTTATAATTAAAATATTATTGGTATGTTTAACGGCTTCTTTATAGGCACTAATACCAGCAGTGCCTGCGCCAATAATAATAATATCGAACATTATAAATCCCAATATCTATGAATTTTTCATTTAATAAGTTACATAATAAAACATAAGGTAATTTATGTTTACAGAGCGTAGTGAATATGATTACACTAATAATATAAATAATTAATAAATCTTATACCTTTAGGAAAGATTGGGGAAATGAAAAGTATGTATAAAAAACAACTTACCTTGAAGTTGTCGGCTATTGCTATATCAATTATGTTAGCAAGTTGTGGTGGGGGAGGCGGTGATGGTTATTATCAAAATGGTTCATCAAATAATAACTCATCTGGAAGTAATAATAGTGGATCGCAGCAAGCTGCTGCTACTGCTTTAAAGATAGAATTAGATAAATTATCAGTTGCAGCGACGAATGATACTTTAACAGTTACTGTTAGGGCTTTAGACAAAAATAAAGGTGGTGTTGCTGGCACTAATGTTACTTTGGCATTAGTTGATCCAACAAATAATGTATCTATAGAAGGGGTATCATCTCAAATTACAGATGCAGCAGGTAATGCTGTATACATTATAAAAACTCCAAAAACATCAGGTTCAATAAGTGAATTGGTGAAAAATGGTTTTAAATTAATTGCATCTACAAATAATGGTACGCTTACTCAAGAACAGATGGTAACAGTGACAGGCAGCAACGGTACTGTCGAGGCTGATACCACTAGTATCGTATTGTTTGACGCTACTAAGACTTCTTTAAATATTAGAGGCGATCAAACAACAGTTACATTAACAGCTGTAGATGCAAATGGTTCAACTTTGGCGAATCAGGCAATTACGCTTAAAGTTAGAAATTCAGTCTCAAACGGTGTCAAATTTACACCCAATGCAACGCAAACTGATGCCAATGGTCAGATCACCTATACTCTATCTTTTAATGAAAATCAAAGAGCGTCATTATATAGCGCTACAAAATTTGTGTCAGATGATCTTGTTTTAGAAGCTAACTTTGGTCAATCAACAAAAATTTATACTTATAAACTTGATGTGGTTAATTCTGATGTGCCAGCAGCAGTAGGGGCAATTCTTGTAGCGTATAATCCTACAACTATGGAAGATACAACTGATGGCGTCTATTACTATAAAAATATCTCAGTACAAGTAACGGATGTGGATGGTAAGCCGATACCAAATCAAGATGTAGTTATGGGGGTTAATGCTCTTGCCTACTATAAAGGAGTATTTGATTTTGTTGACACCTCTACTCCAGCTGATGACAAACCAGATGAATATCTATCAATTATTAGGTCAGCATGTACGGCACCAGTTCAAGCTGTAAATACTAATGGAGAGGTCATTAATCAATTAAAGCCGCTTAAAGAAAATTCAACAGTTCAGGTTGTATCGTATATTAATAGTGCAGGTACCGCTGCAACCAATAATAAATACACAACGGATGGGAATGGACGCTTTGATCTTAAGATTCAATATCCTAAAATTTATGCGTCTTGGTTAACTGTTCAGCTAACGGCTAAATCTACAGTTTCGGGAAGTTTGATTAAAGGGTCTACATCTCTTACTTTAGATTACTTGAAAAAGGATGTCACTGTTAGTGACCGTATTGCTCCGAATATATTAAGCCCATATGGAATAGATCCAAATTGTACAAATGGTAATTAATATAAAAAGAAGCAGCATATAAGCTGCTTCTTTTTTAAAGGTGTGTACCCATTGTTACTCCAACTGTAGGTTTTACTTGCATTGAAGAACATGCGGTAACGATTAAACAGCTTAAAAGAACGAATATAAATTTATTCATAGAAAATTAATCAATGAATCAAAAGATTTAAATACTCTAAATTAATATTATTTCTAGTTCTGTTGAGTTCGTGAAGAAATATGCAAAATAATTTATCTAAAAACCCTACTTTATAAAGAAATAGGGTTTTAAAGAGTAATAGTTTCTTAAACTTAGTCGTCTAACAAATCCATTTGTTTTGCTAATTGATATAGGTTGTTTGAACGGTTTCCTGTACGACAGAACATAAGTATAGGTTTTGGTAATTCATTGTAATGATTAGCAAAAGTACGTACATCGAGTTCTGTGATTTGTCCAGCTACAACAGGTTGATAAACGTAGTCTAAACCGACTTGACGGGCTGCTTCTTCAATTTGAGCACTTGTAGGTTGTTCTGGACCGCCTTCCATATCTGGTCGGTTATTAATAATAGATTTGAATCCTTTTTCTACAACTTGGCCAACATGTTCTGGGCCAATTTGACCTGCGAAACCAACATTATCTGACATTTCGTCACTCCAAAATTTAACAAAACCTCTTATGCTGTATCATAGCATTAAGCTTAACCTGAGATACAAGACACTAAAACGTTGTTCCTACATAGATAAAACTTATGTCATAGAACAGCTATAGATTTTTAAAAGGCAATCAGGATGTTTTTTGTAAATTCATTACTTCGACTATAATGCCACGGAGCACATATGCACGCTTATACGGTTGAGCCTTTATATGTTCCATGTGATCAGGAAGTGATCGCAGCTGATTTTTATATTCCAAAAACAAATAAGAAATCTGCAGTAATTATTATGGCGCATGGTTTTGCCGGATTGCGTCAATTCAAACTTATTCAGTATGCCCAGCGATTTGCGCAAGCAGGTTACGCTGTTATTTTGTTTGATTATCGGTATTGGGGTGGGAGCACTGGCAAGCCGAGAGAAATGGTCTCGATCAATTCTCAGTTAGAAGATTGGAAGACAGTTATTCAATATGCTTCGAATTGCAAACTTGTAGATAACCGAAGGATTGTGTTGTGGGGAACTTCTTTAAGTGGGGGATATGCGCTAAGTCTAGCATCAGAGTTAAAGAACATTCAGGCAATTTTAGTACAAATTCCTTATGTAGATGGAGCCGAAACGGCCAAGCTTTATCCATTGCAGCGCTATCCTCAAGCATTGAAGTTATCTAGTCAGGATTATATGGGATCAAAGATGGGGCTTAATCCAAAGAGGTTGCCTGTCGTTGATCAACATAACTTATGTTTTATGCCTACGGCAGATAGTTATTATGGCTATCTATCGATTGTGAATCCTGATTACTACTGGAGTGGGGAAGTCCCGGCACGTGTCTTTTTTAATCTGATGCGATACCGTCCAATCCAAGTTGTGCGCCAAATTAATATTCCTGTTTTATTTATTGCTGCTCAAAAAGATTCGCTTATTCCTATTGAGTCAAGCCGTGAAGCTGCGACAAATATTGCGCCTTTCGTGAGTTATCATGAGTGGGATATGAAACATTTTGATATCTATCATGGTTCATGGTTTGAAAAAGCAGTGATAACCCAATTAGAATTTTTACATCAGCATATAGGAGTGATGTAAATGATTATTGTATGTGCATCGTGTGGTGCTAAAAACCGAGTTCCGGAAGATAAACTTCCCGAGCAACCAAGCTGTGGGCAATGTCATCAGCCATTACTACCGCTTGCACCTATTGAGCTAAATGAGCAAAATTTTAGTAACTACATCACGAATAGTGATCTACCTATTCTTATAGATTTATGGGCAGAATGGTGCGGACCCTGTAAAATGATGGCTCCACATTTTGCGCAGGTCGCAAAACAAAATCCAGGCGTTATCTTTGCCAAGATTGATACCGAAGAATCTCCTCGCTTAAGCCAAGCGTTTCACGTGAGAAGTATTCCAACCCTTGTCTTAATGAATAAAACGACAGAGGTCGCGCGTATTAGCGGTGCATTACGTGCGCCTGAATTACAGCAGTGGCTCGATCAACAACTTCAAACGAATTTCAGGAGCTAAGGTGTCAGAAGCTTATACCAAACCAGAAGGAATTTTGTCCTTACAAACGATTGCCATGCCAGCAGATACAAACTGGAGTGGTGATGTATTTGGTGGATGGATTGTGTCACAAATGGACTTGGCTGGAGCAATTCACGCAGAACGTTTCAGTCGTGGTCGCTGTGCTACGATTTCTATTAATCAAATGACCTTTTTGGTTCCGGTAAAAGTTGGCTTTGTCATTAGCTGCTATACCAAGATCTTAAAAGTTGGAAATACTTCTATTCAGATGCAAATTGAAGTTTGGGATAGTCATGATGACTCTCGTGAGCCAATACGTATTACTGAAGGAGTCTTTACTTTTGTAGCAGTAGATGTAAAAGGGAATAAGCGTTATATACCTGAAGAAGCCAAACAGAAGTTTCTTGCCTCTCAAGAATCATAATAAAAAAGCCCAAATATGAATTTGGGCTTTTTTCTATTTTTATTTCTTACGTTTAGGCAACCATGCCCACAGCATTTGACATTGAATTGGTTCGTTGCCTGCATCATCAATTACAGTAACTGGGATCACAAGTTCACCTTTCTCGTTATCTGCAATAAACTTTTGTTGTTCAGCAGATAACGTTGCTGTAGCAGTCAAACCGCCTTCAACCACTTTTAAATAATCTACATGTAACGATTTGATTAATAAAATTCGATTATCAGGAATATGTAAACCCGTTAGAAAACCTGTGGCAGTTTCTGCTAAAAGAGCCATAGCCGCAGCATGAACTCCTTTAATATGATTTTGCATATTTTTTTGGTTATCTAAACGGACAATAACGTGGTTTGAGTCTACTTCCAGATAGCGGATATTTGCTGTACCCACCATTGGCACGATACGACCAAACGCCTTGCTCCAAAGCGTGCTCCGAATACCTTTTGGGAATTTTGAAGTTGCTTTTACCAGTTTTGATAGACGGTTGGATTGAGACATGGAATTACCTTAGCTTTAAATGGCCGATAAGATATTAATCTTTGAAGTTATTAAATTGTAATGGCACACCAAATTGTTGTTCACGTAAAAAAGTCATGACTTGTTGTAAAGTGTCACGCTTTTTATCAGTCACACGAATTTTGTCGCCTTGAATAGAAGATTGCACTTTAACGCCACTTTCTTTAATGGCTTTATTAATTTTTTTTGCAGTATCAGAGTCAAGACCATCTTTAAGTTTAATGACTTGTACAAAATTTTTGCCTGAAGCAGCGGCTTTTTGTGGATCAAGTGCTTGCACATCAATTTTACGTTTATAAAAATGATTTTCTAACATGTTATAAACTTGTTCACACTGGAAATCACTTTCGGTACTGATTTTAATCTCTTTATTTTTTTCATTTAATTCGATAGAAACATCGTGACCACGGAAGTCAAAGCGTGTTGCAATCTCTTTTTGTGTGTTTTGTACAGCATGATTAACTTCAAATAACTCTAATTCAGAGACAATATCGAAAGAAGGCATAGTTTAGACCTTTACAAAGTGAAAGAATATTTGAGATGCTAAGAGGGTTTTCTTCATTTGCCAAGTGTTGTTTACATCAAAGGAGTGCACAATGATCCGTAAACAAGAAATTACAACATTTGAATTCCCAGAAAATGCTGTTATCTGGGATGTCCGTGATACAAATGCTTATGCAGAAGGGCATGTTAAAGGTGCGGTAAATCGCCCGATTAATGATTTGAATGCTGATATTTTGAACCAGGTCTCTGCGGGTCAGCCGATTTATATTTTATGTGGTGGTGGTAGCAAAGCTCCTCGTGCAGCTGAGAAACTAGAAGGATTGGATGCCTCGCGTGAATATGTCGTGCTGATGGGCGGGACACGTGCAGCTCGTGATGCTGGCTTGCCCCTAGAGCAGGGCGCATAAAAAAAAGCACCTTCGGGTGCTTTTTTATTGAAGTAAATTATTGCGGCTTAAAATAAGGCTTTTTAGGTTTGACTTTCTTTTGGAACCGTTGAGGATTCAATTTTTGTAATAGGCGGTCCGACACTGGACAAGCTTCTCCTAGTATTTGAGCCACTAAGATTTCACTGCATAGCGGGGCAAAAAGAAAGCCTTTAGAGCCAAGTCCAGCAAAAGTAGCCATTCGGCTATTTTCCTGCATTTTTCCAACCAGAGGAAAATAATCTAAGCTTTGTGCCCGTATCGATGCACGGCCTTGCCATGTCGAAGGTGATGGGAGCTTTTCTGCATATTCAGGGAATATACTGTGGATTAATTCAAAGTTATGCACATGGTCTTCGGTAAGTACATCTTGATCCTCACGATTTGGATAGAAAGACGCACCTAAAATCATTTGTGAGGCATCAAGTTGCATACAATAGCCGCCATAGCTATAGGCTTCATTTAAAGGTAGGGGAGCAAACGTATTATCAACCCAGCTCACTTGTCCACGTATTGGTTTTAACTGTGGATAGCTTTCAAATAAAGCCGCACTTTCCCGCGAACAGCACACCACGACATGATCTACTTCAGCAATAATTTCCTTGTCAGTTTGCAACTGAACTTTATTTTCAGAAGAAACAAGTGCTGTCACATGGGCAATTTTAAGATCTATAGATGGATGTTGCAAAATTTCATCACGTAATTGAGGTGGTGAAACGGAACCTGCTTCGTTAAGTAAAATACTTGAATATGCAGTTTCAAGTGAGTTCACAGAGTGTGTAACTACCTGAGCTGGATATTGATTTACCAGATCAAGAAGTTCATCTGCATTTTTCAATGCAATTTGCTGTATTTGCAGTGGACGGAATGCTTTGAAGTTTTTATAAAAATTTAAAGCATGTTGCCAACTTAAGGTCATGAGATGTTCATGACTTTGTTCAATTGGACATAGTTTTGGATTAAGTAAGGCTAAAGGATTTCCGGAAGCGCCAGATAATGCTTCTGTTTGCTCATATAAGGTCACTTGATGCCCACGTGCTGCAAATGCCCACGCCGTGGTTAAACCAGCTACACCAGCCCCTACAATCGCAATATGCTGTTGCTCTGTACCAAATGAGGTTTGCGCTAATGATAATAACTCATCATCAATTTCAGGCAGTTTCCAGACCGCTTTAAGCATTTCTCGTTTATGTCCAAAACCACGTGGTCGAGAAATATCGATACCGTGTGCTTTTAATCCCCGTTTTAAAATACCAGCGACACTAAAAGAGGCAAATGTAGTGCCATAGTCAGAAAGACGGACAATATTGTTTAAAACGTTTTGTTCCCACATGTCTGGATTACACGAAGGTGCAAAGCCATCTAAAAACCATGCATTCACAGCTTTAGTTTTAGCCATGCTTGGGAAAATCTCTTGCGCATCTCCAAGCCATAAATCGATGCTAAAACGTTCTTTAGGGAAAGTTAAGCGATGACATCCAGCAATAGGCAGGGGATATTGTTCAATTAACTGTTCTGCAAGTGGTTTAAGCTCATCCCAGACATTTAAAGCGCGAATAAGATCAGCTTTACTTAATGGAAACTTTTCAACGCTAATTGCATGTAAATGGCTTTGATTATCGGGACGGACTTGCTGCCAAAGTTGCCAGAGCGCAAGAATATTTAAACCTGTACCAAAACCGGTTTCTCCTACACTGAAATATTCAAAATCTTTTAAATTAGCTAATCGTTCTGATAAGTCGTTACCATTTAGAAAAACATGTCGTGTTTCCAGTAGGCCATTATCTTTAGAGAAGTAGACATCACCAAATTGTTTGGAAATGGGAATCTCGATACCATCGATGACTTCCCAGTCCAGTTCAGCTGTTTGGATACGGTTTGATACGTTCATTGGGTTTAATAGGTCGCTTGGAATTACCACTGGCGTCGACGTTTTGTATGAATATAACTAGCGATAAAGAAACCTAGCAATACGCCACCCGCTAAGGTCACAGCACCATATAAAAACATTTGAGCGCTGCGTTCGCTTTGTAAGACTTGAACCTGAACAGAGAGGTTATCATTTTTGAGCTGTAACTCTTGGTTCTGAGCTAGTGCCTCAAGGTTGGCATGTTCTAACTGTTTTAAGCGAGATGCCTGATCTTGAACTAAAGCTTTAATTTTTGCATCTTGCTGTTGCTTGTTCTTTGCAAGTTGCTCTGCTGTCAGTGGTTTAGCGGTTGTCGCAGCTAGTTTAGTGGCCTGAGTTGAAGGCGCACTTGGAGAAGGCGTTGCTGGTGTCGCAGCAGGTTCAACTGCTCCGGCAGTTGAACATATCAAACACAAGCCAAGAAAGCTTTTGATTGCAAGCTGCATGCGGTTACCCTTTTGGAAATGCTTTATTAAACGGTTTTACATCAACATGAGCATAAATGCCTTCTTTAACAAATGGCTCTTCTTTTAACCATTCATCTAATGCTTCGCGACTGTCAAATTCAACAATCATGGTGCTGCCATAGAAGCCTGCTTGCGGATCATTAGGATCTTTTGGCATAGCACCCGCTGTAACAAGGCGGCCTTCATCATCGAGTTTTTGTAAACGTTCGATATGCTGAGGACGTACTGCTAAGCGTTTTTCTAAAGTTCCTTCGTTATCGGTACAGCTTAGTACAAAAAAAGGCATGTAATTTTATCTCTATAAACTATCAGGAAGCATTTTAAGCGTCTGGTGACTTAAAATGTTTACGTAAAATAATGAACTGAATAATGATAAATGAAAACATCACAATCATGTCACCAAATGCAGTGAATTCACCCCAATATTTTCCGCCGTGAAATAAAAATGCGAAGAATACATGCAGGCAAGACATCACAACAAACATCGCTGCCCAAGCAAAATTGAGATTTTTCCAACCTTTTTCACTCAAATCTAAAATAGGGTCAAATAAGCGTTGTATGAGTGGCTTACGGTCTTTACCAAACCAAGGTGAAACCAAGAATGCGCCAGCGAAAACTAAATTTAAAATTGCAGCTTTAAGACGAATATAAAAATCGTCACTTAACATGAGTGTGATGCCACCGAAAATGACGGTCATGAACAATACAAACCATTGTTGTTTGTCTAGACGGAATTTTTGGAAAATAAACAGAGCACCATATACCACAAGCATTGAAATAATTAAGCCAGTCGTCGCTACAAGAATATTATTATTATCGACACCGCCAGCAGACCCGATCAGTTTAAGTAAAGGATGTTGTGTGTCGGTTGGATCAACTGTTTTATATAAATAGAAGAAAATAATTAATGGAACAAAGTCCAGAAGTGCTTTCATGTTAGAGTATCTGATCAGGTTTGGTGAATGGCATAGTATAAAAGATGCAAGGCATAGATTTACATACACATAGCAATATTTCTGATGGAACTTTGTCTCCGGAATTACTGGTGCAAGCTGCTATTGATGTGAACTTGCACACTTTGGCTTTAACTGACCACGATACAATGGATGGGTTGCAGCGTGCTAAAATTGCTGCGCAAGAACATGATTTAGAAATCATTTCTGGTGCAGAGATTTCAAGCCAGTGGTCACGTCCAACCACTAAAAAGAGTTATGGTGTGCATATTGTTGCTTTAAACATGCAAGATGAAGCCCCAATTTTAGAAGCATTAGAACAACAAAAAAGAGTTAGGGCGCAAAGAGCTAAAGTAATTTGTGAACTGCTAGAAAAATGTATTGGTTTTCAGATTTATGATGATGTTCTTGCCAAAGTAGAACATCAAGCTGACAGAGTAACAAGAACACACATTGCTAAAACCTTGGTCGAGAAAAATGTCGTGGCTCGACCTCAACAAGCTTTTGACCGTTTCCTAAAGGAAGGAAAGCGTGCTTTTGTAAAGTTTGAAGGCTTAGGATTAAAAGAAACAATTGATGTGATTCATCAAAGTAAAGGATTTGCCATATTAGCTCACCCGACGCGTTATGATTTATCTGCAACTAACGTTCGCTATTTAATTGAATTGTTTGCAACTTCTGGTGGAGATGCAATTGAGTTACCTCCACCTATGGAACCTCTATCTACTCGCCAAATGATTGACCGTATGATTGAACAATATCAGTTGGCAGTTTCAATTGGCAGTGATTTTCATGGTGAAAATATGCCATGGATTAAACTCGGAAATACACCTAAACCCACTGATAAGCAGCAAGGGATTTGGGAGCGTTTTCGTTAAACTTTTTACAGTAAGTTGTTATCTTGAGCTTGAATGGGCGGTGGAGTAGGTTTACCGAGCGTCCCTAAAAGTTCAATCTCGATACTACGTACCATAGCATCTAGCGGTAAATCATTACTTTGAGTACCAAAAGGCTCTTCAATTTCAGAGCTTAGTGCATCCAGACCTAAAAAAGTGTATGCCAAAATTCCGACGAGTAAAGGAGTTGCTAATCCAAGCAATGAACCCAGACTAAACGGCAACATAAAACAGAAAAAATAGACTGTGCGGTTGAGTAAAACTGAATAAGCAAATGGAATGGGTGTATTGGCAATTCGGTCACAGCCCGTCTGTACAACACTTAAGTCGGCAACATTTTTATTCATTTGTGCATAAATAATGTCTGAAATTTCACCTTCTTTAAGGGCTTGCAACAATTCCCAGTGAATAAGACTGAGTGTGTACTGAGGAGCGTTATTTTGCTGGTAGAGTTGAGTGAGTGCTTGTTGACTCATACCACTGGTTTGTATTAACTCAGTTGGGTTCGCCGTCTGACGGCGTAAACGGTCACGCAATACATTAGCAAAAACAATTACATGTTGAATAACGCGCTCACGGCGAGCTTGAGTTAAAATACGACAATCACGGTCAAAATGGCGTGACGTTGCAATCAAAACGCCCCATAATTTTCGGGCCTCCCACCAACGGTCATAACACGCAGTATTTTTAAATCCTAGAAAAATAGAAAGTACGACACCAATGAGTGTAAAGCCAACCAAAGGGATCTCTGGAAAGCGATAAAGATTGATATATTCTACTCCACCAATGATTGCCGAGATCAGCATCACAACGCCTAGGGAAGGTAAAATTTTGGGTAAAATTGTGCCTCGCCAAGAGAATAAAACTTTGAAAATACTAGGCTGTTCCCGAACAATCATTTTATTTTAAACGTCGCTATTTTTGTTTTGATCTTCTAGGCTTAGTGGTACTTTGTCAATATCATTGAACTGATATTGTTGCTGGGTTGAGCAGTTGTTGTTCAGCAAAGGAAAAGCTCCCTTCTGGAGAGATAATAAAATGGTCAAGCAAACGAATTTCGACAAGCTGACAAGCCTGTTCAAGTTGCTGAGTTAAGGCAATATCTTCGGAAGATGGTTGTGCTGAACCAAATGGATGATTGTGTGCAATAACGAGCTGACAAGCATGTTGCTGTAAGGCATAGCGTAGTGTTTGATTGACTGAAACCGAACAATGCTGAACTGAACCAAAGAATAGCTTTTTAAAATGCAGCTTTCTGAGTTCAGGATCTAGACATAAGACCGCAAAGACTTCTTGTTTTTCGCCCTTTAATTCGTAACGCAGATAATCTAGAACTAAGTCAGAGGAATGGAGGCTGAGATGAGTTGTCTGAAAGTGATGATCGAGATAACGCCGTCCCAGTTCTTTGACTGCCAGTAATTGTGAATATTTCGTTGCTCCAATCCCATTAAATTGAGTTAACTCACTTAATGGCGCATCGAATACTGCATTAAGGCTACCAAAGTGATGAATGAGTAAACGTGATAACTCGACTGCTGAATGTTGCCGTGAACCTGAGCGAAGAAAAATGGCCAGTAGCTCTGCATCGGATAGACTTTGTGGACCTTGTTGCAATAACCGTTCTCTTGGCCGTTCTTGTTCAGGCCAATTTTTAATAGAAGTATTCATATTCCCCAGCATAATTCGCTTAAAAATTTATTTTGTTTGCCCAATCAATCTTGGGTCTGCGCGTATTTAATGCTATTGTGAGCGCCACTGCAACAGAAAGGTATCCTGTTCGTGAGCTTTGATCTAAGTGTTATTCCTCATAAAAACATTGTTTTAGCTGTTACTGGCGGAATTGCTGCCTATAAAAGTGCCATCTTAGTCCGCCGTCTCAAAGATTATGGCTTTGACGTGCGAGTGGTGATGACACATGGTGCTCAGGCATTTATTACACCACTAACTTTTCAGGCTCTTTCTGGTAATCCTGTTCATACTGAACTTCTAGACCCTGCGGCTGAAGCAGGTATGGGACATATTGAATTGGCGCGTTGGGCTGATTTGTTACTGGTCGCACCTGCAAGCTGTGACACATTGGCTAAATTTGCGAATGGTTTAGCAGATGACTTACTCAGCACTGTGTTTTTGGCAACAAAATCTCCTGTCTGGGTAGCTCCAGCCATGAACCAGCAAATGTGGGCTGCTAAAGCAACTCAACGTAATTTACAAACTCTGGTTGAAGATGGTGTACATGTCATTATGCCGGATGCGGGTGAGCAGGCGTGTGGTGATGTCGGTTTAGGCCGTATGCCTGAGCCAGAAGAAATTGCTCGCCAAGTCGCTGGTTATTTCCATCAAGCTCAACGTGCCATCGCTGAGAAATTTGGTTTGTTGGCTGGTAAGCGAGTGGTGATTACTGCTGGACCGACACGTGAAGCGATTGACCCTGTTCGTTATATCTCAAACCATAGTACTGGCAAAATGGGCTTCGCTTTAGCCGCTGCTTGTTATGCTGCTGGTGCGCAAGTGACTCTAATTGCTGGGCCTGTGAGTTTAGATACACCAAATGGCGTTCAACGTGTAAATGTTGCCTCAGCACGACAAATGCTTGATGTCAGTATGGATTCACTAGAAACAGGCTGTGATATTTTTATTGCAACTGCCGCAGTCGCAGACTATCGCGTAGCAGAAGTTGCTGAGCACAAAATTAAGAAAGCAGGGGATGAGCTGAATGTTTCCCTTGTAAAAAATCCAGATATTGTGGCAACAATTGCAGGTCAGGAAAAACGTCCATTTATGGTGGGCTTTGCAGCCGAAACGCAAAATGTTGAAGAATATGCGGCAGGAAAACTAGTGGCTAAAAAACTAGATATGATTGCGTGCAACGATGTATCACGTGCTGATATTGGATTTGCTTCTGATGAGAATGCGATGACAGTTTTCTTTGCTGAAAGCTACCACATGAAAAAACGTGAATTAGAGAAAGCCTCTAAACAAGAAATTTCTCAGCAGTTGGTTGAAGCAATTTCGGATGCTCTACGCCGTAAATAATATATTTTAAATAAAAAAAACCGCGAATAAATCGCGGTTTTTTATATGTCTTGGTTTAGACAACTTAAGGAATTTCATCCTCAAATTCAGGTTTAACCTGAACAATGAAGTCTTGACGGTTAAGACCACGCCATAATGCAAATGCAGTACCGATATAAATCGAAGAATAAGTACCGACAAATACACCAACAAACATTGCCACAGAGAACCAGTGTAGACCATCACCACCTAAGAACATCATTGCAAGTACAACAAGTAATAATGTCATTGAGGTATGAATGGTACGACGTAAAGTCTCAGTTAACGCAATATCGACGATTTCACGAGGAGTCGCACCGCGAATCTTACGGAAATTTTCACGAATACGGTCTGACACTACAATGTTATCGTTAAGCGAGAAACCAATAACAGCAAGTACCGCAGCTAAAACTGTAAGGTCAAATGGCCATTGGAATAATGCAAAAGCACCAATGATAATGATGATGTCATGGAATAAAGACATTACGGCACCCATCGCGAGTTTAAACTCAAAGCGAATGGTCACGTAGATCAACATTAAGATAAGTGCAAGTGCAACCGCGCCAGCAGAACGAACATAGAGTTCATTACCAACTTGACCACCTACAGAGTCCACTTTATGAACTTCGGCAGCATTATTCGGTAATTGTACAGCCTTAGTGATCGCGTTATTAAGATCTTCAACCTTAACTTCTTGTACTGGCATACGCACAAGTAAATCTTTATTACTACCTAAGGTTTGTACTACAGCATCTTTAAAACCAGCTTTATCGAGCGCCTGAATAACTTCTGACTGATTGGCTGGTTGAGCATAGTTAAGCTCAGCTGAAACACCACCTGTAAAGTCCAAACCTAAGTTAAGACCTTTAGTCGCAATAAAGAAAATACTCGCTAAAGTAATAAGGATCGAGAAGATTGCCGCAGGTTTGGCAATCTTCATGAACGGGATGATTTTTGAATCATCCGGACGACCATATTGTTTTGAATCTTGTTGAGTCACTTTAGTCATCATCGATCTCCTTAAATGCTCAACTTTTTCAAGTTACGGCGTTTGCCATAAATGATTTGTACGATTGCACGAGTTACTGTAATTGCAGTAAACATTGAACAAATAATACCGATCATTAATGTTACGGCGAAACCTTTGATTGGGCCTGTACCAATTGCAAACAGGATGAATGCAACGAGGAACGTGGTTAAGTTCGAGTCAAAAATGGTGTTATAGGCTCGATCATAACCGGCCACAATGGCCTGTTTGGGTGAGGCCCCCCAGAGCATTTCTTCTCGGATACGCTCACATATCAATACGTTGGCATCGACCGCCATACCAATGGTAATAACGATACCCGCAATACCCGGTAAGGTGAGGGAAGCGCCAATCCATGACATGACGGTTAAAATCATTGCCAAGTTAAATACAAGCGCAAAGTTCGCGATTAAACCGAATAGACGGAAGAAGACTACCATCCAGATTGCAACGAGCAAGAAGCCGATTTGAGTAGACAATACACCTTTATCAATGTTTTCTTGACCAAGGCTTGGACCAACTACACGCTCTTCAACAAAGTACATTGGCGCAGCCAAAGCACCAGCACGAAGCATTAATGCAAGTTCAGATGCTTCTTGAGGAGAACTTAAGCCTGTAATACGGAAAGTCGAACCTAAAACAGCCTGAACTGTTGCTGCGTTAATGACTACAGATTCAGTGTATGGCGTACGAACTTCTGTTTGTGCACCAGTTTTTGGATCTGTTACATAGTTAATTTTTTGCTTGTTCTCGATGAACAATACCGCCATGCGTTTACCAACAGCATTACGGGTTGCATCAGACATTAGCTTACCGCCAGCACTGTCGAGCGTAATATTTACCTCGGCACCACCAGAGTCCTGACTAAAGCCAGAGCTTGCATTTTGAACACGCTCACCAGTCAAGATTCGGTTACGTTGCAACAAGAGTTGACGGCCGCTATCTAAAGACTCATAAGCAAAAACTTCTGTGCCCGGAGGTAAAGGTTGACCATTATATTTACCCGTATATGGATCAATATATTGATCATTTGAGTCAGAAACTAAACGGAATTCGAGGTTCGCAGTACGTCCCAAAACACGTTTAGCTTCAGCAGTATCTTGTACACCTGGTAATTCAACAACAATACGGTTGCTACCCTGACTTTGTACCAATGCTTCTGCAACACCAAGTTCGTTAATACGATTACGTAATGTTGTTAAGTTCTGATTTACCGCATATGACTGAATTTCTTGGCGACGTACATCAGTATAAGTAAGCTTTAAAGTAGAACCTGTAGAGCTTGCTAATGCCTGTTGGGTATATTCATTCCCATTACGACGTAAAAAATCCATTGCTGCATCACGGTCAGCATTGTCAGCAAATTGAACAGTGATCACATTATTCGTTAATGCAAGACTGTTAAATTTGATCTTGTTTTCACGGAACTGACGACGCAAATCGGTGGCAGAGGTTTCCATACGTTGGGCAACGGCTTTGTCCATATCTACTTCAAGCAAGAAGTGGACACCACCACGTAAGTCCAAACCAAGTTTCATTG
>Ga0268255_10001050_pt1 | contig 17096 bp, 10 predicted proteins | sample AgamicOrMarz_FD_200256 | JGI IMG/M metagenome (GOLD analysis project Ga0268255, IMG submission 200256) | Agave microbial communities from Guanajuato, Mexico - Or.Ma.rz (v2) (version 3) | ecosystem: Host-associated > Plants > Phyllosphere > Phylloplane/Leaf | place: Guanajuato, Mexico...
GATCGAGATGATACTGGAAAGGGCACTATGAAACGTAGTAAGAAAAAATCCTTTGATTGGTATAAGAAAGTAATAAGTAGCAATGGTGAAGAATTAGAATAATTTTGGGATGAAGGTAATTGATTCATAGCTTAGTAATACCTATGAATCAATTGCCTCCTTTTTTTGGAGCGTCAGTAATAGAAAATAATTGATTAAGCAGGGCTGTTACAACTCGAAAGAGGGAAGAAAATGATGAGAAAGTTAGAAAATTAATGTTGGATTATTTAATAAAGACAAATGAAAATTAGTCGCTCTAAAAGGATGGATCTTTTTAGAGCGACTGTTTTTTTATGACTCTTTAGAGAGGAAATCATGAGTATGATCTCTATTAGCAGCCACCACAAATCTTGATTTTCCTTCTTGGTATTCATGAGCGATTTCGATATCGCCACAATAAGGACAAGTGAGGTATCCTCTAGACTGCATATGATTGAAGCTAATTATTTCCTCAGGTTTAAAAACGTCCATTTTTATTCCATAATGAGTACAAGCAACTTTTTTTATGCTTATCATAGGATTTCTTCCTCCTTCTTATTGTGTATGGGTTAATTTTTAGTATACAAGATAAATATGGATAATTTAACCTTTTTTAGTTAACTTGTTTTAAACGTTGAGAAAATTAAATTACAAAGGAATTATTGAGTAAAAGAGTTAAAGATAAATTCTACTTGTGTGTTTTAAGGTACACGTTCTTATTAAAACGAACATCAAAATAAAAATAATAAACGTTAGATAATTTCAAAATATATCGTTGAACAAATCATTAATACTTTTCATTCTTAAATTTAGATAATATTTATTGTTACATTAATCATAAGAGTAAATAATAAAACATTTTATTGAAATTAGTGTTAACTATTACATACCTTCTAGAAAAACTGCGTATTTTTCGCCAATACATTCAATTATTAAATTATTTTTAACCGAAATAATTTAATAATTGCTCAACAAAATTGAAGATTTAGAAGAAAGGGGAAATTTGCATCGAATGACCGGTTATGAAAAAAGAAGTTAACTTCGGTCGGAGAGCTTTTCTCAGGAAGCGAAAGCGAGGAAAATGAAATGAAAAAGAAATTATAAAAATAAAATAACACCTATCAGAAAAACGCCTTTCCCTTTGTAAAGTGGTTTTTTCTGATAGATGTTATTTTAATGATTCATTGCTCATTCCATACTCGTTTAATCTCAACCTCTCCATTATTAAAATTTATCGCATAAACATCTGGGTTTGTTATGGAGGTTCCTTTATCAAAATCAAAATTTTTATCGTAATGATTAAATAAGAGCATCATTGTAAAACGGTGTGTGATTAAAAAAATATTTTGATGCTTATTTTGTCTTACTTCTTCTATTAGGCTAGTTATACGAACACATACTTCATGGTTAGATTCACCATGTTCAAATTTATGATCCATATCTTTAAAATGCTCCCTAAGTTCATCCCATAATTTATTGTTTTCACCTGGGTAATCACCAATTTTACGTTCTTCGAGCCTTTTATCTGTGCAGAATGTTTGGTTTGTTCGTGCCGCAAAGACTGCAGCAGTCTGACTTGCGCGCAAAAATGGACTACTAATTATAGAATCATTCTCGAAATTTGTGAGACGAGATAAAAATTCAGCCAATTGTTCAGCTTGTTTTTGTCCTTTCTCAGTTAGTGATGAAGAGGGTTCATTAGAAATTGCCTCACCGTGCCTAATGACAAAAATAGTTGAATTTTGAGCCATGTTATCACTCCTTTAGTTAGTACGATCAATAATCTAATTTTTTATTGTTATTCAGATAAATAAAACTATATTTTTCCTCTAATAGTAAAGTATTATTTATATTTGGACTTTATTAACGTAAGGACAGTTATAAAAATGACCTATAACTCCTCTATAAATTAAGTAATATCAAGGGATTTAGTGAAGCAGGTTGTCCAGTTACTCTAGATGTATTATCCAGGATTAAACACATAGGCGTTTCTCAACCAAAGTATGAAGTATATTCCCTTTTGGGATGAGTGTACTCCATCCAATGCAGCCATAGATGAAATAAAAAACCTGCAAGATTAATAAGACTAACTACACTAGGAGCTAAAACTTCAGGATTAATTGTTATAGTTAAAGGTACATTACTTGGAACAGATAATAATCATTTAGGGCCTTATGAATTTTTAATTATGGGGATCACGGAATAGACTTCCTGTTTTTCTTATTTTATCTGACGAAAAATAAAAATCCTTCATAGTGTCTAAACACGTTGTAGAACAGTACCACTTAGCATGCGTATCTGTTAATTCAGATATTTTTGTTCCATGCAATAAAAGATCATTTAATAATTCAGGAAAAAATTCACTAAATTTCGCATGAGGTAAGCTTAATAAAAAGGAACTTTTCTTTAAAGCTCTATTAATAATTTGATTAAGCAAATCTAGCTGTCCAAGAGTTTTGAGAGGATTAACTACACGATTTTTAAAGTCATCAATACCTTGAAATGTCCCTCCATTTTTTAGAGCAAGCATAATAGCTGCTGCTGTAATACTAACTTCTGATACTGAACTGGTACTATTTACAAGACGATCTATTTTGCACCCCACTAGTCTCTTATAAGCACCCAATGTATAGAATTTAGCTCTAAATCCTTCTCCTGAAAAATAAGCGGGCAAATAACTGTATTAAGGGAAGTAGCTTAATGACAGATACCTCCAAAGTTTGCTACCCTCCATTTAATTTTCAAATATTAGATCTTATCTCGATACTCTTTGCTCATCTCTATTAAGCCTTGTGTAAATTCAGGTCCTAATTTAATAACAGATAATGCATGGTTATCTCTTTCATCTACTCTAATGGCAATCGCTTCATTCTTATAGTTATCAAAGTTAAATCTTCTTCGTTCATGTCCGACAATCATGCTGTCTTTATATAAATTTGTTCCTTTGTTCAAATGTGAAATCTGAGCGTTATAAAACTCTCCATCAATGACAACACCAATCAAATAACTTACTTCTGACATATTAGACCCTCCTATTAAGTTTCTTCAATTAGATTATGTATAAAGTCGACTACTATACGAATGACTTTTAAAAAAGGACTTTAGTGCAAATTTATATTTATCTCAAGAATACAAACACCTTATTACAGTGGACAGTATGGACAGTACTAGGAGTCTTTTTATAACAAAGTTTTTTCTTTATTTCATGTTGTTCCCCAATCTCATGTAATTAAAGAAAATGAAAGCTTTGTTTGATTGCTTCCATTACACCACTAAAAATTCAACTTATTTTACTATGTAATTTAATCATTGGTTTTATTGTAAAAAGGTTATTGGGGAAATTTTCATTAGAAGAGAACTGTATACTTTAAAAATGATATTTCTACATATTTTTTTAGAAATGGAACTATACTACCTGATGTTAAATATTATTTGGAAGTAGGTAGACTAATGGAAAATGTAGATGTTAAAAAAAGACGAAAAGGACTTAGCAACTCAATAGTAAATAAACCTGATATAAGTAACCTTCAGAAATGTGTTGAAGAGATAAGAAAAGCTGCTTTAACAAATATCGACGGTCCTGAAGACCCTACCAATTATCATGAATTACGTGGAAAATTAGAGGCTTTACGAGATAAGTTTCCACCTTTATATCATGAAACTGTATATAAACCATTTGTCCAAAAGCTTGATGATTTAGGGCAGGAAGGATTTACAAACATATTACTGAAAGATCCTAGGAGAGAAGGATCTGCAGCTTTAATGTTGGATATTGCTCAGGCTATTCTTCAACATGGGGAAGGATATAACTCTAAAGCAACTAGCGCTTTCCAAGAGTTAGTAAGCGACCTTTATGATGGATTTTTGAGTTTAGAAGATAGAACCGGAGTTAAACCACCAGATATAAGTATCATTCCGCCACTCGTTAAATGGGGAAATCCAGGCGCTGGTCCTTATACTTGGCCAGCAGATGCAACTTCTGTTTTTGGATTAAAAGCAGCTATTGTTAGCCTTCCTCCGGTGAACTCAAAACGAGGACTCTTGTCCTGGTCAAGCATCCCTCATGAAGCATGTGGACATGACATACTACATGCTGATATTGGATTGCTTGATGAATTAGCTGAAAATGTAAGGACAGCTCTAAAGGAACAAAACTTAGAACATGATTTATCTGATTATTGGGCTTCGCGAATCGATGAAACTGCTTCTGATGTTTTAGGGGTATTAAACTTGGGTCCTGCAGCAACGATTGGTTTAATAGGTTATTTTCGCGGCTTAAATGCTGCTTTTTCAGGTATAGCTAGTCTTAGAAACGTTGGATCTTCTGATGATCCTCATCCAGTCGATATATTACGTGGATATTTGGGAGCTTATACGGTAGGCTTACTTGAATTTGATCAAGCAAATGAATGGGAAAAAATAATAGAAGCCGAAACTGATAATGACCTTTCAGAAATTCAAGTAGAAGGCATGATAATAAGTAGTAATGAAGCTAAGCAATCAGCTAAAATTGTTGCTTCTACTATTATCAAGACAAAACTAATGAGCCTAGAAAATCATAGCTTAGATCAAATTCAGAACTGGCGAAATAAGGATGAAGAAATTGTTTCTGATTTGCGTTCTCTATTAACTACAATAGGTTCATTGTCGGAGGATTACAGAGTAGGTATTTATGCAGCTCATGTAGTTGCTGCTGCTGTCACAGAAGCTGTATCAAAAGATGGTGATATTGATGTGATTTTTGAGAGAATGATTACCTTATTAAAAGATATGCATGATACAAACCCTTCTTGGAGCCCTTTATATGTAGAACATCCTGGGGATATTGTACGTCACTTAATTTACCATAGTGGATTTAGTTTTAAATAAAAGCAGCTGTAGACCTATTAAAATTCTATCATGACTTAGACATATAACTAAAGGAGATGATTATCATTACTAGAAGTTCACGAATATTGCCTTCTGCTGTTGGACTTAAAAAAAATTCTACAGGAGAATCAGTTATTGAATTACAAAAATTCCTTCAAAAGTTCGGTTATCTTCCGGAAGCATTTAACGAAGTAAATGCAAGTGCACAAATAAAATCTGAAGCTACTTTTGATGATGATACAGAAGCTGCATTAATCAAATATCAGAAATTTCATGGTTTACCCCAATCAGGGGAACTTGATGAAACTACTGTAAAACAAATGTCTTTACCTAGATGTGGCTTTCCTGATCTGCATCAAGGGTTAGCAAACTTTAAAGCACAAGGTAATCGATGGGATAAAAATAATCTCACCTACAGGTTCGTAAACTTTACACCTGAGTTAACTCAGGAAGAGATTCGTTCAGCTATTGCTTCAGCATTTGGCCTTTGGAGTGCAGTAACCCCTTTAACTTTTACAGAAGTTAAAGATGACGCTGACATTTTAATATCTTTCGTTACAGGTGATCATGGTGATGGCAGTCCTTTTGATGGTGTAGGTACTGTGTTAGCACACGCTTTCTATCCACCTCCTAATGGAGGAGATATTGCAGGAGACGCACATTTTGATGACAGTGAAACTTGGTCTGTAAACTTACCTCCATCAGGTATTGATCTCATTTCTGTAGCTGCCCATGAATTTGGTCATTCTCTAGGGTTGGATCACTCTGATGTTTCAGGTTCACTAATGTTCCCTACTTATAATGGCGAACACCGTTTTTTACATGAAGATGATATAAAAGGTATTCAATCCGTCTATGGAAGTAGTATACGGAGTATCCCTGGTTGGTTCGGGGCTGAAGACCAAGGAGGTGGAATTGCCGTTGCTGATCTCAATGGCAATGGTCAGCCTGACTTGATTGTCTATCATATCGATAATCCTGACGGTGAGAACCATGGTTACTATCGTATTGGATGGGATCTTGACTCGAACGGTAATCCCCGAAATGGATGGAGTAATCCAACTCCCATTCCTGGTTGGTTTGGAGCTGAAAATCAAGGAGGTGGAATTGCCGTTGCTGATCTCAATGGCAATGGTCAGCCTGACTTGATTGTCTATCATATTGATAACCCTGGCGGTGAGAATCATGGTTACTATCGTATTGGAAGGGATCTTGATTCGAACGGTAATCCCCGAAATGGATGGAGTAATCCAACCCCTATTCCTGGTTGGTTTGGAGGGGAAAATCAAGGAGGTGGAATCGCCGTTGCTGATCTCAATGGCAACGGTCAGCCTGACTTGATTGTCTATCATATTGATAACCCTGGCGGTGAGAACCATGGTTACTATCGTATTGGATGGGATCTTGATTCGAACGGTAACCCTCAGAACGGATGGAGTAATCCAACCCCCATTCCTGGTTGGTTTGGAGGGGAAAATCAAGGAGGCGGAATTGCCGTTGCTAATCTCAATGGCAACGGTCAGCCTGACTTGATTGTCTATCATATTGATAACCCTGGCGGTGAGAACCATGGTTACTATCGTATTGGATGGGATCTTGATTCGAACGGTAATCCCCAGAATGGATGGAGTAATCCAACTCCCATTCCTGGTTGGTTTGGAGCTGAAAATCAAGGAGGCGGAATCGCCGTTGCTGATCTCAATGGCAACGGTCAGCCCGACTTAATTGCCTACCACATTGATAATCCCGGTGGTGAAAACCACGGTTATTACCGTATTATTCCAGATTTAGTTTGAAGGATTGTTGTTCTTCCAACCCGGCAAAGAACGCATCAAATCCTTCCTTTGTATTTGTAAAGGTTAGAGCTTTCCCAAGAATCTTCCCACGGTCATCTTGCGCACGAGCAACATGCTTAAATTTAGCAATATCTACTTCGACAATCAGTGTATGGGGTGTAACTTAATTAACTTTTCGTTTTGAGTGCAATTCATAAGAGTCCTCCTTGAATGATGAATTGAAGTCATGGCCATGACCTTCTGCATCATATCAAGGGGACTTTTTTATTTCAAGATACCAAGTAATTTCAAACAGGAATGCTAGTTAACATAATCGGTATTCTCGGAAATAAAGACGTTGAAATGAATCCTTCCAACGTCTTTTTCTATATCAAGAACATGTCCAAACCCTTTCAATTAAATAAGGGCTTTTTTTGTTCAACTATTATGAGGTTTAGGCATTTAAAAACTTTTCATAAAAAGAGCAAAAGTTGTCAAGTTTTAAAGGTCATTTACTGGTGAATTGAAGTCTTTATACCGGCCGGAACGAACCCTAAATGTTTTTTGTCTAGTCTTCTCTTACTTACCTAAATAATCGCTTAGCAAGTTAGTTTTCGATTTTTTTGCATCTTATCTAAAGTTTCTAAACTTCCTAAATATATGAATAGACGATCAAATATAATGAGGTAAATTCCAATGCAGATAAACCCAGTTATTGAAATAAGAAGCGCTGGTATAGCACTTAGTAAAAAACGCATAGCAGGATTTTGATTTAAACTATCATATAATTTCTTTCTAAAAACAAAGAGTGTAATTACGAGTACAATTATTAACAATAGATTTCCCTTTGTTATATAATCGTTTGCCCAGTCAGTAAATGCTGAATCAAAAATACTCACAAGAATTACACATATAGAAACAAACATTAGCATAGTTACAAATTTTAAAAGGTGATTTAACCTTACAGCCCTAAAAAATCTTTGACTGGAGATTTCAAGAACCCTCTTATAACGAGGATCCACAGGGGAAGAAGACATCTGTTTTTCTATCTTAAAAAAATGATAATTTTTCTCCCTTAATGTTGTATTTGTTACAAAATCCTTTATATTCCTTTTATTTAGTTCAAATTCCATCATTTTATAGCCATCGCACATAAGAGAAAAAGCTTCCACATCTGAAAATGAATCTAAATCAGTCCGAACACGAGAAAGAAGAACTTGGATCTCTGCATTGACCCCATAAGCTTCAGACGATAATTCACCTTTACAGTTTTTAGTTTTGTTTTTAAGCTTATGATCTTTACCATAATAAGATATTTCTCGTGACTGAATCCCTTTTTTTAAATGTAAAAGAACCACATTATCTGGATACTCCTTAAGTATCCTTGATAGTTGTTGTTCTCGTATATGATCCGCGAGAATGCTATTAGAACGTTTTATGACATTATTTATTTGTACTGCTGGTTCTTTTTCGTCCTCCATTTGCTTTGAAGCATCACTTATGATAAAGTGCGTACATTCCTCATCCAGCAATCCATCTGTTCCTTGGTTATCATAAACACCACCATCAACTAACTGCACACGAACCCCCTCACCATAAAGATCGCTAATAGCAAGAGGAGCAAAGATTCCTGGGACACAGGCAGAGGCAGCCACAGCTAAACCAAGTTTAAAATCCTCATGCTTATATATATTTTCATATGAATCCACATTTTGTAGTTTGAAGTTTTTATCAACTTTATTATTTAATTTACATATATTCGCTTCGCCCATACCTGCTGCACTAAAACGCCAGTTATGACCGTTATTTAAAACAGTAGCATTAATAAGTAGACTTGGTACTTTTGCTTTTCTATTTTTATTATCTTCGTTTGGTTGAAAAGTTTCTTTTTCATCATACGGATTTATTCTTAAACATTTCATTTTAATAGGACTGTTGTTATTAGGATCAAGAACTTTTTGATATAAATACTTATCGTAAAGTTCTCCGATATAATCACTTCGAGAGTAATTTGGTAAACTCATCCTTAGATTTTTTAAAGGATTGAGAAAAGTACGTAGGCGCAAATTTTTTTGAATAGCATGAAGAAAATCAACTTCAATCTTTTTAATAATTTTTTGATAATCTTCATCCTTAATATCACAATCTGCCTTTTCTTCAAGTAATTTTTTCACATGAAGATAGTATAGGGCACCAATTATTGAACCCCCAGATACTGTCGATATAACTTCAATATGACGAAGTAAACCTAAATCGGCCATCCTTGCAAGAACACCAATATGGAAGAATGATGCGCGAAATCCTCCTCCCGATAGAGCCAATCCAAATTTAGATGATTTTTTCTTGATCCTAATCACATCTCCTTTCTCATTTTAAGAAAATACACAGTATAAAATATCATATAACGGTTATAATTCCTTCCTACACAAATTTTATACTATAAGTTTAACTAAAAATAATTATTAAGATTCTACTGCCTAAGAAATATCTATACCTGTACCGACACCCACACCCACTAATGTTACCAACGTACCAACTTTCACTAGCAGTGTTCCGTCCGAGTCGTGCACTGACTCTCTGTTTCCGCATGCAACCCATGAGCCCCTTACCAGGCCCGCAGTTTTGGACGGGGATAGTTTTTGCGTCTAAACTAGTCGCGTAAGCCACACTATATAAAAGCGACATCTTGTCGCACCATAATGACATTTCCAAGTTTCAACCACTTACTATCTCTTGTTAGTCCCGACATTGCCTTGTTTCTTCAACCTATTGAAACCACTAGTGAAGATAAAGGAATAAAAATGAAGGTTATAGGTGCCATGAATGATGATGAAATGGCTGTTATTTATGTTACGATGCAAGATTTAACCGGTAACCGCCTAGATAAAACGCTGGATCTTTATGATTACACACTAACTGAAGGGCATATGTTTAATAGTCAAATTGTTGATTACAATAAGGATACAAATACAGCCACATTACGAATTCAAGCAAACGGAGGCACAAACTTTAATCATAAAAAAATCAATTTGCGAATAAGCTCTTTCCTTAGCCAAAAGCATAAGCACGAGGGAATCAAGATAGATACTGACTTGTCGGAGCTAAAGAATAAAAAGGTTGAGACAATTTCTCTTAGCACGAATAGTACATCCGGAGGAGGTGGAGAAATTACTGACCAACTCGATACGGGAGAAAATATAGAAATCTTAAAACCTAACGAAACCATTCTCTCTATGCCAAAAATAAAATTTATGCATGTATCAAATATTGGATTTATTGATGGTCAACTTCACGTTCAAACTAAATGGTCCGATGAAGATATAGCTAGCCACGGAGATTTTTATTTAATCAATCCTTCTGGAAAGAAGATAAATGCCTCTTCTAACATCTATTATGGAGTAGATAAATCAGGAGAAACTGTTTATGGAAATAACCATGTAGAATATATTTTTAATGTAAATAATGAAGATCTTAGTAAGTTAAAGTTAATGGGAGATCTTGTATCTAACGGTAATTATACAAAAGGTGATTGGAGTACTACATTTAAATTACATTCTGTAGGAAACGAAAAAAGTCTGAACTTTAGCAAAGACTTTGGCAGTTGGAAGGCGAATAAAATGCCCCTTTCATCGCTAGGTGTAACGCTATACGGAAAAGGGCATTTTAAAGACACTGATAACATAAAAGTGAGTGTTAAAATGAACAATGGCAGCATTCAATCACTCGACTCATTGCAAAACTTTAGTGATAATAAAAGCGTTAAAGCTAAATTTCTACCTTCTTCTCCGTTAGATTTATCGAAAATCCAGGCAATCAATGTAAATGGTACAGTTATAAAAGTATCTAAATAAAATAAAAAGCTAAGTTTCTCATAGGACTAAGAAACTTAGCTTTTTATTGTTAGCTATTTTAGTGGCTACCCTCTTAATATTGATTCATTAAGATTACAACACATATCCTCCGTAAAAGTATACATATACGAACTTTTGTTTTATATAAGGAATCTATCATTTTTATCGTCCGTTTAAGTTGTAAAACAAATTACGGACGTACACATAAAACAATACATTTTTACGAACGTTTTCTGTTAAATTTCAGTACTCTTTTTTATGTAAACTAAATTATAAGGATGAAATTTTTAAATTAAAAAGGATAATTATGTTTAATATAAGAGGAGGTAATACCCTATCTTATTTGAAAGTAGTTTATATACTTCTTAATTTGTAGTTTTTATTTACTTTTTATAACAATAAGTGATAAAATGTCCTTTTTCTACATCATATGTAATTAAGAAACTATGCTCAATGAGATACTTTAAATATTATAAAAATGATTGGTTATAAAATACTCTTAAAATTAACATGAAGAAAATAGATATAAATTCCTTTTATTGATAAAATTAGATTGTTAATGTTTCTATTTAACTTTTTAGGGGGGAGAGTATGGAAAAGCAATTAATGGCAGAAGAATTAGCATTATTATCAATGTCAATGTATTTAGAAGATATCACTAGGATATCTAGGGAACAAATAGAGAGTTTAATAAGTAAAGTTTTAGATGAGGTATCTAACCATCCAACACTTCAAGATACAGGTTTAAATAAGGATAGTATAAGAAAAAGGCTTCAAGATTATTTAAAAAATTATAGGGAATATACGGATGAGGAAACTGTTATATTAACTGATGATAGCGATAACGAAAAATGGTTAGAAATCTTTCAAGCCGATAATAGGTGGGAACGATGGAGAAGGTTTAGAAACTATTTGACCGGCACAAAAAAACGTACAGCATTACAGATTAATCAATTAAATAAATTGACTCGCAGGATTCTTTCCCAAATAGGTAACCCGGCTATGGATAGTTTTGATAAAAGAGGATTAGTGGTTGGATATGTACAATCAGGTAAAACAGAAAACTATATAGCTCTAACTAATAAGGCTATTGATGTTGGATATAAGATTATAATTATCCTCTCAGGAATTCATAATGATTTAAGAAGTCAAACACAAAAACGGGTGGATGAAGAAGTAATTGGGATGGACACTGAAGATTTTAATACTGTGATTGGTGTTGGAACAATAAAAGAATTGGATATTCATCCTGTAACACGTCGTATAAAAGACGGCGATATTAGTAGTTTCACAGCTAGAACTCCCATTCATCAGCTTATTAATAAAGAAACACCAACAATTATAGTCACTAAAAAAGTCACTTCTGTATTAGAGGCTTTAAAAGAAATTTTAGGTAGAGTCGATAAAAATCTGCCTATCCTTATTATTGATGATGAGGCTGATCAAGCATCGATTGATGTGAAAAACTCGGTAGTAGATAGAAGTGGCAAGAATTATAGACCTTCTTCCATTAATGGATTGGTCAGAGAAATTCTTCTTCTTTTCAATAAGCGTTCATATGTCGGATATACTGCGACACCTTTTGCAAATGTACTAATTGATCATCGTATAAATCATCCCACTTACGGACCAGATTTATTTCCTAAAGATTTCATTATTGATTTACCGAAGCAAGAAGAGTATTTGGGACCCGAAGAATTATTTGGATTTAAAGACGGTGAAGGCTTGCCCTTGATTAGGTATATAAAAGACCCAGACAAAGCTGAAAAACAGATTTACGAAAGTTCCGAAATACCAGAAGACCTATCGAAGTCTATAAAATCTTTTATTATGTCAGTTGCAATAAGAAATTTAAGAGGCCAAGTTAAAAAGCATAACTCAATGTTAATTCATATTAATAGGTCAGTTGATTCTCACGATAAAATTGCTGAAGTAGTACGTAAAGAGTATGATTCTATAAGTGAAAAGTTAGGGTATGATGAAGATGAAATTATTAGTGATTTTCAGGGTATTTGGAAAGATGATTATGTTCCTACGTCGCTCCAAATGCAAATTTTTAATGAGATTGAGCCTTGGAGCGAAGTAATTCAACAGATTAAGCATGTCACTTCACTAATTAGAATAATGGTAATTAACGGAGAATCCGAAGATAGTCTCGACTATCAAAAGTATGTTGATGAAGGCCTATATGTAATTGCTATAGGAGGAGATAAACTTTCTAGGGGACTTACATTAGAGGGGCTTACTGTAAGTTATTATTTACGCTCGAGTCAAACTTACGATACACTAATGCAAATGGGGCGATGGTTCGGATATAAAAAAGACTTTGAAGACCTTTGCAGAATATATATATCTTCTGATTTAGTAAGAGATTTTAGATCCATTTCTCTAGCAAACCAGGAGTTTAGAGAGTTACTCCAATCTATGCAAAAAGAAAAGAAAAAGCCTATTGATTTTGGTCTGCGTATAAGATCACATTCTGTAATGGAAGTGACCAGTATCTTGAAATTAAAGAGTGCATCAACCTCTTTAGAAATGAAATCGTATGCAGGTCGTAAACCTCAAACTATCTTTTTTTATTCCGATGGCGAGATTATAGAAAGAAACTATTTAAACACAGTTGAATTTTTAGAAAATCTCCCCAAAGAAACTCTTAATTTTGGATCAAATGAAATGGTTCGTCTCTGGAAAGAAGTCAAGGCAGAGGAAGTCATTAATTACTTGAAAAAACTTGAAATGCCGGAAGATGTCACATTTGGTTCTCCGGAAAAATGGTTAAAATATATCACTCATGAAATTAACCAGAAAAATTTCAGTATCTTTAGAGTGTTCCTAATGTCAAATCAATCACCAGGTAACGCCGATACCATTGCTGGATATGTATGTAATAAGCCTGGAAGACGTCAGTATCCAACTGATATAGAAGGTAAAATATCCATTGGTATTTTAAGAAGTGGAAGTGACCTTAGTGATATCAGTTCTTACCTTTCCGAAGATATTGATGAAATTAGGGAACCTATATTATTAATATATCCAATTATTATTACTGAGGAGAAAAAAGTAATTGAAAACATTAACCAAAAAATAATAGGCATATCCGTTGTTTTTCCAGAAAGTGAGACTCAAGATTTAGAATACACCTTAAATACTGTAGAGATAATGAACGATTGATATAAAGGTCTAATTCTTTTTAAGTTTATAAAAAGGTAAAGCTATACATGTCTTTTTTCTCTAATAGAGATATAGAATCTACAAAATTTGAAAAGTAATAGAATAAGCTTGGAAAATAACCAATGTAAATATCAGATATACAATTATCAAAAATTCAATATACCACCTTTAGATTAATATGAATTCAGTACAGAATCCTATAAGTAAGAAAGTATATTCATAAAGAAGACAAAAAGAGAAGGATATATCCCTCTCTTTTTGTCTTTTATAAAGACTGATAATAGGATTTAATTTTGTTTGCCATAAGTTTTCGGCGCTCTGCGAGAAAGTCTTCATATTGTGTAGCATCCATATGAAATATAGATATCGGAACACTATTTGCTCTTAAGTTTTTTATTAACTCATCTTGTTCTATAATTTCTCCATACTTCAGTGTTTTGGTTCTACATTGTTCAATGAGGGATTCCATATATTTTTCTGGAGATCGGTCACCAATCGCAATATTAATTTCTTGCTGAATTATAGCATAGTTGGCAATCTGATTGTATTGGTTTTTGTTTGCATATCCATTTCTTTGAAGATACTTGCGTGGGAAAATGTGATGTACATCTCCTCGTCCTTCAATCAAATGTCGTACTTCGGTTTCCTTAGATAGAAATGCTTTTTCGTTATTTTTTACTTGTGCCATTATATATAAGTTAAAATATGGACTGCTTGTAACTGGCGTATTAAGACGTGAAATTAAGATATTTTCCCAAAATGCATCAGACAGTTCTCCACTTTCAGTGTGTTGCAAGTAGTCTATCGGATTTTGTGCGTTTTTAAATCGTCGTGCATCAAATTCAAACATTGATTCAGGGGAACCAGAATATCGTTTGGTTAATATGGAAAGAACTAACCAACGGCGTACAATTTTTGAGATTTCGCCTTTATTTATTCCACGTTCTTTAAGCAAAAGATAAAGAATATAACCAAAGTTGAGCACGTTTTGTGATCGAATCATCTTTTTATGGATGATACCAGTAGATTTTACAATCATGATGTAACGCTTAAAGTTTGTCTCATTTATAAATTCTAACACGCCTTCTTCCAGCTTATTAAAAGAATCTTCGGCAATTACTTCTTTGTATTCACGTGTAGAAAAGTCACGCCCGGATAATAAACTTACAAGATCAGCAAGTTTACCTCGAAGAAATTTATGTGTAAATGCTACCCGGAGCAAATCAGAGTAATCAGGTACGTACAATTTTTCTATGTAGTCTTTAATCCATTTTAACTTTGGAAAATAATGAGTTCTAGAGAAATCCGTATCGTTTTGCTCGATTAGCTGAAAATCCCCTGGGCGCTTCGCCAGGTGACAGAAGTAATCAATAGTTTTACGGATATTAATACCGTTATAAGTTTCGTTTACAGCGATTTTTGACATTGCAAAGTCAGCTTGACTTAATACAACGCCTTGCGAGTTAATACGAATAAAAATTTCTGTCACTGTTTCAATGTCCAATTCATGTGATAACTCAATGATACCTAAATTACTGTAACGAATTCTCATTAAGCGATCTATTTTATTTGCCACTTCATCGAAATCACTAAAATTATTTTTTTTACAGTATTCCATCACGAATTGAAATGTTGGATATTTTTGTACGAAAAATGCTGAAATGTCTGGAATCCACAAAGAGTCCTTTTCAATAGCTGGATTGAGAACCTCAAATCTTTCTTCAATTGGGTGAAAAGCAATGCGAATCCGTTTCTTCTGATAGTCAGACATGACAACATGTTCTCCTAGCAAAGCAGCAGTTAGTGCTGTTATACGCTGTTGTCCATCAATTAAAATCTTTTTTCCTTCTGACCGTGTACCATCCTTTAAATTTGTATCAGGACTGCGCCATGTAATGATATATCCAACTGGAAATCCCTTATATAGAGAATCCATCAAATCCCGAACTTTTGATGAATCCCAGACGAATGGTCGCTGAATTTCTGGTATTGCAATTTCTCCATCTCTAATCCAGCTTAAAATACTTTCAATTGAGCTATTATTTACTTCATATCTTGGTTTCATATACTCCCTCCTATTATTTATATACCATTAATCACATTTTAAGGAATATTATTTATAATTAAGCTTCATAGTTTTTATCCCATGCTAAATTTTTTAATAACACCGGGTCAGTCCGTGGTTAATACTAATTTTTCTATACCTTCATAGTTCTATCATCCCTTGCTAACCAATTCAAAAATTAGTAGATTAGTTTTTAATTGAATTATTATTATGTATTACACTAAAAAAACAACTTAAACGTATTTAATGAGGATCTAGAATTAATGCTTCTGTAATAAAGGTTTTAATTAATAACAAGTGACCTCTAAAAATTAGACTTACTGATATTAGTAATCTAAATAAAGGTGTAATGAGTATAAAGAGGAGGACTAGTTCAACTGGAGATACTAAGAGCTTAATATTGTTTTATTAACCGAGAGATAGTAATGGTATCCTCTTTGCAACCTTAGCCTTCTTAATTTAATTAAAATACTGAAAAACATGAAAAGTTCCTCGCTCATACAACAATCCTATGCTAGATTTATTTTTAGGTTCCGCACTAGATAATCAATTATAACGTTATCTTAAAGCTAGTTAATGAGACGTATGTGGAAGTTAGAGGTTAATGGATAGTACTACTAATTTAACGAGAAATAAGATTGATGTCTAATTAAGTGAAAAGATGGAGGTAAGTATGGCAGAGAGAAGAGGAATAATTGACCTGAATGCGCTAGAAATATTAGGCGGATATAAATCGAGTGAAACAGTTAAAACAATTACTTTTTATCAGTTGGAAAATGACGAAAAAGTAATCATTAAGTATTCTAAACTTTACAATTATGGAATGCTGTATTGGTTTGGAATAACCCCAAATGCAATTGCATTGTACAAATCTCAAGAGGTATCACATATTATTCTAATTTTAGGCTACGAGGGAATAGTAAAATTACCGATTGAAGTTTTGTATGAATATATCGATAATGCCACTAAAAGCCATAAAGAGAATGGGGAGATAAAACATTATCATATTAGAATTAATTTTGACAGTCAGTTAATCCTACACAATTCGGTCAATAATTTTATACTGGATAACTACTATTTTTACAATGAAGAAATAATTAAAGATGATTTAAATCAAAAAAGTAAAAATACAATATTAGATGAAGCTAAGAATTTTATAGACTATAAACAACAATATATTGAGAGTGAGAGAAAAACAAAAAGAAGAAAAGAGAGTAAAGCACAAAAAGAAAGAATAGCAATACTAGAAGATCACACCTGTCAGGTTTGTGGTTTCAAAGAAGAATATTTCAATAAGAAAAATAAAAAGGCATGGATAGTAGAAGTAGATCACATTATTGATAAATC
>Ga0268255_10001059_pt1 | contig 16932 bp, 10 predicted proteins | sample AgamicOrMarz_FD_200256 | JGI IMG/M metagenome (GOLD analysis project Ga0268255, IMG submission 200256) | Agave microbial communities from Guanajuato, Mexico - Or.Ma.rz (v2) (version 3) | ecosystem: Host-associated > Plants > Phyllosphere > Phylloplane/Leaf | place: Guanajuato, Mexico...
ACAAACTTGACGTCTTCGTCTTTGACGAGTTGAACGACGTCGGCCACGGATTTACTCATAACCTATCTCCTGATTAACGAATTCGGCGGATTTCAGCCGCCGCCCAATCTAGCTGACCCGTCCCGGCACGTCCACCCCTCAATGATGAAGAGTAAAAGTCGAAATTAGCCGCGGCAGATCGATCGGGACGGTTAAAGCAGCAACTGTGCCATGTATGCGCCAACAAGGCGCGAACACACGTACTGCGCGCGTTTCCGGGGAATTCGCGCACCGCGTGACGTGCGCCCTTGAGTTCTTGTCTCAGCGTCAAGCACCGTATTGGGGCAATTTTCGTTGAGCGCTATCCGCGTCGGTTTATTTTGGTGCAATAGCAGGAATTTGCACCAAATGTGGGCGCTTAATCCGCCACATGGCTCAGTGTTCGACGCAGCGTCTGGACCCCGCGCCACGCCTGGAGGCCGCGATAGAATGGTCTTTTGGTCAAGGAGACTGACTCATGAGCACACTAGAACAGCTGTATTCACAGGCGGACAAACGCCGCACCGAAAACCAGTTGCCGTACGCTGGCGCGCTCTCGCCTGCCGAGGCGTTCGAACTGCTGCAGCTCGATCCGCGCACGCGTCTCGTGGATGTGCGCACGCGCGCGGAACTCGACTGGGTCGGCCGGCCGGTGATCGGCGACGGGCAGTATGCGCATGTCGAATGGACGCGCTATCCGGGCGCAGTGCCGAATCAGGAGTTCCTGCATCAGTTGAGCGACGTTGCGTCGCCGGATACGCCGGTGCTTTTTCTGTGCCGCAGCGCCGCGCGTTCGAAGCTCGCGGCCATCGCGGCCGCGCAAGCTGGCTTTACGAAGGCTTATGACCTGCTGGAAGGCTTCGAAGGCGATAAGGACGGCCAGGGGCACCGCAAGACCGTCTCGGGCTGGTGTTTTCGCGGGTTGCCGTGGATCGGCGCTTAAGAGGGATTGCGTGAGTGCGATTGCGTGAGGGCGATCACATAAGGGCGATTACGTGAGGGCGATTACGTACCGCCCAATGCGAATCCGCGCGGCAAGCGCGGTCGCAAATTTCGTAGCGCGCAGGCGAAGCTCAGGCGCGGGGCTTCGCCGCTGCCGCCTCGTGCTCGACGATGTCACCGCCCAGCAGGTGCACGCCTTCTCGCAGCTTCACGAACGCCGCTGCAACCGCCTCCGGCTCGCCCTTCACGCCCAGGTCGATGTGATGACGCGCATACACACCCCCGCGCTCGGCGTCGCCGACACTCGGCAGACTGAACACGCGCACGCCAGGAAAATCGTGTTCGATCTTTTCCATTAGCGGCGTGACGCGCGACTCGGGTAGCTCGAACACCAGCAAGGACTTTTCCGCGTGCGGCATGGCGTGATGCAGATGCGCGTAGCGGGTATCCAGCACCCATTCGATCATCGGCCAGGCCATGACTGGAAAGCCCGGCACGAAATAGTGCTCGCGGATCGAGAAGCCCGGAATCTTGTTGTAGCCGTTCGGAATAATCTCCGCGCCCTGCGGGTACGTGCCCATATTCAGACGATGCAGATTCTCGGGCGAATTCAGGTCCAGCGGCGTCGCTGCGGTGGCCGGATACATGTCGCGAATGCGCTCCTGAATCAGCTTCTGCGCTTGCGGATGCAATTCCAGCGGCACGCCAAGCGCAGCCGCCGCGCATTGACGCGTATGGTCGTCGGGTGTCGCGCCGATACCGCCCGTCGAAAACACGATATCGCCGGAGTCGAAAGTGCGCCGCAGCGTCGCGGTAATGCGTTGCGGGTCGTCGCCGATATATTCCGCCCAGCCGAGCGACAAGCCACGCGCGCCCAGCAGTTCGATGACTTTCGGCAAATGCTTGTCGACGCGCCTGCCCGACAGAATTTCATCGCCGATGATGATGACGCCAAATGCCATTGCCGCCTCTTTGGTTATGTCGTTTGTTGATCAATAAGGAACCGGCGCAGTCTGCCGCACGCCCCCTGCCTCGTCCGCGCGCATGCGTTGCAGTGCCCGCAAACAGTAGTAGCCGAACCACAGCGCCGAAAACACGAGGATGAATGCATAAATCCAGATGGTCACCGCGGTGATAACCGGAAATAACACGATCAGCCACACCGACGATGCCCACAACAGCGTCGGCAACGAACCCAGCAAACCGCTCGCGACGCCGATCAGCAGCAGCGGCAAGCGGAAACGCCGAACCAGCGCACGCCGTTCGTCGCGGGTCGCGTGCAGAGCGAGCGCGTCGTAGGTCATCACGCGATAGGTCAGCCAGCCCCACAGCAGCGGCGGAATCAACGCGAAAAACGGCGGCACCAGCCACAGCGGCAGCGTGACGATCAGCAGCACGAGACATACCAGCGTCGTCCACAGCGCCTGGCCGACGCTGCCGTACCACGTTCCGCCGCGGCGCATTTCGAGGCCTGGGAACTGGCGAGTCGACAGGAAGCGGATCACGGCCGGCATCGACAGTGTGGCGATCAGCAGCAATACCGTGACGACGATCAGCGGGATCGTCATGGCAATCACGAGGAACGGCGCGATGGCCGCGTGCAGTCCGGAAAAGCCAAGCGAGTCGAACAGATGGTAGAGCGTGGCGGTGAACGACCAGCTTTCGAGCCAGCCACGCGTCGCGCCGATCAGCGTCTGCCACGAGAACCACAGGATCACGCCCCATCCGACTGTTGCCGCGAGGAACGGCAGGAAGGTCAGCCAGAGCATGCGCGGGTGGAGCGCGCTTGCGAGCGCGCGCCCGAACGAGCGCAACAGATCATTCATGCGAGCCAGTGCCGGTGAGTGCAACGATGAAATGGAGGAAGCGGCGCGCGGTCACAGAATGCGGACCTTGAGCGCGAACGTGGACAGCATAAACCACGTGACGCGCCGCCGGGGAAACCGGCGGCGGGCGGAGAAACGAACCGTCAGGCTCAGACTGCGGTCGCACCGCCCTGATTGCGCCGCCGTGCCGACAGACGCCGGCCGATGCGCGCGAAGGCGAGCCAGTGCTGCGCCCAGAAACCTTCGCCGTAGACGCGGCCCTGGAGTTGGTCGCTGATTCCGGTCGGCTCCATCTCGCGGCTCCACGACACGCTCCGGAACAGCATGTCCCACCACGGAAACAGCACGCCGAAATTGCAGCCGTATTTCAGACCTTCGTGACCGTAGCCAATAGCATGATGGCGCCGATGGAACGTCGGGCTGACCAGCAGACGCTCTCCGAGCCAGCCGAAGTACAGGCGAATGTTGGCGTGCTGGACGCTTTGCGCGAGATTCGTGATGGCGACCAGCACGACGAATTGCGACGGCGGCACGCCGATCACGAGCGCGATCACCGCGAAGAACGACGCCTGCAGCAGGTCGTCGAGCAGATGATTGCGGTCGTCGGCCCACAGCGACATTTGCTGCTGGCTGTGATGCACCGCATGCAACTCCCACCAGACGCCGACGCGGTGCTGCCAGCGGTGATACCAGTAACCCGCGAAATCGAGCACCAGAAGGTACATGACAAAGGTGACGAGCGGCTGCGTAGTCACGCCGGGCCACAGATTGTCGAACTCGATATTCGAGATGTCATGCAGACGCAACCACGCCTGCACATGGTCGAAAAACGGCTGCAGCGCAAAAAAGAAGAACAGGTTGAGAATGCCCAGCTTGGCGATCCACGTGTAGATCACGTCGACGCGCACCGCCTTGCGGTTCTCCCACTGCTCGACCGGACGCAGCGCTTCTAGCGGCCGCAAGATCGCGTACATGGCCAGCACTTCGAGGACGCCCACGATCACCCAATAAAGGCTGTCGTACGTGTCCTCGTCGTAGTCCATCAGATTGAAGTGGAACAGCAGCGGCTGCACCACGTCGACATACAGCAACGTCTGCAACGCGGAGACGAAGCTGTCGAGAGAAGACGAAATCAGATGGAACATGGCGCTGGTCGGGTTACTTCGATCGTTGCGGCTCGCTGAAAAGCGGCTTGGATAGCTGCATTATCACGCGCCATTCGGCGCCGTGACCGGCGCACGATTAAAGAAATAGATGCCATGCGGCGAACGGCCCACCGCAATGGTCTGAATCAGCTTGCGCGTGTTCAGGTCGATGACGCCGACGTGCTTCGCGAAGCGGAACGTTACCCACAGATACCGTTTGTCGGCGGAAAGTTCCATGTCGTCCGGACCCGGCAACAAGCCGGTGATGTCGCCGACATTGGTGAGCGAATCTTCGTCGATGATGCTGATCGTGCTTGCCACCCGGTTGGACACCGCGACGTGCTTGCCGTCGGCGAGCGAGCGGAAGTTGTGCGCGCCGTTGCCCGTGTGAATGGTCTTCACGATCTTCTGCGTATGCCAGTCGACCACGGCCACGTAGTCGGCGCCGGTCATGCCGACGAGCAGATACTTTTCGCCCGGCGTCATCCAGAGCCCGGCGGGGACCTTGCCGACCTTCATTTTCCACTTGACGGTTTGCGTAGCCAGATCGATCGCGGCGAGTTCGCCGGAGACCTGCAGCGTGACAAACACCGTCTTGCTGTCGTTCGTGAACGCCATGTGGCTCGGCATGACCGCGAGCGGCAGACGCGACGCGAGCGTCATCTGGTTCTTCTGGCCGTCGTAGTGATAGATATCGAGGCGGTCGAGGCGCAAACCGGTAGTAACCAGCCACTTGCGATCAGGCGAAAAGCCGATCTGGTACGGGTCTTCAATGTTTTCGACCCAGCGCTGCACCTGACCCGACTTGGGGTCGACGAACATCAGGTTGTTCGACACCGAGTTCGCCACGATCAGCGACGAGTTGTCCGGCGTCGCCATCAGGTGATGCGGTTCCTTGCCGGTCGGTACAGTGCCGACTACCTGGCGAGTCGTCTCGTCGATAAGGCTCAGCGTGGCTTCGGCGGAATTCAGCACGATCACGTTGTTGGCATGGGCCGCCGGAGAAAAAACGCCCGCGGCGGCTACGAGAGCCATGCCCGCGGCGAACGTGGCTGTCACGCCAGAAAGAAAAAATTTACGCATGAAAACTCACTTCGGAGAACGACCGTCATTGTAGAACGTTTGCCCGGGCCTGCGGTTGACGCAGATCGGGGTGTCGCTCACGGAAAATGAGGGGCCGGATGGGACGCTTGCCGAACGCTTGAAATCTGCCTCCTGATGCACCGGCGGAGCAAGAAACGTCAGTCTCATTTGGGCGCGGACGCGATAAGACAATCTCCGCTCAGCATTATTGAAACTCGGAATAATCACGACTACTCTCTATTCCGCCTCGCTTTACAACCAAATTAATCGATCGATTTAAGACCGCTGAATTTGTTTCGCATATTTTCGGATTTCGCTTATTTCCGCCGTTCGCAGCGCGCTCCGACAATCTCGCGTGCTCATCGTCCAACCCTCAATCCCGTGGACGTTTCGAGTGTGACGCAGATAATCCGGGCGTGGGCAACCACACGAAAGCAACCGCCAGATAATTGGCAGCAAGCAGGCTCGCGTTAATAGCCGATATTTTCCGCACGCAACCTGATTAATGGGCGATGACGCCCTCTCCGATTATTTCGTCCACTCCGGCCACGACACAACTGCGCGGAGTTTCAAGACAAGTGAACAAAATCCATCAATCAATCTGGTGCGAAGCGACGGCAACATGGGTCGCAACGCCGGAAACGTCAAGGGCGAAGACCAAGCGCGGATCTACGCGCACGAAGCTTGTCGTACTGGCGGTTGTCGCGGCGGCTGCGGCATTGGGCGGGGCGAACGCGATGGCGGCAGGCGCCAATTCCACGGCCGCGGGGCCTTTCGCAGTCGCCGCCGGAGATAACTCCGTGGCGCTCGGATTGAACGCGACGGCATCGGGTACGAGTTCCATTGCGGAAGGTGCGGGCGCCGCCGCGGCGGCAGACAACTCGATTGCAGTGGGCTCAGGGGCAACAGCCTCCGGGTTAAATTCGATCGCACAAGGTGCGGGTTCCAGCGCTTCAGCCGACGGTTCGACAGCGTTGGGCATGAGTGCGCGTGCAGAGGGTTTCCGGTCGATTGCAGCAGGAACTGGCGCCGTGGCGTCGGGCGCCGATTCGGTCGCAACAGGGACCGCAGCCGTTGCCACTGGTGATCACGCGGTTGCCACGGGAGTGCTGGCAAGTGCAAACGGCATCGACTCGATCGCGGCCGGGTCAGGAGCGCTCGCAGACAAGGATGGCAGCGCCGCCTTAGGCAGTGGCGCAGCCGCAACCGGAACGCAGTCGACCGCCCTTGGCTACGGCGCGAAGTCCAGCGCGATCGGCAGTGTCGCGCTGGGCTATGCGGCCACGGCGTCGGGCAACAACGCCTTCGCCGGTGGTCCGTCGGCTACTGCCTCAGGCGGGAACTCCGCGGCGCTCGGCTACGCGGCCCTGGTTACAGGCTTGAACTCGGTCGCGATCGGTTACGGTGCCGCAGCCTCCACTGACAACAGCGTGGCGCTCGGCGCTCAATCCGCAACGGGCGCGGACCTCAGCAAACCCGGGTATGTACCGGCGGGCGCCGATCCCACGACCATTGCGGCTACGGTCGCAAAGGGCGAAGTATCGATCGGCTCTCAAGACAACGAGCGCCGCCTGACGCATGTCGCGGCTGGAGCGGACGCAACCGACGCTGTCAACGTCAGCCAGTTGCAAGCCGCTACCGCAAGCGCGTCGCGCTATTTCAAGGCAAACGGCAACGGCTTGAACGATGGCACGGACGACGCATCGGCGACCGGGGCCAATGCGGCCGCCATCGGCAGTTCGGCACTTGCCGCGGGCGATGCAAGCTTGGCCGTCGGCACGAGTTCACAGGCACAGGGCGGCTACAGTACCGCCGTTGGGGGCTTTGCTAATGCGTCAGGCGACGGCTCGACTGCGCTCGGCTATGAGGCAAGCGCTGTCGCGGCTAATTCGGTTGCGCTCGGCCAAGGTTCCATCGCCGATCGCGCAGGAACGGTCTCAGTCGGCTCGGCCGGCAGCGAACGCCAGATCACCAACGTCGCTGCCGGCACCGAGGCAACCGACGCCGTCAACCTGAGCCAGTTACAAACGGTCAGTGCGAACGCGGCGCGCTACTTCAAGGCAAACGGCCTGAACGACGGCACCGACGACGCATCGGCGACCGGGGCCAATGCGGTCGCCATCGGCAGCTCGGCGCTTGCCGCCGGCGATGCAAGCTTGGCCGCCGGCACCAGTTCTCAGGCGCAGGGCGGCTACAGCACCGCCGTTGGAGGCTTTGCCAGTGCGTCAGGCGACGGCTCGACTGCCCTCGGTTATCAGGCAGGCGCGGCGGGGCTCAACTCCCTTGCCGTCGGCTATCAGGCAAACGCGGCGGCTTCAAACTCCGTCGCGCTCGGCTATCAGGCAAGCGCTGTCGCCGCGAACTCCGTTGCGCTCGGCCAGGGTTCCATCGCCGATCGCGCAGGAACGGTCTCGGTCGGCTCGGCCGGTAACCAGCGGCAGATCACGAACGTCGCAGCCGGCACAGCCGATACCGACGCCGTCAACGTCGCACAGTTGAAAGCCGTCAGTGACCAGGGCGCCGCCAACGCCGCGAAGCTCGACGGTGCGGTGATGTACGACCAGGACGCCAATGGCAACGTCGACAAAAACAGCGTCACGCTGGGTGGCAATGCAGCCAGCGGCGGCACCACGATCCATAACGTCGCGGCAGGCGTCGACGCTTCCGATGCCGTCAACGTCGGCCAACTGAACGCAGCGATCACGGGCGCCGTCAACAACGCCGTGGTCAACGCAGCGAATCCGTTCTTCAGCGGCGAAGGTAATCGCGACACCGAAGGTGCCGTGTCGTCGGGCGTGCACTCGGTCGCGGGCGGCGCGAACGCGCAGGCCACCGGCGTGAACGCCACCGCAATCGGCGCGAATTCCATCGCAGGCGGCAACAACGCGACTGCGCTCGGCTCGGCTGCCACTGCTAGCGGCACGAATTCCGTCGCCTTGGGCCAAGGCTCGGTCGCGGATCGCGCGAATACGGTGTCCGTCGGCGCCGCGGGTCAGGAGCGCCAGATCACCAATGTCGCAGCCGGCGTGCAAGGCACGGACGCAGTCAACGTCAATCAGTTGCAGCAGAGCGCGAGCGGCGCGGTCGGCGAGGCGCGCAACTACACCGACGACCAGATCCGCTCAGCTCGACGCGACTCGTACGGCGGCACTGCATCTGCTTTAGCCATGGTCGGTCTGCCGCAAGCTGTGCTGCCCGGTCACGGCATGGTCGCGATGGCCGGCGGCACCTATGGCGGTCAGTCAGCGCTTGCCATCGGCGTGTCGCAGTTGTCGGAAACGGGCAAGTGGGTCTACAAGCTGCAAGGCAGTACGGACTCGCGCGGCCAGATCGGCGCATCGATCGGCGCGGGTATGCATTGGTAAGCGAGTGTTGCCGGGGTGGCGCGCTGGCGTCCAGTCCGTCAGCGCGCCGTGCATCGCGGCGCTAAAAAATGGAGTCAGCCGGGTCGGCGCAGGTCCGGCGCCGGATTGCGCCTGTTCGCGCGTGACACCCGTCCTCCGGAAGGAACGGGTGCTACGCGCCTTTTTTGTTCCAGCGGTTGAAGGCGTGGAAAGCGCAGGAAGCGCTTTGGAGCGTCTGAGGCGTTGCAGGCGTTGGTCGCGTTTGAGGCGTTGGTCGCGTTTGAGGCGTTGGTGGCGTTTGAGGCGCTCGAAGCATTCGAACCGCCCTAACCGTCGTAAGCCCAAGACCCCCAGCAACGCACGTCTCGCAACAACCATCCGAACCGGCATGCGCAGCGGCCCCCAAACACCCGAGCCACCGCCACGCACTACGCCCCTCCCAACGACTCACCGCTGCATCGAATCCCACACCTTGTAAAGCCGCTTGACCGACACAGGCATCGGCGTGCGCAACTCCTGGGCGAACAGCGAAACGCGCAGCTCTTCGAGCAGCCAGCGGAACTCGGACAGACGTGCATCGGGCACGCCGCCGCGCTGCGCGACCGCTCGCTGATAGTTCTGCAGCAGTGGCTGGAATTCCGCGAACTGCCGTGCGTCGCGCGCGGGATCAGCCTTCAATTTGTCGATCCGCAACGCGATACCCTTCAGATAACGCGGAAAATGCGTGTGCTGCGAGTACGGGGTGTCCACCACGAATCGCTTGCCGATCAGAGCGTCGAGCTGATTCTGCATGTCCGCGTGCGCAGCCGTGAACGACTTCGCCTGCACCAGCTTCTTCAGTACCGACGCATATTCGCCGAGAACCTGTCCAACCAGCCGCGCAATCTCCTGCGCCAGCAACGTCAGCCGGCTACGGCCTTCATCGCGGCGCGTGTGGAAACTGACATCGTCGTCGGGCAGCGGGTCTTGCAGGCAGGCGCGATCGAGAGCGGTGTCGATCAGCTGATCGCGTAAATCCTCCTGTGTACCGCGCGTCATGAACTGCATCGCCATTTCGCGCAAGCCCGGCAGATTTTTCTCCAGATACTTGATCGGCTCCTTCAACTGCAAAGCGAATAGCCGACGCAGGCCCGCCCGATGAATACGCGCGGCCTCATCCGGCGAATCGAACACCTCGACGTCGCAATGCGTGCCGCGATCCACGAGAGCCGGGTAGCCGAATAATGTCTGCCCGCCGCGACGGATCTCGAGCAGCTCCGGCAGCTTTCCGAAATTCCACGTGGTGAGGTTTTCGTACAACGCCGTGCCGCCCGCACTACCCGCACTACCTGCGCTACCCTGCGACGGCGTCTGCGGCGCCGACGCAGCCGCGCCCTTCCCTCGCTGTGCCTGACCGCTGGATGCAGGCGCCGTCCGCGGCGCTCCACCAACTCCTGCTCCGTCCGTCCGCGAACCGGCCGCGTCCGCCAACGCCGCGCCTGCCGCGCTCGATGCGATCTTCTGGAAGTGCTGCTGGGCCTGGCCGCCCAGTTCCGCCCGTAGCTGCGACAGGTTGCGCCCCATCGCGAGCTGTCGCCCGTGTTCGTCCACGACCTTGAAGTTCATGAACAGATGCGGCGGCAACGTCTCAAGCTTGAAGTCGGACTGTTTCAGCATCAGTTGCTTTTGCTCGCGAATATCGGCGATCAGCGCTTCGAGCAACCCGCCGGCACCAAAACGCGGCGGCCCATGCCGGTCGACGAAACCGGCCGCATATTCCGGCAGCGGCACGCAGTGACGCCGGAGCTTCTGCGGCAGCGACTTGAGCAGCAGTTGCGTCTTCTCCTTCAGCATGCCGGGCACGAGCCATTCGCAGCGCCGCGCGTCGACCTGATTGAGTGCATAGAGCGGCACGGCGAGCGTGACGCCGTCGCGCGGAGAACCCGGCTCGAAGTGATAGGTGAGCGCCATTTCGACGCCCGCCATCGTCATCCGTTTCGGGAACAGATCGGTCGTCACGCCGGCAGCTTCGTGTCGCATCAGATCGTCGCGCGACAGATACAGCAGGCGCAGCTTGTCCTCGGGCTGACCGCTTTTCTTCAGTTCATCGCGATACCAGCGCTCGAACGACGCGCCGGTGTAAATCCCCTTCGGCAGCGCCTGGTCGTAGAACGCGAAAATCAGTTCGTCGTCGACGAGCACATCCTGACGGCGCGACTTGTGTTCCAGTTGCTCGATGTCGGCAAGCAGCTTGCGGTTGTGCGCGAAAAATCCGAGCTTGGTGTCGAACTCACCTTCGACGAGCGCGCCGCGGATGAAAAGTTCGCGCGCTCGCGCAGGGTCCTGTTTGCCGAAGCTCACGCGCCGCCGGTGATAGATCGGCAGCCCGTACAAAACCGCCCGTTCGAAGGCCGACACCTGTGCCGCACGCTTCTCCCAATGCGGTTCTGACAGCGACTTCTTCAGCAAATGCGAGCCGATTTTTTCGATCCATTCAGGCTCGATCTTCGCAATGCAGCGCGCGTACAAACGGCTCGTCTCGACGAGTTCCGCGGCCATGACCCACTTGCCCGCTTTCTTGACGAGCGCGGAGCCCGGCCATAGATAGAACTTGATGCCGCGTGCGCCGAGGTAGTACGGCTCATCGTCGGCTTTCAGTCCGATGTTGCCCAGGAGGCCTGTGAGCAGCGCGAGATGGATCTGCTCGAAAGTCGCTTCAGCTTCGTTCAGACGCCAGCCGTGTTCGCGCACCACCGTCAGCAGTTGCGAATGCACGTCGCGCCATTCGCGCAGACGCAATTGCGACAGAAAATTCTTCCGGCATTCCTCGTGCAACTGCTTGTTCGATTTCTTGTGCGCGATCGCTTCTTCGAACCAGTTCCAGATTTTCAGCCACTGCAGGAATTCCGATCGTTCGTCGGCAAACCGGCGATGCGCCTGGTCGGCCTGTTCCTGCGCTTCGATCGGCCGGTCGCGCGGATCTTGCACCGACAACGCGCTCGCGATGATCAACACTTCCTTCAGCGATTGCTGATCGCGCGCGGCGAGAATCATCCGGCCGACGCGCGGATCGAGCGGCAAACGCGCGAGTTCGCGGCCGAGCGGCGTCAGCTGATTGTCGTCGTCGACCGCGCCGAGTTCGTTCAGCAGCTGATAGCCGTCGGCGATCGCACGGCCCGGCGGCGGTTCGATGAACGGGAACGTCTCGATCGCCGTCAGATGCAGCGACTTCATCCGCAGAATTACTGACGCGAGCGACGACCGCAGAATCTCCGGATCGGTGAAGCGCACGCGGCTCTGGTAATCGCTCTCGTCATACAGGCGAATGCAGATGCCGTCGGCCACCCGCCCGCAGCGCCCTGCCCGCTGATTCGCGGCGGCCTGCGAAATCGGCTCGACCTGCAACTGCTCGACCTTGTTGCGATACGAATAGCGCTTCACGCGCGCGAGTCCCGTATCGACCACGTAGCGAATGCCCGGCACCGTGAGCGACGTCTCCGCCACGTTCGTCGCGAGGACGATGCGCCGTGCGTTGGAGGTGCGGAACACCCGTTCCTGATCGGCGGCGGAGAGGCGCGCGAACAGCGGCAGGATTTCCGTGTGCGGCGGATGATGCTTGCGCAGCGCCTCGGCGGCGTCGCGGATTTCACGCTCGCCAGGCAAAAACACCAGCACGTCGCCGGGGCCTTCGCGGCACAGTTCGTCGACGGCGTCGACGATCGCTTCCATCAGATCGCGGTCGCGCTCCTTGCCGGTCTCTCGCGGAGTTTTCGCACGTTCACGCGACGCCGGACCGCCCGATGTGCCTGACGTACCCTGCGCCGCTTTCACGGCGGGGCTGTCCTCTTCGATCGGACGGTAGCGCACCTCGACCGGGTAAAGCCGCCCGCTCACTTCGATTACCGGCGCGGGCTTTTCCTCGCTGCCGAAGTGGCGCGCGAACCGGTCGGCGTCGATCGTCGCCGACGTCACGATCAGCTTCAGATCGGGACGCTTGGCCAGAATTTCCTTCAGGTAGCCGAGCAGAAAGTCGATGTTCAGACTGCGCTCGTGCGCCTCGTCGATGATCAGCGTGTCATACGCTTTGAGCAGCGGGTCGGTCTGCGTTTCGGCGAGGAGAATGCCGTCCGTCATCAGCTTGACGGATGCACCCGGCGACAGATTGTCCGTGAAGCGCACCTTGTAGCCGACCACTTCGCCGAACGGCGTGCCAAGCTCCTCGGCGATGCGCCGGCCGGTCGCCGAAGCGGCAATGCGGCGCGGCTGCGTGTGGCCGATCAAGCCCGAGCCGCCCGCGCCGAGGCCGCGCCCTAACGCGAGGCAGATTTTCGGCAACTGCGTGGTCTTGCCCGAGCCGGTTTCGCCCGACACGATTACCACCTGGTTTTCCGCGATCGCCTTGGCGATTTCGTCGCGGCGGCCCGAGACCGGCAGCGCTTCGGGGAAGGTGATCGGCGGAACCGGATTCGGCTGCACCGCGCGCGCCTCACGTGGGGCGCGCGGTTCCCGGGGCGGTTGCTGGCGCGATGGCTTTCCAGCCTCCGGCTGCCCGCGCTGGTCGCGCTGGCCACTCTGAGCGCTCTGCCCGCGTTGTTCGCCGCGTTGTTTGCGTTGCTCGCCCCGCTCACGCGATTCAGGTGCGCTACGCGTCTCGCCAGGCGGCTCAGCGCGCTCGACATCCTTCGCTGTGCGTGACGGATTCTTCTGGTTGGAAGACGCCTGCGCGCGTTCGCCGGCACGATGCGGCTCGCGCGCCTTGCGAGGCGCGTCCGGGTTGCTTCGGTTCGCGTCCTTTTCGGGGCGGCGCTGCGCGTCGCCGGAGTTCGCCTGATCGGCGGCCGGCGCCGCATTCTCGTTCGCCGCGGCGGGACTTTTGGGTACATTCGACATGGGGGCGCATTATAATCCCCGGCATGAATTCCCAAACCGACCTCGTCCCCGCGCCCGCGAGCGTTCCGGCCCCCGCCGGAGCAACGGAAAACCTCGCACAACACGCGCAATTCGTCGACTGGATGCGTTCAGTCGCCCCTTATATCCACGCGTTCCGGAATAAGACGTTTGTTGTCGGTTTCGGCGGCGAAGTGGTGCATCAGGGGCTCCTGAATGCGCTCGTGTCCGACATCGCGCTGCTGCAGGCCATGGGCATCCAGATCGTTCTCGTGCACGGCTCCCGGCCGCAGGTCGAAGAACAGATGAGTCTGCACGGCGTCGAGTCGGAGTTTTCGCACGGCATGCGCATTACCGACGCCCGCGCGCTCGAATCCGCGAAAGAAGCCGCGGGCGAAGTGCGTCTGGATATCGAGGCCGCCATCAGCCAGGGCTTGCCGAACACGCCCATGGCGCACGCGCACATCAGCGTCGTTTCCGGCAACTTCGTGACCGCGCGCCCAGTCGGCATTCTGGACGGCGTCGACTTCGCGCACACAGGCGTGGTGCGCAAGATCGACGCGGATTCGATCCGCCATTCGCTCGCAAGCCGCAAGCTGGTGCTGTTGTCGCCGCTCGGCTTTTCGCCCACCGGCGAGGCGTTCAACCTCGCAATGGAAGACGTCGCCTCGGCTGCCGCCATCGCCTTGCGCGCCGACAAGATCGTGTTTCTGACCGAAACGCCCGGCCTCATGCAGGCCGGCGAAGACGGCACCGAACTGATCCGCGAACTTTCGCTAGACGACGCGTACAAGCTGCACGAAAGCGGCGAAGTCACCGGCGACGCGGGCTTCTATCTGAAGCATTCGATCCGCGCATGCCGAGGCGGCGTTGCGCGGGCGCACATCATCCCTTACGCGCTCGACGGCAGTCTGCTGCTCGAACTGTTCCTGCACGACGGCGTGGGCACGATGATCTCGTACGAGAATCTGGAAAGTCTGCGCGAAGCCACGCCGGACGACGTCGGCGGCATTCTCGCGCTGATCGAGCCGCTCGAATCGGACGGCACACTGGTGCGGCGCGGCCGCCATCAGATCGAGCGCGACATCGACCATTTCTCGGTGATCGAGCACGATGGCGTGCTGTTCGGCTGCGCGGCGTTGTATCCGTACACGCAGGAGCGCATCGGCGAAATGGCTTGCCTGACAGTCGCGCCCGAAGCGCAGGGCACCGGCGACGGCGAGCGCCTGCTCAAACGCATCGAGCAACGCGCGCGGGCCCGCGGGCTCACGCGCATTTTCGTGCTCACCACGCGTACCGAGCACTGGTTCCTCAAGCGCGGCTTCGTCAAGGTCACGGTCGACGACCTGCCCGAAGACCGCCGCCGACTGTACAACTGGCAGCGCAAATCGCTCGTGCTGATGAAACAGCTCTGAGCGGCCCCATATAAAGCGACCGCCCGTCCTCGTATCGATTACGGTAATTATTTTTTATGGGACTGGAGTAAGTGCCGAAGCATTCACTCCGGTCGACACAGGAGAAGCACAGCATGACTCGTATGGTTCAATGCGCGAAGCTCGGCAAGGAAGCCGAAGGCCTCGATTTCCCGCCGCTGCCGGGCGAACTCGGCAAGCGGATCTACGAAAGCATTTCCAAGGAAGCGTGGCAAGCCTGGTTGAAGCAGCAAACCATGCTGATCAACGAAAACCGTCTGAACATGGCCGATCCGCGCGCGCGACAGTATCTGATGAAGCAGACCGAAAAGTTCTTCTTCGGCGAAGGCGCGGATACGGCGCAAGGTTACGTGCCGCCGCCGGCCGAGTGAGCGCGAATCGAGTGCTCCGCACTCGCAGCAGTAGCGACGAAATCCGCGCCAGGTGCGCGGATTTTTTTCGCCCCTCGCCTGCCGCACAAACTCTCCAAACGGTACATTCGGTGCTCTTCCAGATGTCTTTTCAAGACTGTCTCGATCGCCGGAATCTCCCGCCCCGCAAGGGATCGAGCGCCTTCGGCAAACCGCGGGTGCGAAACCGGGTTTGCACGATCCTCTGTCATCGTGCTAACATGTGCGTCGTTCCAACAGCAATTCACCTACATTCGCGTTCTCTGACCTTGCGACCCGCCATGTGCCTGCACTGCGTGAGTCCATCGCGATGGAACAGTTTTTATACAAGAAGGCTTGTCGGTCGTATCGCGGTTTGAAGTCGCCCTTCGGTCATCCAAGGGTCATTCAGGCGGCGAATAAAGCACCGGCCTTTTTCGTTTCAAGCCTTCCAGTGGCGTAGTCCGGCCTCCAGCCGTCTGCGTCCTCATGCATCTGCCCCCCTCCACGGCCACGCAGGTGCAACAGTCAACACAATTTAATCGAGTGTTTTTTCGCGACCTGGCTCGCGAGGCACGGGCGTTTGCTGCTATTGCCGCGCTTTCGCGTTTCTTTTCCGACGCGCGCCCACTCTTTCGCCTTCGCGGCGCAAGAACGCCATCGCCCCGTTTGCGAAACTGCACTTCCCAGCAACCGTGGCGGAACGCATCATGAGTTTCGTCGCAGTCATCGGAGTTTTACCTTGACCGCTTCCAGCAACGGCTTCTGGCGACATCACAAACAAGAACAGCGCCTTTCTCTCGACGACATCACCGTCGTCGACAACTCGCTCCTCAAACGTGCCGTCGGCGCCATGGCGCTCGGCAACGCAATGGAATGGTTCGATTTCGGCGTGTACAGCTACATCGCTGTCACGCTCGGCAAAGTGTTCTTCCCGTCGTCGAGCCCTTCCGCCCAGTTGATCGCCACGTTCGGCACGTTTGCCGCCGCGTTTCTCGTGCGCCCGGTCGGCGGCATGGTGTTCGGGCCGCTCGGCGACCGCATCGGCCGTCAGCGCGTACTCGCAATGACCATGATCATGATGGCGATCGGCACGTTCGCGATCGGGCTGATCCCGAGCTATGGCTCGATCGGCATCCTCGCGCCGGCGCTGCTGCTCGTAGCGCGTCTGGTGCAAGGCTTTTCGACCGGCGGCGAATACGGCGGAGCAGCCACCTTCATCGCCGAATTTTCGACCGACAAGCGGCGCGGCTTCATGGGCAGCTTCCTTGAGTTCGGTACGCTGATCGGCTACGTGCTCGGCGCAGGCACGGTTGCGGTGCTGACCGCGACGCTGTCGAACGACGCGCTGCTGTCGTGGGGCTGGCGTGTGCCGTTCCTGATCGCCGGTCCGCTGGGCCTGGTGGGTCTTTATATCCGGATGAAGCTCGAAGAAACGCCCGCGTTCAAGAAGCAGGCCGAACAACGCGAAGCCGAAGACAAGGCGGTGCCGAAGCAGTCGCTGCGCAATCTGCTCATGCAGCAATGGAAGCCGTTGCTGCTGTGCGTCGGCCTCGTGCTGATCTTCAATGTGACCGACTACATGGCGCTCTCGTACCTGCCGAGCTACCTGTCGGCCACCCTGCACTTCAACGAATCGCACGGCCTTTTCATCGTGCTGCTCGTGATGGTACTGATGATGCCGATGACGCTCGCAGCCGGCCGTCTGTCCGACACGATCGGCCGTAAGCCGGTGATGCTGTTCGGTTGCGTGGGTCTGTTCGCACTGTCGATTCCTGCGCTGCTGCTGATCCGCATGGGCACGCTGGTGCCCGTGTTCGGCGGCCTGATGATTCTCGGCGTGCTGCTGTCGTGCTTCACGGGCGTGATGCCGTCGGCACTGCCGGCGCTGTTCCCGACCAAGATCC
>Ga0268255_10001066_pt1 | contig 16886 bp, 14 predicted proteins | sample AgamicOrMarz_FD_200256 | JGI IMG/M metagenome (GOLD analysis project Ga0268255, IMG submission 200256) | Agave microbial communities from Guanajuato, Mexico - Or.Ma.rz (v2) (version 3) | ecosystem: Host-associated > Plants > Phyllosphere > Phylloplane/Leaf | place: Guanajuato, Mexico...
TAGTGAAAAATAATTATCGCTACTTTATTATTTTTATGATTGTTATTATAACCATCATAAATTACATAGATAGAGGAGCACTTTCATACGCTCAGGCTGAAATTATTCAAGAATTCAACTTAAATCCCGTAAGCTGGGGAGCAATTTTGGGGTATTTTGGCTATGGTTATATTTTCGGTGCACTATTCGGAGGAGCGTTGGCAGATAAGAAAGGTCCTAAGTTTATGTGGATTCTTGCTGGAACCACATGGTCTATATTTGAAATTGGGACAATATTTGCTGGTCACTTAGGTGCAGCGTTCTTTGGGGGTTCTGCATTAGCTGGTTTTGCGGTATTTCGTGTTTTGTTTGGACTGGCTGAAGGACCTACTTTATCTACAATGAACCGAACGATGGCAAATTGGGTGTCCCCAAAAGAAAAAGGTTTTTCTGTAGCACTTGGCTTAGTTGGAACTCCAATTGGAGCATTGGTCACCGCACCTATCGTAGTGGGCCTTTTGACGTTTACTAATTGGAAGGTAACATTTATTATTCTTGGTCTGTTGGGTTTTGTTTGGGTATTAATATGGAGAAAAATATTTACAAATTTACCTGAAGATCATCCTAGAGTTTCAAAAATTGAACTACAAAAAATTCGAAGTATAGATAGTTTAATAAAAGGTGAATCACAATTAGAAAAAACAAACTCCAAAAATGTTCCTTGGTATTGTTTCTTTAAAAACCCTACATTAGTAATGAATGCTATTGGGTACTTTGCATTTTTGTATGTCAATATCCTATTACTAACTTGGACTCCAAAATATCTGCAAGATGAATTTAATTATTCTTTAGCATCTCTTTCGTATATAGGTATGATTCCATGGGTAGGTGCTATTGTGACAGGATTAGTAGGAGGGAAAATTTCGGATAAATTACGTGAGAAAACTGGAAATTTGCGTATAGCTAGATCCTGGTTCACAGTAGTCTGCTTATTTTTTACAGCTATTTGTTTTATGCTAATCCCAACGGTTGGAAGCGCGGCCTCAGTACTTTTATTAATGTGTATAGGTAATGCCTTTAATTACCTACCCAATTCGATCTATTGGACAGTTGTTCTTGATACAGAGCCCAATAAAGCAGGAACTTTTGGGGGAGTAACCCATTTTATTGCAAACCTGGCAACTATTATTGCACCTACGCTAACAGGAAGCCTTGTTGCGAAACATGGGTATAATGCTATGTTTACTGCTGCTGCCATTGCCGTAATAATTGGAATGGTATCTATGATATTCGTGAAACCAGGACAACGAAGTCATATATCGGATATGCATAATGAGGAAAACATTATATTGTAAGAACTATTATTCTTCTATAGGATAAAAAGCTTCTAAAGAAAAAAGTTGGTTAATCTGAGAATTCAAAAATATAAAACTATAAAAATTTATAGTTGTTAACAGTTTATATGCTTTCTTAAAAAAGATATTTTGTTAAGTTACAAAATGATAAAAATACGTATGACCATGCTTAAGAGCACCCCTGTTATTTGAATACAGGGGTGCTCTTCTACAATAAAATTTGTATGACAACCTATCAGTTTATGTGTTATAATGACTATAGACCTAATCTTTCTTATACTTTAGTATAGAAAACTTAAATTCTCAAGAAGTACCCTTATTCTCCAATGCCATTAACGATGAGGGTGCTTTTTTCTATGTGAAAAATTCATGTTAAGAATTGCTTTCTATTAGATGCGATCCTATTTATCCTTAATATGTTTTCTTTGAGGGTAAAAACTCCTTTTTATATGCTAAAACCAAGGTAAAGTAAATTGAATGGTTTAACTACAATGTCATTTCTTATTTTCAGTGTGTAACTGCATTACATAAGATTAATTTTAATTCTACCAGAAGAAGCTAACTGTCTTGATTTTGCTTCTTCTGAAGAACTTTTATATTTTTCCATTAATTCATGGATGCTTGCCAACTGTATGATACGAATATGTTCTGATAAAACCACATAGCGAACAGGTGTAATTAACATGACAGAAAGGAAGATGGCTGCTCAGTCTTCTGGCTGCAACTCCAATCAAAATATCAAATGCAAAAGAGCTTATTTCTTTTACAAGTTTACATAAGATAAATTCTAGGAACCAATTTATTTTAAGAAAAAAGGGCACATATAGTACGATTTACTTTCCTTAACTTAGTGTTTTATTGCTTAAGTCCTAGCCTTATTTTTTATATAAACGATCAACCTTTATTTTAAATAAAGGGCCACTGGTTTTTCCTGATAATCTATTAGGAAAACTCCGTTAAATTTCTTTTAAAATCGATTGGGGTTGTAAAATTTGGAATACTTTGATATATCTTGCTTATAGCTTCAAGCGCCTGTTTCAAATAATCCATTTCAGAGATTATATCGTCTATCTGTCGGTTTAACTGATTTACTTTATGAAGAGTATGCTGTGCATCCAATAAATTAATTTCTAACATCAAGCGATTTGCTTCACTCTCAAGGTCTAATTTTGTTACAAATAATTTCTCATGCTTTTTTATAATTTCATATTCTAGATTCTTTATATTGTTTTCTTTCATACTTTCACTTCACTGTTATAAAATTCGTATAAATAATTGATTTTTATTTATTTATGAAATTTTAATTATGCTGATGGATATTTCTTACTGATGCTTAAGAAAGCTTTTATTCAATAAAATTTAACTATTTAAAGGCCAATTATTGAATATTATACTGCAAATTTGACCCTATAACTTCCGAAATATAGTATTAAATTATTTTTAAACATAGCGAACACCCATTAGCTTACTTAATCTCAACTTATTTCTCAGTTAGAATGCTTTATCAATAAAGATGAATAGACCTGCCAGAGAATCAACAAACTGGATGAATCCCGTTTCTATTACATATTAACTTTGTTTGTAGTATATAAGATTATTATTTATTTAATCTTATTATACAAATCCTTTCAATGATAGAAGATACCCTTATCGAGTATCTTCTATCATCCTGCATATTTAGATTGATATTCCTTTACGATTTTATCCGTTACATCTTCAAAAGGTTCCTTCATTTGCCCGTTTTCCATCCATTGGGTTTTTTGTACTCGAAATGCTGTCTTCCTTTCGAGTAGATAATCTATCGCGGTCGTAAACCGTTCATCTGTTTTTCTTAGCATCAAATATCCTCTTCCATCTGATAAATGAAAGTCAATTAAACCTATTTCATCATCTATATTTATTCCAGCTACATTTATGTTTCCAATTTCTAGAATATAAAACATCTCTACCCCTCCAATTTACTTTTTATCAGTGTAGACATTTTATCAAGAAGAGAACCTTTCTTTTGATAATCTAAAAGGATCTTTTTTATCTCCTTATTCTTTCAGATAGTAGTATCACTAACATTTCGGAAATTTTGTATACTAAGGGTATTTTGATATAAATATAGGCCAAATATCTGTACGTTAAAAGATTTGGCCTATGTTATAGATTAAGTTTTATTTAATGGTTTTAGATATATGGAATATGACTTTAGGAAGGATATGATTATTTCAACTTTATAACTTGTTTGAGTTAGTTTTACAAACCTAAAATTAACAACACATTGTTGTTTTATGTTTATAACGAATTATTTTGTACTTGAATCCCTTAATTTCTAAAAATTATTGCTAGATTGACTGCATAATTCGTGTGAGTTCTTTTTCTAAAGCATCGGGCTCGTTTGAGTAATTATAAATCCCTAAAAACTTTTCTATAGCCTCTGGATGAGAACTGATTAGCTTATTGACAGCATCTTGTTGTTCAGATATGCGTTCATTCTGCGAAATTTGGCATCCCATGTGAAACCGAACCATAAACTCGTCTTCTATTGTCTTTTGGTATTCTTCAGATATTTGATTTGATTGTTCAGATTGTCCCTTATATTTTGAGAGGATATTGGATAATATACGTGCCCCACATATAGCATCATGAATACCTTGTGCCATACCAGGATCTTTAAAACAAACTGCATCTCCAACTAATGCCCACCCTTTTCCCATTCCTTTATACCAGTAATTGTCATATCCGAGAATGCCTTTAACCGGTTCTACTAGTTCTGCATTTTTTAAACGCGTCCCTATTGTTGTATTCGGAAAGTTATCTGTTAAGAAATTGCGAGGAGAGCTTTCTGGATTTAATTTCAACCGTCCTATCAATTCCTTATTTCTTAATGGGAAAATGCCGACAATAACATATAAATTATCATTCGTTGGAAAGAGAATAGCTGTGTTATCTTTTATCTTGTATACTTCAAATTTAGGTACATTATCATGGCGGAATTCAGAGAAGTACCCAAAATAGATGCCGACTTTTGCCGAAATGCTTATTTTGAGTTCACTTTTTACCAGCTTGCGAATAATTGAGGATCGGCCGTCTGCTCCGACTACCAGGCGAGCTAAAAATTCTTGTTTCTCGTTGTTGCTATCTAAACCTTTCACGCCTATTACTGTTTCGTCATCACAGATGACATCCGTCACACGAAATCCTTCTAAAACGGTTACACTCATTTGAGATTTGGCTTGTTGAAGTAGGATATGATCGAGATAAGTTCTTCTAATACAGTAACAACTGTCCTCACCCTCGACCTCAGGGATGAGTCCTTCTATCACGGTATCCTCAAATTGAAATTTAATTTCCCGTACCGGTGGGGCATTTGTTTCCAATAACTTGTCCATGATACCAATTTCTCGTAGAAGAGCGACAGTATTATTGAAAAAGGTATGGGTTGATAATGTGTCCCTTGGAAAGGTCGACTGGTCCACTAACAACACATGGAAGCCTGCCTTAGCAAGATAAATAGCTAGAGTAGAGCCGGCACATCTAGCACCGGTAATGATAACATCATACGTCTTATTCATCGTATCACTCCATTTCCAAGTAAAATTATTAACTTGTGTATCCATTAAAAGAGTTCTAAAACTAATGATCCTACTAGTTAAAGCAATGAGGTAAATTGATAAGGGTATGCTACATACATAAGGTATGGAAGTTATAACGAATTAAGTACAGAGAGTTCCCACCTACTAAACTATTAAAAAGAATTTGTGGTAAAATCGGAATGATATCTTAAGTATTAAATAAACGCCTATCTATAAGAAGGTACGATAGATGGGCTGAAACATAGATGTAGATTCTAGATATATATTGCTTTTCCTCTTTTATTCTTTGACTTATAATTAAGATGATTTCCTGAATTTTGCATTAAATAAGTTGAAATTTGCGAGCATTACCAAGGTTCGACAACATTTTCACTTCTAGTTTCTTATACTTTAGAGGGATGGAGAAATAATAACCAAAAATAAAAGGTATATAGAGAAGCGCCAGGCTGTACTAGGCGTTTTTTTGTCTTATAAAAAATCTCTTTTACTGACTAAGATAATCTTAAAAGAATTAAGCTTACTATTCCAAAAATACTTTTAAAATTCACCTAAGATTGGCGGAGGGATATGAGTGAGTACAAATATCGAAACTGAATTAATTAAGAATTACGATAGATATAAAGATGAAGATCTACTAAATCTAATTCATTATGGGAACGAAGAGGCATTAAACTTTTTAATTAAAAAATATCAGGGGAATGTTCAAGCGCAGGCATCAACCTATTTTTTAAGAGGGGCCGATAAGGAAGATCTTATTCAAGAAGGAATGATTGGCCTATATAAGGCCATTCGTAATTTTAAAGGAGATAAAATGTCCTCTTTTAAAACATTTGCTGGGCTCTGTATTAAGAGACAGATGTTCACCGCGGTTAAAACAGCTGCTCGTCAAAAACATGAACCTCTAAATGCCTATGTTTCCCTATACAAACCTTTATCTAATCAAGAATCAACCTATATGCTTCTGGATATGATAGCCGAAAAAAACATAGAAAATCCAGAATTATTACTTATTAATCAAGAAGAATTGGAAGAAAAGAAACAAAAAATAGCCGAATTACTTAGTAAATTAGAACAAAGAGTATGGGCTTTATATATAAATGACTATTCATATACAGAAATTTCAAAATTATTAAGTGTGTCTGAAAAGTCTATTGATAATGCTATTCAACGAATAAAAAGAAAAGTAGGACGATATCTGAAGGTAGAAAAAGCTATGTAATCTTTTTGCCTTAATGAGAGAATTAAGTTTACATTATACCAAAAGCCCTTGATAAAAGGGCTTTTGAGGATATAGCTGCTGATAAATTACATTGTGGTAAATAATTTAATGCTGGATAGAGTAATAATTACTAGAGAGAAATAATCAATAAAAACACCGTTTCAAATAAAGGGTATAATAAAAATTTGTCCTGAGCTAATTTAGCTTGGATCATTTTCGTCTAAAGAGAGAGTCGTTACGTTAGTATATTCTCCCTTAGAAATTTCCTCTAGGGTTGCATCTTTTTGCAATTCATCTTCAGTATTTATTCCCTCCGCGATTGTTGGTTTATCAGTTGGTTTTTTTGCTTTTTTCATTTAACATACTCCTTTCGGGTTTATTTTTCCCAACAATAAACCTTTCATCCTCGGTTTTCAGCTCTCATTTTTAAGCCACATAAAGGCACTTTTGTTGATTTTCATAAGAGAAGTTTTTCTCATCCAACCATTACACTTTTCTGACTCACATTCCCAAATTTCTGTTTGTTCTTTTGGTAAGGGCTTCTTTTTCATAATTTAGGAAGTGTAAAATTTATATACCGAGGGAGTGCTTTATTAATGCGTCCTGGAAAGAAGTATCATAATAACTTATTTTTTAAAATAGCGAGCTTTTTAAACCATTGCTATGAGTAAACGAATAATCAAGCTTAAAAGAAAAAGCTCTATATTAGAAATCGTCAAATAAGAGAGACTGTTGATGATCAGTTTTTTCTAAGTTTAAAGTATGCATATGCACTTAGTATGATAGCTACCGTCACTATACAAGTAAGAGGAAATAGAATTGTATTAATAAAATGATCATAAAACCAAGTATACAGAAAAAGCACCTCACATAATTAAAATTCATTTTCATAAATATTAGCTTGTAATAGTTTGTTGCGTTGGAAGATTTGTATCATCAAAAGTTAGTAAGCAAATTTGTCATGCTTTCTGCTTCCTTCTATTTTTCAAGAATGCAACAAGAAAAAGTAGAATAGGAATAATCGCTATGAAGGGAATTTGTATAAAAAACATCTCTATCCCTATTCCTTCATGAAGATGCTCTTGAAAGTTACTAGAAATCGTTAGAGACATAAAAAGAACAATTAATCCAATAGGATAGGCCAATCTTGAAGGCGATTTAATTTTAAACAAGTTAGCTGTACCTATCATGGAAGAATAGAACAATACGCTAATTTTAGAGAAACCACCAATGACTAAGGCAAGCATAAAAAACACATCAAGACGTTCTAAAAAATCTGCTACCTGAATGCTTTGTACAGTACTAAGAAGAGGGAATTGTGAACGTGAAGTCAAATTAACTCCTAGTACACTAATATTAATAAGCATGGTGATAGTGAGATTGATGCCACTTAGCCCTGTTGCACATAACATGGTCACTTTGGCCTTCTTAGGATTTTTGAGATAAGGTAAAATCATGGTAAACACAATTGCTTCACCAAAAGGGAAATATAAGGTTTGAACAAAAACAACTTTCAACACTGGTAAGATTCCCTCTTCAAGCACTGGTTGTAAATTTTTAAAATCAATTAATCCTGAACATACAATTAGAAGAAACCCTATAACAGCAAGTACATACATAAATATAAAAAATAACTCTCCTGATCGAGCTACTACTTCAATCCCTTTTCGAACAGTATAAATGACAACTAATACTAGTAAGGCATTGGCAATGAATAAAGGGGTATCCGAGTAGGCAAATGTCAATAACATCTCTCCAATGTCACGTAAAACCCTTGCCATATTATAGATAAAATAGAAGATATAAAGAAAGGCCAATACGCTTCCTATTTTTTTACCTAAAATTCTTTTCATATAATCGGTAGGTAAAAGGTCTGGGTAGTATGAATAAAGTTTGCAATAAATTACAAATAACACTAAGCTACCAATCATTCCAAGTAGGATAGCGAACCATGCGTCCTGGTTCGCTTGCATTGCGACAGGTAGTAACAAGGAAGTACCTAGTTCAAAGAGAACCATTAAAATAAAAAGCTGGATAGCACTAATTTTTGCTTTTTCCATTCAACCGGCCTCCTGTTTAAACTTGCTAAAACGATCTTTTGTTTCTTTTGAATGGTTATTTGACTTTTTGTTCACTAGAAAATCCAAAAAAAGCCATTTTTCACACAAAAATTAACTTAATTCAATCTATTCTTCGCGCGCTTCTTCCTATTTTTAAAGAAAGCAACAAGAAGAAGCAAAGGAGGAATAACCCCGAGAAGAGGTATATGTATAGTGAACATTGCCACCTTCAGTCCTTCATGGTTATGTTCTTGAAGATTACTCGCAATGGCAATAGATAAAAAGAGAATGATTATCCCTAAAGGATACGATAACCGTGAAGGTGACTTAACCTTGAACAAACAAGCAGTTCCTACGACAGCTGCGTAAAATAACACGCAAATTTTAAAGAAGATAGTGGTAATTAAAGCAAGCATAAAAAACACATCAAGACGTTCTAGAAAATTAGCTACTTGAATGCTTTCTACTGTACTCAGAAGAGGATATTGTGAACGTGCGGTCAAATTAACCCCCAGTACACAAACATTAATAAGCATGGTAATAATTAAATTGATTCCACTTAATCCCGTTGCACATAACATAGTTACCTTTGCTTTCTTAGGATTGTTTAAATAGGGTAGGATCATCGTAAATACAATGACTTCTGTAAATGGAAAATACAATGTTTGAGTAAATACCACTTTTAGGACAGGGAATAAACCTTCTTCTAAAATAGGTTGTAAATTTTTAATGTCGATTAATCCAGAAGATACAATTAAGATAAACCCAGCAACTGCAAGGACATACATAAAAATAAAAAGGAGTTCTCCTGATCGAGCTATGACCTCAATTCCTTTTCTGACTGTATAAATAATGACAAGGATCAATAAAGCATTCGCAATAAACAAAGGGGTATCGGGATAGGCAAAGGTTAACAGCATCTCACCAAAATCACGTAGAACCCTTGAGGCATCGTACATAAAGTAAAGAATGTAAACCAAAGCTAGTATGGTGCCTATGAATTTACCTAAGATTTTTTGCATATATTCTGTAGGCAAAAGGTCAGGATAATAGGTATAAAGCTTATGGTAGACTAATAATAGAACGAAACTAAATACCATTCCAAGTAGAATCGCAAGCCAAGCATCTTGTTTTGCATCTATCGCAAGAGGTACCAGTAAAGCACTCCCCAATTCAAACAGAACCATTAAGATAAAGAGCTGACTAGAACTAATCTTAGCTTTTTCCATTCAATTAAGACCTCCTTTTTGGTTTTAAAAAAGCATTTTTCTGCTTTTTTAAATCGTTATTTAACCTTTCCAACACTTACGATTTTCTGAACGTTATATATTACATAAGAGATTTGCTCTAAAGGTAACTCTAGTGTAGAAAAAATCTTTCTATGGGTAATTGCCTTATTAGGAAATGTCGCTATAAGGACAATATTCTATATGAAAACTAGCTATTCAGACATGTTTGCCTCCCTGATCCTTCTTTTTCGTAAGAAAGCTATGAAAAGAAGGATAGGAGGAATTATTGTGAATAGAGGAATATGCAGAATAAATTTGGCTATATATAATCCTTCATGGAGATGTTCTTGGAAATTACTCGCGATTGTAACAGATAAAAATAGAATAACAATGCCTAAAGGATATCCTAACATTGAAGGTGACTTAATCTTGAATAAGTTGGCTGTTCCTATAGTGGCTGCATAAAATAATATGGTAACCTTAAAAAAAATCCCAATCACCATAGCAAGCATAAAAAATACATCCAGTCGTTCTAAAAAATCAGCTACTTGGATGCTCGCAATTGTGCTGAGAAGTGGAAATTGTGAACGTGTAGTCAGGTTAACGCCAAGCACACTAACGTTGATGAGCATCGTAATAACCAAATTGATCCCACTTAATCCAGTTGCACATAGCATGGTCACCTTTGCCTTCTTAGGGTTATTTAAATACGGCAAAATCATCGTAAATACGATAGCTTCGGTAAACGGAAAATATAAAGTTTCAGACAATGCAACCTTTACCGGTGATAACAATCCATCTTCCAAAACAGGTTGTAAATTTTTAATCTGGATTAAACCAGAAGAAATAATTAATATAAAGCCAGCAACTGCAAGGACATACATAAAAATAAAAAGCAGTTCTCCTGATCGAGCTATGACTTCAATTCCTTTTCTGACCGTATAAACAATAACAAGCATTAATAATGCATTGGCGATGAATAAAGGCGTATCAGGATAAGCGAACGTTAGCAGCATTTCACCAAAATCACGTAGAACCCTTGAGGCATCATACATAAAATAAAGAATATAAATAAAGGCCAGTACGGTACCTAATACTTTACCTAAGATTTTTTGCATATATTCTGTGGGTAAGAGGTTGGGATAATAGGTATGAAGTTTATGGTAAACTAAAAATAAAACGAAACTGCCTAACATACCCAGTAGAATCGCAAGCCATGCATCCTGTTTGGCTCTGATGGCAAGAGGTACCAGTAAAGCACTCCCCAACTCAAATAGAACCATTAAGATAAAGAGCTGAATCGCACTAATTTTAGCTTTCTCCATTTAACTGGCACCTCCTTTTCCTTACTTTTGATTCTCTTTTATTCCTGAGAGAAATGACTTGTTTCGTAAGCCAGCGCGACGTATATAGGCTTCCACTGTAATATCTACATCTAACTTCGGAAAGTACACATCATTCCATTCCATTTTTAATTTCTTAAATTGATTTGGTCTAGTACGGTGAACCACTTCACCAAACCCTAAAATATCCGTTTTGTTTTTTTGCGCACGTTTAATAGCTGTCTGTAGCTCTTTTTTAATTTCTTTTCTCACGGATTGTTCGATTTTTGTGATGACCTTTGGATTGGTAATATCAACAGGTACCTCCATGTCACTGATATCTCCTTCAACACGTGTATGAACAGAAATATGAGGGTGTCCATTCTTCACTTGAGCAGACACACTTGTTTTTTGTCGTACAGCTTGATAGGCAATAGCTTCTTTCCTACCTTCCCAATCAATATTAATATCCGTTCCTTGGATTTTATCGAGAATCCATACCGTTCCTCTTGCTGGTTTTCCATACAGCCAATCCACCAATTTCCCTTGTTTTAAAACAGCAATTCCTGAAGCTCGAAGCGTTGCTGCAGGTGCACTTTCTTGAAGGTTATCCAGCTTTTGTGCTTGCTGGGGATTTCCAACTAGGCGAAATCCTGAGACGATAGTTCCTCTTCCGGGAGATTCAAGGCTCTTCATCACCTCTTGAAGCGATGTTTTTACATTCTCTCCCCATCTTCTTTCCGTAAATTCTAAGGTTTTTAGCACTTTATTCGCTGGAATCTTATCAACTGGCGTTAACGTTTTCACAAGATCAGCTGCAGACGAATTATTGGCAATCACGAGGGTGGAAGTATTTCGAAACTCTGGATCTCGATCAAATGCATCCACTAATGTATTAATTCCTTCTTCTTTGGCCAGTTTTTCCCCAACCACGACCAAGTTTGTGTGAGCATAATACAATCGTCGAGAAATGCTGCCCGAAGCCCGTCTACTTGCTTCGACGATATTGTCTCCTGAAGCTGAATAAATGGTAATAGGAGGGCTTTGAGTACCACCACCTCCTCCTTGCATACCTCCTGCCACATTCCCTGGGTTAATAATTTGGAGCGTTATGTGATATCTTCCATCTTTTGTTTTATCGACGCCCAGAGCTGCCACGATGGCAAGGTCCGTTAACTCTTTTTTACTCCAACAACTGGTGAGCAAGATGGTTACCGTCATCATCAATAAAAGAAAAACTCCTTTACGCTTCATTGTTGTCACCTTCTTCAAAATCGCGATTCACCATACCACGAGATGCAGGGGGGTGCGGGTTTTGATTTGATCCTTCTCGAACCGTGTTAGCAGTGATTAATCGCGGTCTTTGTCTCAGTGTCCACCACGGTAATCTTACAATGGTATCTCCATTGTTTACAGGGATGAAGGGAGCAAATGGAGCCATATAAGGTACCCCAAATGAACGTAAGCTGCATAGATGGACAACCATCATTAGAAGGCATAAAATGATGCCGTAGAAACCAAATGTTGCTGCACCAATCATAAACAAAAAGCGAATTAAGCGCGCTGAAATCGCCATGTCAAAAGAAGGTGTAGCAAAACTGGCAATGGCTGTGATTGATACAATGATAACCATTGCTGGTGACACAATACTTGCTTGAACGGCTGCTTGACCAATTACAAGCGCCCCAACAATGGATACGGCTGAACCAATGGCTTTGGGTAAGCGTATCCCTGCTTCCCGTAAAATTTCAAAAGTTAACTCCATGAGTAAAGCTTCCACAAATGCTGGAAAGGGAACAGCTTCCCTTTGTGCTGCAATGGCTACAATAAGCGTGGTTGGCACCATTTCTTGGTGGAAGGTTGTAACAGCGACATAGGTAGCTGGCGCAATAAGAGAAATCATGAACATAAAAATACGCAAAAGACGAATTGAGGTTGCAATGTCGAACCGGGCATAATAATCTTCAGCCGATTGGAAAAATTGCATAAAGACAGCTGGTGCAATAAGTACAAAAGGGGTCCCATCCACAAATATAGCAATTCGCCCCTCTAACAGGTTCCCTGCTACAACGTCAGGTCTTTCCGTGTTATACATAGTTGGAAACGGGGTCAATGTTTGATCTTCTATTAATTGTTCAATATAACCTGATTCCAAAATGCTATCGATATCAATTCGCTTCAATCGCTGACGAATTTCTTTAACGACTTTATCATTGGCAATGCCATGTATGTACATAAATGTCACATCCGTTTTTGTTACACGTCCCACTTTTAAAGACTCCATCCATAAATCGGGGGTTTTAATGATGCGGCGTACCATAGCTGTATTGGTCCCAAGTGACTCGGTAAAGGCCCCTTTTGGTCCTCGCACCACCATTTGAGTAGTAGATTCCGCGATGGAACGTTTTTCTCCCCCTTTAGTGCTAGCACTCAATGCCTGATCTACTCCATCCACTAAAATAAGAGTATCTCCTACCATTAAAGATGCGAACAGGTCATCCAAATTAGTAATAGATGATACGTTCCCAATTGTCATCATATCTTCAGACAGAAGATCTAACGCATTGTGCTGATTCACTTTTTCTTTATGATTATCCTTCATTATGGATTGCAGTAGAAACTCTTGAATCGATTGATTGTCTACAATTCCTTCTACATAGACAATGGCTGTTTTTATATTGGAATTTATCCCCATTGCTAACTCACGAATAACGACATCTGAGCTATTTCCGGTTTTCTGCTTAATCATATTAAGGTTGCCTGATAGTGAAAATTGTATCTTTTCTATTGGAGAATCAATAGTTTGATTCTCGTCATCCCGTGGTCGTTTCTTTTTTGGTTTGCGATCTTTAAAAAACGAAGGCATAGATTTAAGCACCCTTCTTTCAGTTTTTATTACTTTAACCATATAAGAGTTTTTTATGTAAAAATTAACAATAAAGATTTATGTATCATCATAGAAGAAAGAGAAGAACCTATTAAATGGAGCGTGATTGATATGAAAATTATAGGAATTAGCCTTTTAATGATGGGCTGCTTAATGGGCTTTTCTTTAGGCATTGATATTCTTCAAGGATTTGATGTCTCTCAGGCATTGTACAACGCCGTGAGTCCCTTTAGGGTAATGGAAGTCGCCGAATTATTTGTGCTCTTTTTTCTTCTTTTTCTTTTTTTTGCTGAATCTTTATATCTTTTTATGAAGAAGAAAAAGCAGAGCAAGTAACTACATACTTATAAATCGCTATTTTTTTAATAGGAGATAAAAATAATAGGAATGTAGCTCAAGCTATCTGTTTCAATCGGTTCTTTTATTAATCAATGATTCACATAAAATAATCCATCATCTAGATTATTTAGTTGGTTTTTTATCCATTCCCTTACATTATTCATTCTAGAATCAAAAGCCATTTGAAAAAGACCCGTTAACTGAAAATCGGTAAAATGACTTCCCTTTAATTGGAGAAAAGCCTCGTGATAAGAAGAGAAATGAAGCTGTTTGAATAAAAAATCTTCCATTGCCTCTTGAATATATTTTTTATTTTTCCAACAATTCATAGGGACATGAGCAAATTGCCAGGGTTTAAAAATTCCTGGATAAACAGCGTCTACTACTTGAAAAGGGGATTGACCGAAAAGGGAAAAGACACCTCCTAAGCTATGTTGATTAAAAAAATGAATATTAACCTGAATAGGAATTTCTTTAAGAGGGATCTTTAGTTTTTCCTCTATTACATACTTTACTGCTTCAATAGCCCTTTTTTTCCCCTCCTCTCCATCCCAATATTTATCAGGAACTTGTTGAAACTGCCAAGGTTTAAAAATTCCTGGATAGGCATTATCAATGACCTCATAATAATTCCATCCATATAGCATAGCAGGGGGTCTGAGGCGATGAGACCATAATGTATTTGCGCCTACTTGAAAAGGGATTTCATTGATGGGGATCGATAAGTGTTGCTCAAGTAAATAGCATGTCATATAGCGCATATATTTTTTTCCCTCATTCCCTACAAAGAAATAATTGGGAAATCGTTTTCTTCTTTTGGCTAGAACATCTTGATAAATTTCAATGACTTGTTCTTTGTTCACTATTAAAAGCCCCTTTTGAAAAATTGTTTTTTTATTATTATGTATAATGATGGAATTTATATACAAATGGAGATGGGGCTGTGCAAGCTAAATACTAAAAAGACAAAAAAGCTACTGAAAAAATCAGTAGCTTTTCTTAATATATGTTTTCAACTCACAACAATTAGGGTTTTCAACTTAATATAAAACCATATTTAAAAATCCTGTTCCTTCCACATTAGCCCAATTTCATGTTCACGCTGCAAAACTTTCTCGAGATAACGCTCGGTTGTCTTACGGTCACTATGGCCAAGCTCCTTTTGAATTAAGAAAATATCGGCTCCCTGCTGCCTACTATAAATCGCATAAAAATGCCGAAAGTAATGAGGTGTAATCCTGCCAGTTCGTTCTTTTATAAAAGGTAACTCCGTTCGTTGAATAATACGTACAACATAATTACTTAAATTTTTATATTGGTAATACCCTCCATCTTTAGTTGGAAATAATGGTCCTTGATCACTTGAATTTAATGCTGTACTTACATGGCGTCGTTCTCGAAAGGAAAGGATACGCTCATATAAAGATGGATGAAGTAACTTATCAAATTTCTTTCCACCCTTACCTACTCCCCTTAGGCGGTAATGGCCACTTAAACTGTCTAGATACACATCTCCCCACGAAGCTTTAGCTATTTCTTGGACACGAAGACCTGTCATGGCTAGCATTGTTAACAACCCATAGTTAATCGGATGATCTTTGTAATAGTCGAGAAGCTGTTTTACTTCATGATAATATAAATCTCGATTCGGAACTTCTTGTTCAGATAATGATGTACTCAATATTTCTTTATACAATGGATACTGAATATACTTCGTTTCATGTAACCACTTCATAAAGCTCTTCAGAATCGTCATTTTGGCATCTAAAGTTGCGGGTGAATAAGGTTTCCCACTCTTCCCTAATAACGCTGTGCTTAAATATGTTTGGTAGTTCCGTATATGCCAAGGTCTTAGGTTTTTAAAGATCGTTTTTTCTATATAATCTTCTACATCCTGCCGTAAGAATGAATCACTCTCAACCGCATACTGATAAAACTGCAACAAAATCCGTAAGTATTCGGTTTTTGTATTTTCTTTTCGTTCTCGGTCCTTTCGAATATGCTTTCGTTGGTGGACATAGTAGTAAATCATTTCTTCATCAGTAAAATCACTGAACATATCATCGTTTTTTCGCTGGTGATGCTCATTTCTTTCTTCTAATGCATCATAATACTTACTATCCAGCATCAATGAAAAGATTTTATTGAAATCCTCTTTTCTTTCCCTTACTTCTGTTCCTATATGTACTAATGAGAAATCTTGCATAAAACCTCTCCTTTAATAAATCCTATCATTTTATTTATACCTCTTTTTGATGTTAAGATATTTTCTTCTTAATGCGGGATTAAGTATATATATATAGATATATAGATAATGAATAACAACTAAAATATAATAATAGCATTGATAACAACTGTAAAAATACTAAATTTAGTAATTAAATATCAAAAATGTTTATATTTAAATGCGTATTTAAATTTATTTATTGTGTTAGTTACATAATAATTGTAACTTATTTAAAAGTAAAAGTGTAAACTTACTTTTTATAAATATAGTTTATCATTTATATGGATTGTAGAAAAATCTCCTATTTGTCGTCCTTTAGAGTAAATAGTAAAACTTAAATTTATATAAGTTAGTTATATCATTTACATATCTATTATAAAAACTTTTAATCTATAGCTTTATGTTGATATGGTATAATGAATTATTAACTAATAAAAAAAAAAAGGAGTGTATGTTATGATTGATAATCCTGTTAAAATTATTACCATTGAAGACGTGATGGAAATGTTATCTATATCATCAAAGAAAACAATATATACATATATTCAACAAGAGAAATTGAATCCTATTAATAAAGATGACTGGCATATTGAAGGACGTTATGAATTTGATATCGAGGATGTTGTTCGTTTACAAGAAGAGTTAAAAAAGCCAGGTCTTACGACAAAAGAAGTCGCGCAGCAACTTG
>Ga0268255_10001076_pt1 | contig 16807 bp, 15 predicted proteins | sample AgamicOrMarz_FD_200256 | JGI IMG/M metagenome (GOLD analysis project Ga0268255, IMG submission 200256) | Agave microbial communities from Guanajuato, Mexico - Or.Ma.rz (v2) (version 3) | ecosystem: Host-associated > Plants > Phyllosphere > Phylloplane/Leaf | place: Guanajuato, Mexico...
ATTCAATCTCTGTATACATTTTTTGAAGTGCCTTTTTCGTATCCTGAAGGTCACTTTCTTCTTCAAAATAAACTTCAATTTTCGGAGGGCTCACTGGCTGGTCATGTAGATACTCTGTTAGTGACGACACGAATTGCTGAGAATAAAAAACAGGATCTCCTGAGGTAAAAACAGTTTTTGCCAACAAATTATTATTCAATTTAAACTTATTGGCTAATGAAAATTGTTCATGCACAAGACGAATTTGACATGGCAGCGCCTCTAAAAAGCTGACTGTATCATAGGTAATTTGTTCACCAATCCTTTTCACATAAATTGGTTTGTCCTCAGAACTTGCAATAAATGCTCCTTGATGGGTAATGAGAGGTGATTTTATTTTTAATGCCTTGGCTACCTTTCTTGTGGAAGGAAAGCTCCGCGATGTGACAAGCGTGACAAAAATTCCCTTTTGCTGAACATAATCAATAGCCTCTTTTGTTGATTTATGGATTTTTCCGTTTGTTTGAAGTAGCGTGCCATCAATATTTAAAGCAAGCAAGCGATAAATCATTCCGTTGCCCCCTGTTCTTGGTGAAATAGCCTTTATAACACTTTTATGATTTTTTAGGCATTTGTAGAACAGAGCAAAAAAGAAAAAGCCTTCGGTTTATACCGAAGGCTAGTATTTCAATTTACATTTTCCCGTATAGGTCTTCTAAAGGTTTCATAATTACTTTGTTTAACTCGCCAATAACCATGCTCATCCGTTGTTCTGCTTGCATTAACCTAGCAATTTTTTCATTTTGCTGAACGAGTCCTACAGTTGATTGAGCTTGCGCAATTTCTTGTTCTGAGATATCCTGCCCCATCATTTGTTTCTGTTGAAGATCCATTTGAATTTTACGGAACTGATCAAACATTTGATTTGCTGCTGGGTCAGCATTTACTTCTTTATAGGCTTGTTGAAGTTGTGTGTATTCATCACTTTGACGAATAGCTGTTTCTAACGCATAGGCGGAATCATATAAATTAATTGCCATTGGTAAACACTCCTTTTTAATCAAACGCTTTTGTAATCCGAATCAACTATAACAAACTATGCACCAAAATGCGAGAATGTTAATATCACCATCTAGATTCGTGTTACATACATTACTATATCAACTAATGCCCATAAGAAATAATGGTTCCAATTTAAATAGAAATTGAGGAATGTTTATGTCGTTACCATTAACTCAGGTTACCATCGAAGCAAGAAAACCTAAAAATAAGAATGACAGCATGGTGCAAATATCCAACCATTTGTTTACTAGTTTGGGATTAAACAAGAATAATCTTCAATTAAATATTAAGTTAGGAAAAAAGGCAATACAAACAGTGGTCCAACCAGCAGATCTAGAACCCCAAAATTTGATGCTTTTTCCTGAAAATATTCTCAAGAATTTTTGCCTGCCTACCCAGAGTTTTAAATTTCAAGCCATCTATCGGGATGACCTTCTAACACTCGAACTCGGACCTGTGATTGGACTAGTAACTGATTTCCCTTCCACTAAACAGGAAGAACCACACTTTCGTTCTATTCATACTTTTTGCGAGGAACTTCATCATGGAATTACTGAAATTGGTGGCTTTTTTTATGTTTTTTCATATGAGGAATTTTTAAATCAAGGCTATTACCTTTTAAATGGGAAATGGAAATCGTTTGAACACCCAATACCGGATGTGATTTACAATCGTATCCATTCCCGTAAACTTGAACAATCTGCCCCATTTAAGCTATTTCGTAAAAGGCTTGAAACCATGATGATTCCTTTGTTTAATGAACGCTTCCTATCAAAATGGGAAGTATATAATCAACTATTTCAAGAAAAACATCTCCTCCCATTCTTACCAAAAACAAAAATATACACGAAAGAGCATCTATATGAACTTGCCGACGAATATGAAACGGTATTTATAAAGCCGGTTCATGGCAGCCAAGGAAGAAATATAATCAAGTTGAAAAAAGAAGATGAAATCCACTACACTTTAAAAACCTCGATTGCATCACTTAACGAAGGCTCTAGCTCTAATTACTACTTAGACGAAATACACAACCTAATCAAACCTATTCTCCAAAATCGATTTTTTATTATTCAACAAGGAATTGAATTAGTGTCGTATGACTCATGTTCCATGGATTTTAGGGTACTATGTCACAAAAGTCTGAACAACCATTGGCAAGTTACCTCAATTGTGGCAAGGATAGCTGCAAAGGAAGAGTTCGTTTCCAACATTGCAAGAGGTGGAATGATGCTTAGACCTTTAAAGGTTCTGCGAACTTGTCTTGGACCTAAGAACGCTTTAGAGGTGCTTACACATATGAAAGAATTAGCAGTGGAAACAGCATCAATTATTAGTAACTCTCAAACAGGGATAACTGGTGAACTTGGCATCGATATTGGAGTAGACCAAGACGGAAAACCATGGATTATTGAAGTAAACTCTAAACCCTCGAAAAACTTTGAAGATGGATTAGGAAAAATAAGACCATCTGCGAAGGCACTAATTCAATTTTGTACACTGCTTGCATTCGATTCGACTTTTGTAAAGGAGGACTAGTAAATTGATTGCCTTTGGAATAATGACTATAAGTTTTGACAGTGAGCAGTCCTATATCAACGACATCGCAAACCTTGCAGAACCCTGTGGGATGGAATGCTTTCGCTTCACCCCTGCAAATATAAATCCACTTACATTACAAGTAAAGGGAAAAAAATTCATGTCACAAACAAAATCCTGGGTTGACAAAGATTTTCCCATTCCAGCTCTTATTTATGATCGGTGCTTTTACGGGGAAGATGACCACTCCAAGCAGTGCATACCGATTGTATCCTGGCTAAAGAACAGACCCGAAATAACCTTTTTAGGCTATGGGCTGCCTAATAAACTGGAACTCTATGAAGTATTAAAAAGTACTGTTTTATCAGCTTACTTGCCCCTGTCTCAGGCGGTTTCCAATACTAGCATCGTGTTAAATGAATTAACTGCCAAAAAAAGAATGATTTTAAAGCCAATTAATGGCTCTCAAGGAAATGGCATTTACTATTTGAAAAAAAACAACAAATCCTTCCACGTTAAAACAGAAAAAAACAAGAATATTATCTCACGAATTTTCCCAAATGAAACTAAACTTAATAGTTGGCTGCAACCACTTATTAGCAAGCGTCCCTACCTTATGCAGCCGTATTTAGAATTATCAAATGATGACCTACAGCCATTTGACATTCGAATCCTCTTACAGAAAGGGATCGATGGAAAATGGGGAGAAATGGGCAGGGGTATTCGAGTGGGGAGTACGGGGGGAATCCTTTCCAATTTAAGTGCTGGTGGTTTCATCACTAATTATGATGATTGGTCTTCGTCTTTCCTGCCCGTTAAAAAGGATTACATTAATCAGGAATTGGCATATATTCTCTCTAATCTTCCCTCTATTCTTGAAAATGCTTTTTTACCATTATTCGAAATTGGCATCGATATTGGAATAGCGAAAAACGGCTCCATTTGGATTCTAGATATCAATTCAAAGCCTGGTCGAAAAGTCCTCCTTCATACACAGCCAGACATAAAGGAGACTTTAACCCTTGCCCCTTTGCTTTATGGGAAGCACCTAAGTCAAATGGCTCAAAATGAAAGGAAGAGCTATTATGAGAAAACATTATCTCATTGAAGTTGCTCAAAATGATCAATTAGTAGTATTCTGTCCTCCTGCAATACTAAAAGAAAAAGAGTTAAAACGAATTGCCTTTGGTTCAAGATCAATAGAAGTCGATTTTATCCCACATCCTGATCATGATGATCGGATTTCTATCAGCCGGGAAATTCAACAAGCACTTCAATATCCTAGTTTCAACATTCCACTTCATGTTTTCTGCTCTAACCAAAGTCTAATAATCGGTCCACTTGTAGGTATTTTTACAGCAGGATTTACCTCCTTGCCATTGGAACCGATTGGCGACCGAACACAATTTTTCTCGAAACTCCTTTCTGTTAATAAAATGGTGGGTGCCTTACCATTTGTGTTTGGAGAACAACATATTGATTGGGATATAGGGACTATTGAAGGGTATTTTTATCATAATAACAGTTGGGAAACGGTTGAAATTCCCTTTCCCAATGTTATTTATGATCGACTTCCAAATCGAAGAAGTGAAAATAACCCAAGGTTAATAAAAGTGAGAGAGCGATTGCAAAAAGAATATCTTATCCCTTGGTACAATCCTGGATTTTTTAACAAACTTGAAATCCATGAAAGGCTTATTCAAGATGAAACCGTATTTAAATTCCTTCCAGATACATTACCATTTACATCCTTTTCCTCAATCGAAACGATGCTTTCCACCTACGGCCATGTTTTTATCAAACCTAAAAATGGCAGTCTCGGCATAGGTGTTCACCAAATTATTTACGACAAACACAGCAATGATTATTACTGCCGATACCAAGATACAAGTAATGTAAACCGTCTGAGGAAATTTTCTAGTTTAGAAAGTTTAATGGGAAACGTATTCGCCAACCAATCCCTTGAAAAAATGCTGGTACAGCAAGGGATTAATCTACTCCGAACCGAATCCCGATCCATTGATTTTAGAGTCCACACCAACAAAGATGACATGGGAAATTGGCATGTATCTGCGATTGCAGCGAAAATAGCAGGGCCTGGAAGCGTGACTACCCATTCAAGAAGCGGTGGAGATATTAAGACAATCGAGGAAATATTCCCCAATGAGGAATGTTCACTTTATTCCCAGAGACTCTCCGATGCCGCATTGCTTTTAAGCAGCGCAATGGATCGGCATGTCGAAGGAATAATTGGTGAGATTGGATTTGATTTAGGTATCGACCGAAATGGAGAAGTTTGGCTCTTCGAAGCAAATTCCAAACCAGGAAGAACCATCTTTACTCATCCTGAATTAAAAGAATTTGATTTGCTAACCCGAAAATTATCAATCGCATTTGCCGTCTTTCTTACCGAGCAATCCTTATTACACCCAGAGGAGTTAATCAAATGAAAACCAATCATTCAGGGCCTCTGGTTGGAATACTGTCAGCAAAAAAAGCAGATGGTACTATTGCTGGAAATGGCCCGCTTTTTATAGCATTACAAAAAAAGCTTATTTCACTTGATGGAATAAGCTTTGTTTTTATACCTGAGGATGCAGGTAAAGACCATATTATTGGCTATACTTTTTTACCTGAACAAAATCACTGGAAAAAGGAAAAATTTCGCTACCCAGACATTGTATATAACCGGATCCCCTTCCGAAAGTCAGAACAAAGCGAACAATGCCAACAATTCTTTACCATTTTAAAGGAGAAGAATATCCCTTATTTCAATCCATGTTTTATTGATAAATTTGAGCTCTATGAGGTGTTTAAAAAACATCCGTTTCTGAAAAAGTTCCTGCCAGAAACCATCCGTATCCACAAGAAGAAGGACTTATTCATTTTTCAAAAGACGCATAAGAGCATTTATTTAAAACCTGCCCAATCTTCCAAAGGAAAAGGAATTCTTCGCTTAAAGTTAAATGGTGCTGCCAGTCTTCAAGTAGACGGGATACACCAGCGTGAACTTTTTAAATCCTTTGATCATTTTTGGGAAAAACACGGTGTGGAATTGTTGGCAAAAAACTACTTAGCACAAGCGGAAATAAAATCAGCGAAGTATATGGGGAATCGCTTCGATTTTCGTATCCTCGCCCACGGAGGAGACAGTGGTTACACTGTAACAGGAGTTGGAATTCGGCAATCTCAGACACAAGATATTACAACCCATATTCCTTCCGGCGGTAGACTCCTGCCCTATGAAATTTTACAAACCAAGGAGCATGATCGTTTTATTGAAGCGATTGTGCCTGAAATCGGGATGGCACTGTCTGATCGATTTGGCTTTTTCGGAGAGTTTTCTATTGATGCCGGGGTAAGTATGACTGGCCAGTACTATATTTACGAGATAAATTCCAAACCAATGAGATTTGATGAGGAGGAAATTGAGGAAAGGAAAATTGAGCAACTTTGCCGAATTTTCCTCCAACTTTCCGATTATGAAAACTGACAGAAAATTCATATTTAAATATTCTCCCAAACCAGTTAAGCTATAAGTAAGAATATTAAAAGGAGGATTTCACGATGATCATGCACTTTCAATTTAAACCATTATTTGAAAATAAAAATATACCTGGCTGGAATTTTTCCTTTTATCATAAAAAGCAGCGGGTGACGGGAATTTACCACCAAACAGGGAAAATTGAATGGACAACAAATGTGCCTGAACAGGATGAGATTGAGGCATTATCAAGCCAAATCCATGAACTAATGCTTTATCATGTATATGAATAATCTAAAATTCGGATGACCTTCGTGCATGAAAACTTGCCTTTTCCGCAAAACTAAATATAGTTTTGGGAAAGGAATGATAATGATGGACAAAGGAAAAGACATGGGAACGGATGCAGGTTCTGCATATGAAGGCAGAGATAAGGTTTTTATGGATGTTGACCGAATGATTAACGAAGGCATGTCCGGTGGTTCAGTGCATTCCCGAAAGGAGTCAACTAATATCGAGGAAGCCCGTGACCTTCAAGAAGAACAACCGCCCTATGATTGCGATTGATGAGAACTACCAACTTATCAGGCTAGCCGAATTGAACCTTGGCTAGCCTTTATTATTTTTTAGGTTCAGAACTACTGATATAATGTTAGAAGTCACTAAAAAATTTTAATAAACGGGGAAATCAATGATGCTAAAAAAATTATTGTCTATTTATGAAAATTCCATTTTGTTTCCCGAACAACCAATTACGCATTCAGAACATTTTTATCTATTTTTCAGCGAGATGGACAACGAATGGATCGGCATACCTAAATCTGTGGTAACTGAAAAGGAATTAACCCTCCTTCAAACGATCTATCAATTAGTTGAACATCCATCAATTGTCCAAAATTCTGTAAACAAGGGATGGGATGCGTATTTATTAGAGGATGGTCCTCCCCCCTCTTATCATGCTAAGTCAAATCTTCGGTTCATTCAATTTCAAATTAACGGTGAAGATACGAATCAACTTGAGATTGAGTCAGCATTAAAAGGGTTCTTTACAGAAGGAGTCATCATCATCTGGGAGAACAAAAGACGAGGAATTATTATTGAAGAGGACACCATAGTCTTACTTACGGAAGAAGAATTGATTTCCATGTCAGAAACCTTAGAAAGTGACTTTTATGTCAAAATCTCGTTTTTTATTGGAAAGTTTAATTCCTTTAACGACCAACTTCGGTCAAAGTTCCTGCTTGAGAAAGAATATTTTTCCTTTGGACTGACCAATCTTTTTTCCCTTATGAATATTTTTACATTTGAACGGGTTCTTCCTGCATATGTGGCTTATCACTTGCCAATGGATTTAAAACCTAAGATCCATCAAGGAATATTCGAAGTTTTTAATGATGATCCTGAGATGTATTCGACTATTAAAGTTTTTCTTGAGAATAATTTAAATGCCAGTTTGACGGCAAAAAAGTTATACATCCATCGAAATACACTCCAATATCGAATTGATAAATTTATCGATAAGTCTGGAATCCAATTAAAAGATTTTTATGGGGCCTTTACAGTCTTCTTAGCTTGTCTCCTTTTTGAACTTAGTCAAAAAAGGTAACAAAGTGCCCAAAAAAGCGTTTTCATTCTTTGTGCAGTCTGTCCATACCTATTTTCTTCTGCTGCTTGTAAACTATTACTAACGAGATAAAGGGAGGAATTACAATGGCAGAGTTAAAATTAGATCATATTTATAAAATTTATGATAATAAAGTAACAGCTGTACAAGACTTCAATTTGCATATTGAAGATAAAGAATTTATCGTGTTTGTAGGACCATCAGGGTGCGGGAAATCTACAACGCTTCGAATGATTGCTGGTCTTGAAGATATTTCAAAAGGAGATTTCTACATTGATGGTAAAAGAGTAAACGATGTAGCTCCAAAAGATCGTGATATTGCGATGGTTTTCCAAAACTATGCCCTTTATCCACATATGACTGTATATGATAACATGGCGTTTGGCTTAAAACTTCGCAAATTCCCAAAAGATGAAATTGACCGTCGGGTAAAAGACGCAGCAAAAATACTTGGTTTAGAAGCTTACTTAACTCGTAAACCTAAAGCTCTTTCAGGTGGACAACGCCAGCGTGTAGCATTAGGCCGTGCGATTGTACGTGATGCAAAAGTATTCTTAATGGATGAACCATTATCAAACCTTGATGCAAAGCTTCGTGTTCAAATGCGTGCGGAAATTGCTAAACTTCACCGCCGATTAGATACTACTACAATCTATGTTACACATGACCAAACAGAAGCCATGACAATGGCAACACGTCTAGTCGTTATGAAAGATGGGGTTATTCAGCAAGTAGGTTCGCCTAAAGAAGTTTATGAAAAGCCTGAGAATGTCTTTGTCGGCGGCTTTATCGGGTCTCCTGCGATGAACTTCTTTAACGGAAAATTAGAGGATGGAAAATTCGTAATTGGAAATACTGCGCTTTCTGTTCCAGAAGGAAAAATGAAATATTTACGCGAGCAAGGATATGTTGGAAAATCAATCATCCTAGGTACTCGTCCAGAAGATATTCATGATGAACCAGTTTTCATTGATGCATCAGCTGGATCAAAAATTAAAGCTCAAGTAGATGTTGCCGAGTTAACTGGTGCAGAATTAATGATTTATTCAAGCATTGGCGGTCAAGATTTTGTGGCTCGCGTTGATTCTCGTGGCGATATCCATCCTGGCGATACATTAGAACTTGCATTTGATATGAATAAAGCACATTTCTTTGATGAAGAAACAGAATCAAGAATTCGTCCATAATAAATTAGGCAAATAAGCCCCGCTTCCTAGCGGGGCTTATTCTTTTATAAAAAATACCTCTTCTAGATGACAAGAAGGACATCGATACACATGGGGACACTTATTACCTGAATTTGTATCAGGATATCCATCTTCCATTTTCATTAAGTCTATTTCCATATATGGACTATAATCATCATAAAAATCCATTAGACGACCACTTTCCATCATAGGCTCACCGCAATTTGTACATAATAAATAGGCTTCACGAAAACCATTACATACTGGGCATTCAGTCATTCCATTCACCCTTTTGTTTATTTGATAACCTTAGTTTGTGTTAACTTACATGCCATATGTAATGGAATAAATTACTAATTAATTTCTCGAATAAGTCTTTCCGTTTTAATCATAATAAGTATTACAAAGCAAGCAACCCACTCAACAACACGATGGATGAAACCAAGAAGGGTAATAGCCGGTGCAATTCCGACTCATCCAGCCAAAACTAAAGTTTTATGAATGTATCTCCAATTTGTAGAAAGTTTATCAAAGTAGTATTGATAATATGGGTTAGGCCTAGGCGGCAATGGTTTAATCTCCATTATGGTTCAACTCCATACTGACCCCAAACTTATTAAGAGGAGTGTTATTCAACTATGGCAAGTAACAACAACTCTAATCAACTTCTAGTACCAGGCGTCGAGCAAGCTCTTAGTCAAATGAAGTATGAAATTGCTTCAGAATTTGGTGTAAATCTTGGTGCAGACACTACTTCACGTGCCAACGGATCTGTTGGTGGAGAAATCACAAAACGTCTAGTAGCAATGGCTGAGTCTCAACTTGGCGGATTCCAACGCTAATTTTTAGTAATCCAAGTAAATACAAATAAATATTATGGCTAAGCCCCTTCCATTTGGAAGGGGCTTTCAATTTCATATCATATTTTCTGGCTTAACCCATTTGGAAAACTGTTCTTCAGTAACATAACCTAATTTTAATGCTGCTTCCTTTAAGGAACCATTTTCTTTGAAAGCTAATTTGGCAATTTCCGCTGCCTTTTCATAGCCAATATGAGGATTTAATGCTGTAACAAGCATCAATGAGCGATTCAAATGTTCTTTAAGAATCTCCTCATTGGCCTGAAGACCTACGACACAATTTTTATTAAAGGATCTTATTCCATCTGAAAGGAGTCTAACCGATTGGATAAAATTATTAATAATAACTGGTTTAAAGACATTTAACTCGAAATTCCCTTGACTCGCTGCAAAAGTAATTGCAGCGTCATTTCCATATATCTGGCATGTTATCATTGTCAATGCTTCGCTTTGAGTTGGATTTACCTTTCCGGGCATAATGGAACTCCCAGGCTCATTCGCCGGAATATTTATCTCTCCAATCCCACTGCGCGGTCCACTTGCCAGCCAACGGATATCATTAGCAATTTTCATTAAATCAGCGGCCAAAGCTTTAAGCGCACCATGGACATGTACAATCTCATCGTGACTTGTTAAAGCATGAAATTTATTTTCTGAGGACCGAAATGGGTATCCGGTAAATATAGAAATTTGCTCAGCGACCTTATCACCAAACAAAAGGGGTGCGTTGATTCCTGTACCAACTGCCGTTCCTCCGATCGCCAAATCAAGCAGATATTGGCTTGCCTCTTTTATCATCTTTTCACATTTTTCAAGCATCCACCGCCATCCGCTGATTTCTTGTCCCAGTGTCAGTGGTGTTGCATCCTGTAAATGTGTTCTTCCGATTTTAATGACTTTAGAGAAATCCTTTTCCTTTTGTAGGAGAGTATTTTTAAGTTCTGATATTGCCGGAAGAAGTTCTACTACAATCTTTTGATATGCAGCAATATGCATGGCTGTTGGAAAGGTGTCATTGGAACTTTGCGACATATTGACATCATCATTTGGATGGATTTTTTCATGTGCAGCACCCAGATCCTTTAAATATTCATTTGCCTTATTGGCTATCACTTCATTTACGTTCATGTTGGATTGAGTCCCACTACCTGTTTGCCAGACAACCAGTGGAAAATGTTCATCCATATCTCCGGCATGAATAGAATCACATACTTTTTGAATGGCCTTCATTTTATTTTCACTGAGCTTTCCTAATTGGAAATTTACTATGGCTGCTGCCTTTTTAATAAAGACCAAACCATATATTAATTCCAATGGCATCTTCTCTGAGCCAATTTTAAAATTGTCCTTGCTCCGTTGTGTTTGAGCACCCCAATATTTATCACTGGGCACACGAACCTCACCAAGTGTATCCTTTTCAATTCGATAATTCTCCACTTATCAACACACCTCACAAATTCATATACTTCAATATATATACCCATTCCTATCTATTTTATTAAAGCAATGAGGATGGTAATCAAAAAAAAACTGCAGACACTTGTCTGCAGTTACTAAATTAATGTTTAATGATTGTATATCCGATATAATAAGAAAGGATTAAAAAACTACCGATCAATAGTACAACTGAATACTCTGACATATACATCCCACCCCAATATAAGTAAATGCTAAAACATCTTTAAAATATCATAAGCGGGGGGTGTCGCAAGTGATGAATATTACACTTTATTGAATAAGAGGTGAATTTTTTGTGAACATTTGCCTTTTCGGAGCAACAGGCAGAGTAGGTTCGATTATTTTAGAAAATGCATTAACCAATCAACATTCGGTCCAAGCACTGGTGAGAGATAGCAGTAAACTAAACATTAAAAGTGAAGGCCTTCTTGTTAAGGAAGGTAATGTGCTAAATGAAACCGACATTGCGAGTATCCTAAGAGGATCGGATGTAGTCATTAGTTCTCTAAATACAGCAGGTACCACGACACTGTCTGAATCGATGCCCTTTATTATAAAACATATGAAAGCACTAGGAATACACCGTATTATTACGATTGGAACAGCTGGAATTCTCCAGGCTCGATCTGCACCACATTTATATCGGTTTCAATCGTCTGAGTCGAAAAGGAAAAGCACCCGTGATGCGGAGGAACATTTACGTGCCTATTTATTATTAAAAGAGTCTGGGCTCGATTGGACGATTGTTTGCCCGACTTATTTGCCTATTGGAGATAGATTAGGTCATTACAGATATGAAAAAGACTTTCTTCCTGATGATCCTTCGTCCATCTCTATTTACGATACCGCGGATTTTGCCTTTGAGCAGTTATTTAGCAAGCAATTTATCGGATCCCGTGTAGGGCTTACTTATTAAAAGAGAACCCCCTTAACTTTGTTTTGTTAAGGGGATTACTTGTCTAATCGACCAAACTCGCCTTGACTCGATGATGACCAAATTCTTCTGATCAACTAGGGAAAAAGGGTATCATACGGGCGATGACGACCAAATTCTTCCGAATTTGAGTAAAGTTTTTCTAGCCGGCCAAATCTGTGTTGCCCTGCTGTAGTTCATACATTTGATAATATTTCCCTTTTTTCTCCATTAATTGATCATGTGTGCCCTTTTCAACAATCATCCCACGGTCTAAAACAATGATTTGGTCAGCGTTACGGATCGTTGATAACCGGTGGGCAATGATAAAGGTGGTCCGCCCTTTTTTCAGAACTTCCATTGCCTCTTGAATCACAGTTTCCGTTTCTGTATCAATACTTGACGTAGCTTCGTCAAGTATAAGTATAGCTGGATCGAATGCGAGTGCTCGTGCAAAGGAAATGATCTGCCGCTGCCCACTTGAGAGGGTACTGCCTTTCTCAAGTACTGGCTCATCATAACCATTTTCTAAATGCTTGAACACCTTGTCAGCCCCTACATCCATTAATGCTTTCTCTACTTTTTCTTTGGTTATCGCAGGATCATTAAGACTTACATTTGAGGCTATGGTTCCTGTAAATAAATAGGGATCCTGCAAAACAATTCCCATATGGTTACGGATAGATTGACGGGGAATCGTTTCAATATCTCTTCCATCAATCGTAATTTTTCCCTTTTGACAATCATAAAAACGGAAAAGTAAATTCATAATTGAACTTTTTCCAGATCCCGTGTGGCCAACTAGGGCGACTGTTTCACCATGCTTTGCTTCAAAATCAATATTCTTTAAAACGTATTCCCCGTCTTTATAACCAAATGAAACATGATCAAATATTACATTTCCTTTAAAACGAACAATTCGCTCACTACTTACATTTTCCCCAGGTTCATCCATCAGTTTAAATACACGCTCTCCCGCCACAAGAGCAAGTTCTAGATTGGCCAATTGATTAACAATCCCCTGCACCGGTTGGAAAAGCCGGTTGATATAATCAACAAAGGCATACAGCATCCCAAGTGAAAGGATCGTAGAAGTATTTAGTGCCTGACCGCCAAAATACCAAATAAATGCTACAAAAATGAGATTTCTTAGGACTCCGACTAGGTTGTGCGAGGTTAATGAATTGAGACTTAATAATTTATTCTGGTACTTGAAATGCTCATTGTTAAGTTTCTCAAAATCTGCTTTTGTTTCTTTTTCGCGACTGAACGCTTGGATAATACTCATCCCTTGGATTGACTCATTAATCATTGCATTTATTTCGCTATTCTTCGATCGAATCACACGGTTGTATTTTGAAGCATACTTACGGTAAATCAACATCCATACATAAATAATTGGCAATAACAATAAACAAATTGCTGCAAGCTTTACGTTTAATATAAACAAAGCCACATAAATGCCAGTAATATAAATAGAACTTGTAAAAAAGGTGGCGAGAACGGTGACATATAATTCACGGATTGCCTCCGTATCATTCGTAATTCTTGCTACTACTTTACCAGCAGGCAGGTTATCAAAATAATTAATGGGCAGACGTTGAATCTGTCCATACACATCTTCACGCATTTTTTGAATGATGCGGTTTGCAGATTTTTGCAATAGGAACCGTTCACCGTACTGAAAAACAGCTGATACTACCAAGAGTCCAAAATAAATGGCTAAAAGTTGAACGATAGGGAGAATCTCAGGCTGATAAAAGGCTAAGATTTCAGACAACCTAAGGATCTTGGCCTGATATTCAACCTTTCTAACACCATTTTTTATCTCCAATGTTCCGGCATTTAAGGTCCGCTTTCCGTCAAAATCAATCTTTTCGTCAATGAAAACAAACTTGGAACCGACCTGCAAAATTTGGATTTGCTTTCCCTTTTGTTCACTACTATATACATACTTTTCTCTTTTATAAAATTTCCCGGCATAATTTACTGCTTTTTTTCCGCTTGATGTTTCATACCAAACAGATTCAATTCCTAAAATATGCTGATCAATGATATTTTTAGCAATAAACGGGCCAGCGAGATCGGTTCCGACAGAAATCGTCAGCATGACCAATGCTGCGAAAATAATTTTTTTATACGCCAAGGCGTATTTAGCTAATCGTTTTCCTGTTGTCATGCTTACACCTCTTCCCCTTCCTCTATCTTCCCTGAAATCTGCTGGCGAATAAATTGCTCCTTATACCACCCACCATGTTCAAGAAGCTGTTCATGTGTCCCTTCTTCGACAATTTTGCCATCTTCTAAAACAATAATATGGTCAGCATGTTGGACAGCGGACATTCGATGTGTAGTGATGATAGTGGTCTTGTCATTTCTTACCTTTCTAATATTATCAATGATTCGTTTTTCTGTTTTGGCATCAACTGCCGATAAGGAATCATCGAGGATTAGGATTTCTGGATTTTTGATCAGTGCGCGTGCAATCGAAATCCGTTGTTTTTGCCCTCCTGATAAGGCCACACCCTTCTCTCCAACAAGTGTACTTAATCCCTCTGGAAGGAGGGACAGATCTTTTCGAAACGCAGCTAAATCAATGGCCTCTTCTAATTCTTCATCGCTCGCATCTTTGCTGCCAAAGAGGATATTCTCTTTCACACTTCGAGAAAACAGTATATGATCCTGAGGCACATAACCAATCCAGTCGCGAACCTGATCTAAGGTTTGCTCCTCTAAAGATACCCCTGATATGGTTACATCTCCATCGCCTAGTGGATATTGTCTTAATAACTGCTTAATAAAGGTGGTCTTTCCTGAACCTGTTTTACCGACAATACCCAATGTCTGCCCCTGAAGAAGCCTAACATCAACCTGATCAAGGTTATCATTCTTAGAAGAAGGATAACGAAAAGTTACCTTTTGATAATCAATTCGATCTGCACGTTGTATCGAAACAGGGCTTAGAGGATTGATGACTTCCTCCTGATAGCTAAGTGTTTCATTTACACGGTCAAGTGAAGCATTCCCCCTCTGCATCACATTGATTAACTCGCCAATTGCGAACATGGGCCAGATCAGCATCCCAAGATACACATTAAACGAAACAAGATTTCCCAATGTGATCGATTGATGGAAAACTAAATAGGCACCATACCCGAGCCCAATTAAGTAACTAATACCAACAAGCACCTTAATCGTTGGGTCGAATAATGCGTCAATTTTTGCAACGTTAATGTTCTTGTGATAGACATCCTCCGTAAGCTGATGAAACCGCTTGCTATCTGCAGATTCTTGAACAAAAGCACGGATGACTCTAACTCCTGCAACTGATTCAAGTACTCGGTCATTCAGTTCACCAAACGCATCTTGTGCTTCCATGAAGCGAGTATGAATTCGTTTTCCATACATTTGCATTAAAATCGCCATAATTGGCAGCGGAATAATTGCCGCCAGCGTTAACTTCCAACTAATTAATATTCCCATCGTTAAAAGTAATGTCAGCATCCATACACTTGAATCTACGAGTGTCAGGATCCCAAAACCTGCTGTGATTGATATGGCCTTTAAATCATTAGTGGCACGCGCCATTAAATCTCCAGTCCTATTTTTCTCATAGAATATCGGAGTCATTTTTAGTAAGTGAGTAACGAACCTGGACCTAAGTTTCCTTTCTACAAGAAAAGCTCCTCCAAACAGTCGGTACATCCATATATAGGTTATTGCATAGGACGAAACCATGATTGCCAAAAGAATGCCAAGGTATTGTATTATTTTCTTATTACTTATACTGCCTTCATGAATATCATCAATCGCCAATCCGATTAATTTAGGCGGAATCACATCCAATATGCCGACTAAAATTAATAGGGTAATCGCGATGACATATCGCTGCCAATTTTCTTTAAAGAACCAACTTAATTTTTTTAACACCGCAAACATAACTGACTTCCCCCCTTATCTTTTACTATCCGCCGTCTATTGCTCCTGCTGTATTTCCTGTCCAAGACCCTTCCAAATATCTCATCCAAATTTCCTCCCTCAAGTTTGTTTTGAACTATAAAAAAAGACATACCGCAACAGTGCAGTATGCCTCCTTTTAAAAAAAGGGACAAAAAAACACACGTCACGTATTAAATAAACGTAACCTGTGTTTTTGTGATTAATCAATAATTTCACATTGATAAATTAACAGGAAATTTCTTCAGGACAGGTTACATTCAAATATTCAATTGTTAAAGAAACATCATTGAATGTAGTCATTTTTGTAACCCTCCCTTTCCTTTTTTTCATCCTTTGTTAGGTTATCACCAGTTGTTTTAAAAGTCAATTCCCATTTTTCTGAATTGTTTCGAACAGCTTTCATCACATAGAGGTACACTAATGACCTTTTCCCTTATCATTCCATCTCTTTCTCCATTTTTCCTTTTGCTTATTCCATTTCTCTTCCCACTTCTGAACCTCGTTATTAAAATTTTCTTGAAAATTAAAACGATTCTTAGCAGCCTCTTCTTGCTTTTTCTTTTCAATTAATGTGGAGATATGCTGGACATTAAAGCTTTCAACAGGCTCATTCGTTAATGCTTTCGTCATAACTTCCCGAAAAACAACTGCTGAACCTTTATTGCTGACAGGCCTGATATAATGATCCTTGTCTGTTTTATCGTAGCCAATCCAGATCGCCCCGACCAGCTGCGGGGTATA
>Ga0268255_10001078_pt1 | contig 16795 bp, 13 predicted proteins | sample AgamicOrMarz_FD_200256 | JGI IMG/M metagenome (GOLD analysis project Ga0268255, IMG submission 200256) | Agave microbial communities from Guanajuato, Mexico - Or.Ma.rz (v2) (version 3) | ecosystem: Host-associated > Plants > Phyllosphere > Phylloplane/Leaf | place: Guanajuato, Mexico...
CCCTGACGGATGAACTGGTCAGCCACGGTGAGCTGATGTCGACCCTGCTGTTCGTTGAGATTATGCGCGAGCGTAACATTCCGGCGCAGTGGTTTGACGTGCGCAAAGTGATGCGCACCAGCGATCGCTTTGGCCGTGCCGAACCGGACGTTGAGGCTCTGGCCGAGCTGACCGGCCAGCAGCTGGCACCGCGCCTGGAAGAGAGCATTGTGATCACCCAGGGCTTTATCGGTAGCGAAGCCAAAGGTCGCACCACAACGCTTGGCCGCGGCGGCAGTGATTACACCGCTGCCCTGCTGGGCGAAGCGCTGCACGCCACCCGCGTCGATATCTGGACGGACGTGCCGGGCATTTACACCACCGACCCTCGCGTGGTCTCCACGGCGAAACGTATTGATGTGATCGCGTTTGAAGAAGCGGCAGAGATGGCCACCTTTGGCGCGAAAGTGCTGCATCCGGCAACCCTGCTTCCCGCCGTGCGCAGCGATATTCCGGTCTTCGTTGGCTCAAGCAAAGAGCCGAAAGCAGGCGGCACGATGGTGTGTAAGCGAACCGAAAGCCCGCCGCTGTTCCGCGCCCTGGCCCTGCGTCGCAAGCAGACGCTGGTCACGCTGCACAGTCATAATATGCTGCACTCCCGCGGGTTCCTGGCAGAAGTCTTCGGGATCCTTGCGCGCCACAATATCTCCGTAGACCTGATTACCACGTCAGAAGTGAGCATTGCGCTGACGCTGGATACGACCGGCTCAACGTCCAAGGGCGATACCCTGCTGACTCAGTCGCTGCTGATTGAGCTGTCCGAGCTGTGCCGCGTTGAGGTGGAAGAAGATCTGGCGCTGGTAGCCATTATCGGTAACAAGCTGTCCCGCGCCTGCGGCGTAGGCAAAGAGGTCTTCGGCGTGCTCGACCCGTTCAGCATCCGCATGATTTGCTACGGCGCGTCCAGCTACAACCTCTGCTTCCTGGTCCCGGCCGATCAGGCGGAGCAGGTGGTGCAGAAACTTCATCAGAATTTGTTTGAATAAAATTCGTTAGCGCGATAAACAATATCTATAAGCCGGGCGCAGACCCGGCTTTTTCATAACTAAACAACACAACACAATCGCAAGGAATACCTATGTTATCCGCCATCACCCGGCTGTTCCCGCTATGGGCGCTGCTGCTCTCTGTACTCGCGTATTACACCCCCACCACCTTCACCGGCATCGGGCCGTGGGTTACCACGCTGCTGATGCTGATCATGCTCGGCATGGGCGTACACCTGAAGATTGACGACTTTAAACGCGTGCTGTCTCGCCCTGCGCCCGTTGCGGCAGGGATTTTCCTGCACTATCTGGTGATGCCGCTCGCGGCGTGGCTGCTGGCAATGGCCTTTAAGATGCCGCCGGATCTTTCCGCCGGGATGGTGCTGGTGGGCAGCGTCGCCAGCGGCACGGCGTCCAATGTGATGATTTACCTGGCGAAAGGTGACGTGGCGCTCTCCGTCACCATTTCGTCCGTTTCCACGCTGGTGGGCGTGGTTGCCACACCGCTGTTAACTCGCCTGTAGGTCGACGCGCATATCCAGGTGGACGTGATGGGCATGCTGCTGAGCATTCTGCAAATCGTGGTGATCCCGATTGCGCTGGGTCTGGTCATTCATCATCTTTTCCCGCGCGTGGTGAAGGCCGTTGAGCCTTACCTGCCGGCGTTTTCGATGGTCTGTATTCTGGCAATCATCAGCGCCGTGGTGGCGGGTTCCGCATCGCACATCGCCTCCGTGGGCTTTGTCGTCATCATCGCGGTGGTACTGCATAACACCATTGGCCTGCTGGGCGGCTACTGGGGCGGGAAGCTGTTTGGCTTTGACGAATCTACCTGCCGCACGCTGGCAATCGAAGTAGGCATGCAGAACTCCGGCCTGGCGGCGGCGCTCGGTAAAATCTACTTCTCACCGCTGGCGGCACTGCCGGGCGCGCTGTTCTCCGTCTGGCATAATCTGTCCGGCTCGCTGCTGGCGGGCTACTGGTCCGGGAAACCGATTGATGAACAACCGAAAAAAGATGCGGTGAAACAGGGTTAATTTGCCGCGCTTGCTTTACACTGGAGCCTCCCCATCAGGAGGCTTCAGCAATGGCTACACCACGATTGACCCAGAAAGACATGACGGAAGCCGAGCAGCGCGAACTTAAAACGCTTCTCGACCGCGCCCGCATTGCACACGGCCGCACGCTGACGAACGCCGAAACCAACCAGGTGAAAAAAGAGTACATCGATAAGCTGATGGCTCAGCGCGACGCCGAGGCGAAGAAAGCCCGCAAGCTTAAGAAGCAGCAGGCCTATAAACCGGATGCAGAGGCGACCTTTTCCTGGTCAGCCACAACCTCTACCCGTGGAAGGCGCTAATCAGCGCCCTTTCTTTTTACGGCCTGGCTGGGCAAAGCGTTTTCCGTTAGCCGGCTTGCCTCGCCCCTTCTCCTCCGCCTGCGGCGCCTTCACCACCGGGCGCTTGATCGCCTGGGCTTTGGGTTTCGCTTTGGCCTTCGGCTTCGCTTCTGAGGACGAGTCCTCGATAAGCTTGAACAGCTCAATCAGCTCGTCGCCGGTTAAATCACGCCACTCGCCCAGCGGGATGCCCGACAGGCTGACGTTCATGATGCGGGTACGTTCCAGCTTCGTCACGTCATAGCCGAAGTGCTCGCACATGCGGCGGATCTGGCGGTTTAAGCCCTGCACCAGCGTTATGCGGAACGCGAACGGCGCCTCTTTCTTGACCTTACACTTTTTCGTGACGGTACCCAGGATCGGCACGCCTGCGCCCATGCCGCGAATAAACTCATCCGTCACCGGCTTGTTCACCGTAACGATGTACTCTTTCTCGTGGTCGTTACCGGCACGCAGGATTTTGTTGACCAGGTCGCCGTGGTTGGTCAGGAAAATCAGCCCCTGAGAGTCTTTATCCAGACGGCCAATCGGGAAAATGCGGCTGCTGTGGTTCACGAAATCAACGATGTTGTCCCGCTCGCCGTCTTCCGTGGTGCTAACAATGCCAACCGGTTTGTTCAACGCGATAAACACCAGGTCTTCGGCATCACGCGGTTCGATGACCTGACCATTCACTTTTACCACATCGCCAGGCACCACCTGATCGCCGATGGTGGCGCGTTTGCCGTTAAGAAACACGTTACCTTGTTCAATGTAACGGTCCGCCTCGCGACGTGAGCAGATCCCGCTCTCGCTAATGTATTTGTTTAATCGGGTTGATTGAGTTGGCAGCATAATTTCTCCTGTGAAGGGCGAAATATACCTTACCTTGCGGCTGACAAAAAAGTGTTAGTAACCGTTGATTAAAAAATCGAGTGCATCCCGCAATGAAGCCCGGTTGTGCGTAAGATCGGCAACACGTTCGCCTAACTCTTTTGGCGATATGCCTGCCATCATGTGTATCATGACCGCGCAGGGTTTACCTGCAATCTCAACAACAGGGCACACTTTCGCTGGCGGCTGAATGCCTCCAAGGCGGCTAAGTTCAACCGCAGGGGCGACCAGGACATGCTTCATCACATTAGCGACGGGATGCTGCATGTTGATGAGCCAGGGATAGGCAGATTTCCCATGACCTTCATTCTCATAAGCAAAATATTGCTCCATCAGAACGACCTCTGAAAGTCACTAAAAGAACCGTTTTCGTCAACCCACTGGTTAATGGCCTCGATAGACGCTTTGTTTTCTTCTAACCACTCTGCGCGTTGATGCGCGCGAAACTGCTCCTGCAGTGCAGCCGTGAGGACAGCAGAAAGGTTAAGTTTAAGCCGTCGCGCCTCCTCAAGAATGTCTGGTGCTAACGACACATTGACTGATTTTTTAATGCTATGCGCAGTGCGCATGACAACCCCCATCGGAATGCGCATGAATTGGCGAAGTGTAGCGTAATAAACGAGCATTTTCTATTCCCTTAAAAATGTAAGGCTTGAAGAGTAAATGGCAATTTATCGCGCGTCACGCCTCGCCAAACGGTTTTGCGAGGCGCTTTCAGAGATTAATACTCGTCCCGCTCGTCGTCTTCATCTGGCTGCTCCATCACGCTATAGGCCACCGCACAGAACAAGGAGTTGAGACGCTTCATGTCCCCCAGCAGCCCCAGGTGCAGGGAGCTGGTTTCGATACTCTGCACGTTCTGCTGGTGCAGACGCTCGACGTGAGCGTGCGAGTAGCGGCGGTTGAGGATGCGGAAACGGTGCTTATTACGGCGCAGGCGGCGCGCGCTCGGGACGTCGCTGGAGAAGAAGACCGACATCGCCAGCTTCAGGTTGCTGACCAGCTGTTCGTGCAGTGCTTCCAGCTCCTTCAGCCCTTCTCCCGAGAACGCGCGACGCGCGGCCAGGGATTTGTCGGCGATCTCGCTGCCCATACGCTCAACGATATCCGAGGCCTGTTCCAGGTTGAGCGACATCTCGATAATCTCCGCCCAGCGTCGGGACTCCTCTTCCGCCAGCTCGTCCTGCGGGATACGCGCCAGATAAAGCTTGATGGCGGTGTACAGCACGTTGATGTCGTCCGCCAGCCTGCGCAGCTCTTTCTCTTCGCGCGGCTCGCCGTGCATCACCTTCTGCAGCCCTTCGAGCATGGTTTCCATCGCATCGCCCATGCGCAGCGTTTCACGCGCGGCATTGGCGATGGCCAGCGCGGGGGTATCCAGCACCGAGGTGTCCAGATGCTTAGGCTTGAGGCGCGCGTCCAGCTCCGGCTCGTCGCGGATGAGGCGCTCGCAGAAGCGGGCCATCGGCGCGGCAAACGGCACCATCGCCAGACAGCGCACCAGGTTGTAGAAGACGTGGAAGTAGATCACCAGCTCCGCCTTCGGCAGCGGGAGGTTATCCATCAGGTTCGCCAGCGGGTAAACGAACGGCAGAATAATCAGGCTGCCCACCAGCTTAAACAGCAGGCTGCCCAGCGCCACGCGGCGGGCGGCGGCATTGGCGGCGCTGTTGTTGAGCATCGCCAGCAGTCCTGAGCCGAGGTTGGCACCGATCACCAGGCACAGCGCCACCGGGAAGGAGATCGCCCCCGCAGCGGTTAAGGTCGCCGTCAGCAGGACCGCCGCCAGGCTGGAGTAGCTGACGATAGCAAACACCGCCCCGATCAGCGCATCCAGCATGATGTCGCCGGTCAGCGAGGCGAAAATGACCTGCACGCCGTTGGCCTGGGTGATAGGCGTAACCGCCTGCACAATGAGCTCAAGCGCCAGCAGGATGAGGCCGAGGCCAATGCCCACGCGGCCAAGCTGCCCGGCGCGGGTCTGCTTGCGGCCGAGGAAGAAGATGACGCCGATAAAAATCAGCAGCGGCGACAGCCAGGAGAGGTCGAAGGTCAGGATACGCGCCATCAGCGCGGTCCCCACGTCAGCGCCGAGAACGATCACCAGCGCCGGGGCGAGCGCGACCAGATCCTGCGCCACGAAAGAGGTGACGAGCATAGTGGTAGCGTTGCTGCTTTGCACCAGCGCCGTAACGCCGATGCCCGCGCAGAACGCGAGCGGCTTCTTCTCTACGCTGCTGCTGAGAACGGTACGTAAACGTGCGCCAAACACGCGCATAACGCCGGTACGGACAATATGGGTGCCCCATACCAGCAGTGCCACTGCAGAAAGCAGGTGTAACAGGGTCAGCACGGAAGGTTTTCCTCCTTATCGTTATCTATTTTCCTGAGGTTCGCTGCGCATTGCCTTGCCGGATGACGGCGGTGCCTTATCCGGCCTACGCGCAGGCCCGGCAAGCGCAGCGCCGCCGGGCAAAATGGCAATAACCTTCTTCCAGTATAAGGGTTTAAACGTAAGAAAGAGACAGGGCGCCCCGTGAGCGCCCTGTTTGTTGTAAGGAAAAGTGTTTTTAATCCGCGTCGTAGCCCAGATTGGGGGCTAACCACCGTTCGACTTCTGACACGCTCATGCCCTTGCGCAGGGCATAATCTTCTATCTGATCGCGCTGGAGCTGCGCCACGGCAAAGTACTTGCTGTCCGGATGGCTGAAGTACCAGCCGGAGACGGACGCCCCGGGCCACATGGCGAACGACTCGGTGAGCTTCATCCCGGTATGCGCTTCCACATCCAGCAGCTGCCAGATAGTGCCTTTCTCGGTGTGCTCCGGGCAGGCCGGGTAGCCCGGCGCCGGACGAATGCCCTGGTAGTTTTCGCGGATCAGATCCTCATTGCTGAGGTTTTCATTCGCCGCGTAGCCCCAGTGTACTTTGCGCACGCGCTCGTGCAGATACTCGGCAAAGGCTTCCGCCAGACGATCGGCAAGCGCTTTGATCATGATTTTGTTGTAATCGTCGTGCTGTGCTTCGTACGCCTCCGCCAGCGCGTCTTCTTCCAGACCGCCGGTGACGGCAAAGGCGCCGATATAGTCGGCTTTACCCGAAAGTTTCGGCGCAACGAAATCGGCCAGGCAGTAGTTCGCAAAACCCACCTTCTCGGTTTGCTGCCGCAGATGGCGGCTTACGGCCAGCACGTGGGTACGGGTTTCATCACGATAAATTTCAACGTCGTCACCCACGCGGTTCGCAGGGAACAGCCCCACCACGCCGCGCGGGTTGAGGGTTTTATCTGCGCTCAGCGTGTCGAGCATGTCGTTGGCATCCTTGAACAGGCGCTTAGCCTCTTCACCCACCACCTCATCTTCGAGGATGCGGGGATATTTGCCCGCCAGCGACCAGGTCATAAAGAACGGCGTCCAGTCGATATAGTTGCGCAGCGTCTCGATGCTGGCCGTTACGTCCTGCACGCCCAGGCGGTGCGCGACCGGCGGCGTGTAGCTGGACCAGTCGAAGGCCAGATCGTTGTCACGCGCCGCCTGAAGGGTGACCGGCGGCGTGCGCGGTTTTTTACGCGCATGCTGGATGCGTACGGTCTCGTACTCTTTACGGGTACGCGCGACAAAATCATCGTGCTGGGTGTCGGATAGCAGCGCGGAGACCACGCCCACGGTGCGTGACGCGTTCTGCACGTAAACCGTCGGGCCGCTGTAGTTCTGCTCGATTTTCACCGCCGTGTGCGCTTTCGAGGTGGTCGCTCCGCCAATCAATAACGGAATGGTAAAGCCCTGTCGCTCCATCTCTTTCGCCACGTTGACCATCTCGTCCAGGGACGGGGTAATCAGCCCGGAAAGGCCAATCAGGTCAGCGTTCACCTCGCGCGCGGTCTTGAGGATTTTATCCGCCGGGACCATCACGCCGAGATCGATAATCTCGTAGTTATTGCACTGCAGCACCACGCCAACGATGTTCTTGCCGATGTCGTGAACGTCACCTTTTACGGTGGCGATCACCATTTTACCGTTAGTGGAGCCTTTCTCTTTGCTGGCTTCGATATAGGGTTCCAGATAGGCCACGGCCTGCTTCATCACGCGTGCGGATTTTACCACCTGCGGCAGGAACATCTTGCCTTCGCCGAACAGATCGCCCACCACGTTCATGCCGTCCATCAGCGGGCCTTCGATCACTTCAATAGGACGCGCGGCCTGCTGACGGGCCTCTTCCGTGTCGAGTTCAATAAATTCGGTAATGCCTTTAACCAGCGAGTACTCCAGACGCTTTTTCACGTCCCAGGCGCGCCACTCGGCCTGCTGAACGTTTACCGCCTCATCCGACTTGCTGCCGCGGTACTTCTCCGCCAGATCCAGCATGCGCTCGGTGGCGTCGTCGCGGCGGTTAAGAATGACGTCTTCAACGCCCTCGCGCAGCTCGGCCGGGAGGTCGTCGTAAATCGCCAGCTGCCCGGCGTTAACGATCCCCATGTCCATGCCGTTACGGATGGCGTAATAGAGGAACACGGCGTGAATGGCTTCACGCACCGGGTCGTTGCCGCGGAACGAGAACGACACGTTCGACACGCCGCCGGAGATCAGCGCATGCGGCAGTTCGCGCTTGATGTCTTCACAGGCGCCGATAAAGTCCTGAGCGTAGTTGTTGTGCTCTTCGATACCGGTCGCGACGGCGAAAATGTTCGGGTCAAAGATGATGTCTTCCGGCGGGAAGCCCACCTCTTCGGTCAGAATGTGGTACGCGCGGCGGCAAATTTCAATTTTACGCTCGCGGGTATCGGCCTGGCCGACCTCATCAAAGGCCATCACCACCACGGCGGCACCGTAGCGGCGCACCAGCTTCGCGTGGTGGATAAAGATATCGACGCCCTCCTTCATCGAGATGGAGTTAACGATGCCTTTGCCCTGGATGCACTTCAGCCCTTTTTCGATGACTTCCCATTTGGAGGAGTCGATCATGATCGGCACGCGGGCGATGTCCGGCTCGCCGGCAATGAGGTTGAGGAAGCGCACCATCGCCGCTTCGGCGTCGAGCATCCCCTCATCCATGTTGATATCGATTATCTGCGCGCCGCTTTCCACCTGCTGGCGGGCGACGTCCAGCGCTTCGTTGTATTTCTCTTCTTTAATCAGCCGTTTGAACTTTGCCGAACCGGTGACGTTAGTACGCTCACCGACGTTCACAAACAGGCTGTCGTCGCCGATGGTCAACGGTTCAAGACCGGCAAGACGGCAGGCGACGGGAAGCTCGGGCAGCCTGCGCGGCGGCAGACCGGCCACCGCACGGCTCATGGCCGCAATGTGCTCCGGCGTGGTGCCGCAGCAGCCGCCGACGATATTCAGGAAACCTGACTCGGCCCACTCGCGGATTTGCGCCGCCATGGTGTCGGCATCCAGATCGTATTCGCCAAACGCGTTCGGCAGGCCGGCGTTCGGGTGAGCGGTGACGTAGCATTCCGCGATGCGGGAAAGCTCCTGCACGTACTGGCGCAGCTCATCCGGCCCCAGCGCGCAGTTCAGGCCGAAGGAGAGCGCTTCGGCGTGGCGCAGGGAGTTATAAAACGCTTCGGTTGTCTGACCGGACAGGGTGCGGCCTGAAGCATCGGTAATGGTGCCGGAGATCATGATCGGCAGGTCGACGCCGAGCGCCTCGAATTCCTCTTTCACCGCGTAAATCGCGGCTTTGGCGTTGAGGGTGTCGAATACGGTTTCAATCAGGATCAGGTCGGAACCGCCTTCCACCAGCGCTTTAGTGGACTCGCGGTACGCGGCCACCAGCTGGTCAAAGGTGATATTACGAAACGCCGGGTCATTGACGTCCGGTGAAATCGACGCGGTGCGGTTGGTCGGGCCAAGCACCCCGGCAACGTAGCGCGGCTTGTCCGGCGTGCGGGCCGTCCATTCGTCGGCGCAGGCGCGGGCCAGCCTGGCCGCCTCAAAGTTGATCTCTGCCGACAGGGACTCCATCTGGTAATCCGCCATGGCGATGGTTGTCGAGTTAAAGGTGTTGGTCTCAACGATATCCGCACCCGCCTCGAAGTACGCGCTGTGGATATCTTTAATGACGGACGGCTTGCTGAGCACCAGCAGGTCGTTGTTTCCCTTCAGGTCACATGGCCAGTCGGCGAAGCGTTCGCCGCGGAAATCGTCTTCACTCAGACGATAGCCCTGGATCATGGTGCCCATGCCGCCGTCCAGCACCAGAATTCGTTCATTTAACTGCGCACGCAGTTGCTCTACTTTGCTGCTCACACTTGCTCCCGACAACGCTCAACAAGGCCAAAAGGCTGCGTTCCATACTGGCATAATCTCGCAGGGTGGAAAAGTCACTCGGCGGTAACATGAGACATGTTCACCATCACTCCTCCGATCAGTCAGTAAAGCGGTTGCAAATTCACCAAATAAAACGAAAATGATTTCCACGATACAGAAAAAGGAGATCGTCATGGTCGCGACCGTTCCCGCCAAACGCGGCAGAAAACCTGCTGCCACCACCGCCGCACAACCCGGCGGACAGGTTCAGTCCCTGACGCGCGGTTTGAAGCTGCTGGAATGGATAGCCGAATCGCACGGCAGCGTGGCCCTGACCGAGCTGGCCCAGCAGGCTGGCCTGCCGAACTCCACCACGCACCGCCTGCTCACCACCATGCAGCAGCTGGGCTTTGTGCGTCAGGTGGGCGAGCTGGGGCACTGGGCGGTGGGCGCGCATGCGTTTATCGTCGGCAGCAGCTTCCTGCAGAGCCGCAACCTGCTGGCGATTGTCCACCCTATTCTGCGCAAGCTGATGGAAGAGTCCGGCGAGACGGTAAACCTGGCGGTGCTGGACCAGAGTGACCACCAGGCGATTATCATCGACCAGGTGCAGTGTACGCAGCTGATGCGCATGTCGGCACCGATTGGCGGCAAGCTGCCCATGCACGCCTCCGGCGCGGGTAAAGCGTTTTTATCGCAGCTGAGCGAAGAGCAGGTAACGGGGCTGCTGCACCGTAAAGGGCTGCACGCTTACACCCACGCCACGCTGGTGTCGCCCGTGCATCTGAAAGAAGATCTGGCCTTGACCCGCAAGCGCGGCTATTCGTTTGATGATGAAGAACATGCGCTGGGCTTGCGCTGCCTGGCGTCCTGTATTTTTGACGAGCACCGCGAGCCATTCGCCGCCATCTCGATCTCAGGTCCGATTTCGCGCATGACCGACGACCGCGTAACCGAGCTGGGCGCACTGGTGATTAAGGCGGCGAAAGAGGTGACGCTGGCGTATGGTGGGATCCGTTGAGATTCAGTGCGGTCTGACGCCCTCACCCCGTCCCTCTCCCACAGGGAGAGGGAGAAAAACGGATGCTAAACCTCTGCTTACGGCGGTAAGCGTACACATCTTCCACGTGCCCGTTTTTGATCCGCGTTTGTAGCCCGCGCCAGTAGCTGGCGCGGAACAGATCCTCGTGCATCTCTTCAAATAGCGGCCCGATACGCGGGTCGGCGCACAGCCAGTGGCGAAACTCTTCCGGGAAGACATCGCCCGGCGAGACGCTGTACCACGGCTCGCTGGACAGCTCATCCTCCGGATAGCGCGGCGGCGGAATATCGCGGAAGTTCACCTCGGTCATGTAGCAAATTTCGTCGTAATCGTAGAACACCACCCGCCCGTGACGAGTGACCCCGAAGTTTTTAAACAGCATGTCGCCCGGGAAAATATTGGCGGCAGCAAGCTGACGAATCGCGTTGCCGTACTCCTCAATAGCGTCTCTTAAGGCCTGACCGTCGGACTGCTCCAGCCAGATATTGAGCGGCACCATGCGGCGCTCGATGTATAGATGGCTAATGGCAATTTTGTCGCCAAGATCGGTGATTTTCGCGGGCGCTTCCTGCATCAATAGCGCCATGAGCGCGGGATCGATCTGCTGTTTATCCAGCACAAAGTTTTCGAATTCCTGGGTATCCGCCATCCGCCCGACGCGATCGTGCTCTTTAACCAGCTGATAGCAGGCGCGGACGTGGGCTGCGCTCATCTCCTTCTGCGGCGCAAATTTATCCTTTATCACCTTAAACACCCGGTCAAAGCCGGGCAGCGTAAACACCAGCATCACCATGCCGCGTATGCCGGGGGCTTCGATAAACTGCTCGTTGGCCGTGGTGACATAGCGCAGGTACTCCCGATAGCTTTCCGTTTTGGCGTGCTTCTGACAGCCAATCGCCATATACAGTTCGGCAGTGGTTTTGCCTGGGAGGATCTCGCGCAGCCACTCGACCAGAGCGGCGGGCAGCGGGGCGTACACCATGAAGTAGGATCGGGCGAAGCCAAACACGATGCTGGCCTCCGCGCTGGTGGTCAGGCAGGTATCGACAAACAGTTCCCCGTCGTCGGTACGGTGAATCGGTATCAGAAACGGCACAACGGCCGATGGCGTCACCAGTTTTCCAACCAGCCAGGCGGCTTTATTGCGGTAGAAAAGCTCGTTGGCGACCTGCAGATGGCTTTGGCTGAGCACCTCCGCGCCGAAGGTTTCGTTGAGATGCGCGTGGATATAGCCGATATCCCGGTTTTTATTCTCCCAGGGCAGGCGCAGCGGCAAATCGGTTAATACGCGGTGCAGGAGCTTTTCCCATCCGCGATCGGGAAAGAAATCCTTCGCCAGCGGGCGTGGGATGGTGCGAAAACGGCGCTCCGGCTGGGAGCTGAAGATAAATAACCGCTCAGGAGATAACGAGCGGTGGTCAAATAACCGGCAATAGACGGAGTTGAAAAAGCTCTCCGCAATTTCGAAGCGAGGGTAGTCGGGTAACAGGTGGGTGTAATGCTCCTTCACGCGCAGCAAAAATTCCGCGTCTGGACTTTTACCGTCGGTAATACAGCGCAGCTGCTCCACCACCAGGCCCACGTGGTGATCGTAGAGGTGAATACGCTGCTTCATGGCCTGCTGAACCGCATGCCAGTCTGCCTGTTCGAAGCGCTGCTGCGCGCCGGAGGTCACTTCCAGAAAACGACCATACTGGGCGTCGAAGCCTTGCAGAATGGTTTGGGCAATCAATAATTCCAGGCCACGCGACATATATTCCCCCTCACCCAACCCTCTCCCCAGGAGGGAGAGGGGGAAAAGATTAGAACTGTGCTTCTTCGGTTGAGCCCGTTAATGCCGTGACGGAGGAGGAGCCACCCTGAATAATGGTCGTCACGTTATCAAAATAGCCGGTTCCCACTTCCTGCTGGTGCGACACGAAGGTGTAACCGTCTTTGCCCGCCGCAAATTCCGGCTGCTGTACTTTCTCAACGTAGTGCTTCATGCCCTCACCCTGCGCGTAGGCGTGCGCCAGATCGAACATGTTGAACCACATGCTGTGAATACCCGCCAGGGTGATGAACTGGTATTTGTAGCCCATGTCGGACAGCTGCTGCTGGAAGCTGGCGATGGTTTTGTCGTCCAGCTTTTTCTGCCAGTTAAAGGACGGCGAGCAGTTGTAGGCCAGCAGCTTGCCCGGGTACTTCGCGTGAATGGCGTCGGCAAAGCGTTTTGCCAGCGCCAGATCCGGCGTGGAGGTTTCGCACCAGACCAGGTCTGCGTACGGTGCATACGCCAGGCCACGGCTGATCGCCTGTTCGATACCGGCATGGGTGCGGTAGAAGCCTTCGCTGGTGCGCTCGCCGGTGATGAACTCGCTGTCGTACGGGTCGCAGTCAGAGGTGATCAGGTCAGCCGCGTCGGCATCGGTACGGGCAATCACCAGCGTCGGGACGCCGAGCACGTCAGCGGCCAGACGGGCGGCAACCAGCTTCTGAATCGCTTCCTGAGTCGGCACCAGCACCTTGCCGCCCATGTGTCCGCACTTCTTCACCGATGCCAGCTGATCTTCGAAGTGAACGGCCGCTGCACCGGCCTCAATCATCGATTTCATCAGCTCAAAGGCGTTCAGCACGCCGCCGAAGCCCGCCTCCGCATCCGCGACGATCGGCAGGAAGTAGTCCGTAAAGCGCGGATCGTTAGGTTCGATACCGGCCGCCCACTGGATCTGATCCGCACGACGGAAGGTGTTGTTGATCCGATCCACCACTGACGGTACGGAATTAGCCGGATAAAGCGACTGGTCCGGATACATGCTGGAGGCCAGGTTAGCATCCGCCGCCACCTGCCAGCCGGAGAGGTAGATAGCCTCAATCCCGGCTTTCGCCTGCTGCAGCGCCTGCCCGCCGGTCAATGCACCGAGGCTGTTGATATAGCCCTTTTTGGAGCCACCGTGCAGCAGCTTCCACATTTTCGCCGCGCCATTCTGTGCCAGCGTGCATTCCGGGTTGACCGAGCCGCGTAATTTCACCACTTCCTCTGCGCTGTACGGACGACGAATGCCTTCCCAGCGCGGCTGTGTCCACTCTTTCTGTAATTCTTCAATCTGTTGGGTACGGGTTTTCATGTGCAGATGCTCCATATTGTTATGTGGTGAATTACGCCAGGAAGCGGTAGCCCGGCAGGGTGAGGAAGTCGATTAAGTCATCTGAGGTGGTGATTTGCTCCATCAGGCGCGCGGCGTCGTCAAAACGCCCGCTGCTGAAGCGGTGTTCGCCCAGCTCGTCCTGAATCACCCGCATCTCTTCGGCGAGCATCTGGCGGAACAGGGATTTCGTCACCGGCTTGCCGTTGCTGAGCGTTTTTTGGTGGTGGATCCACTGCCAGATAGAGGTACGTGAGATCTCCGCCGTCGCGGCATCTTCCATCAGGCCGTAGATCGGGACACAGCCGTTGCCGGAGATCCACGCTTCGATGTACTGGACCGCGACGCGAATGTTGGCGCGCATGCCCTCTTCGGTGCGTTCCCCCGTACACGGCGCCAGGAGCTGTTCTTCTGCGATTGGCGCATCGTCTTCGCGGGTGACAAACAGCTGGTTTTTGCTGTCGCCGAGTGCGCGGTTAAAGACCTCCATCGCCGTATCAGCCAGACCCGGGTGAGCAATCCACGTGCCGTCGTGACCGTTACGGGCCTCAAGCTCTTTATCCGCCTTCACCTTGTTGAGCACCTGGTTGTTGCGCTCGGCGTCTTTGCTTGGAATGAATGCCGCCATGCCGCCCATCGCAAAAGCACCGCGTTTGTGGCAGGTTTTAATCAACAGACGCGAGTAGGCACTCAGAAAAGGTTTATCCATGGTCACCACCTGACGATCCGGCAGCACGCGATCGGCATGATTTTTCAGCGTTTTGATGTAGCTGAAGATATAGTCCCAGCGCCCGCAGTTCAGACCCACGATGTGATCGCGCAGGGCATGCAGGATTTCATGCATCTGGAAGACCGCGGGCAGCGTCTCAATCAGCAGCGTGGCCTTGATGGTGCCGCGCGGCAGGCTAAAGCGATCTTCGGCATAGCTGAAGACTTCGCTCCACCAGGCGGCTTCCTGCCAGGACTGGGTTTTTGGCAGATAAAAATAGGGACCGCTGCCTTTAGCCAGCAGACTTTTGTAGTTGTGAAAGAAGTACAGCGCAAAATCAAACAGGCTGCCCGGAACGGCTTCCCCACGCCACGTCACGTGTTTTTCTGGCAGATGGAGACCGCGTACGCGACAGATCAGCACGGCCGGATTCGGTTTGAGCTGATAAATTTTACCGGCCTCGTTGGTGTAGCTGATGGTGCCGTTAACGGCGTCGCGCAGGTTGATCTGCCCGTCGATAACTTTGTTCCAGTCCGGTGCCAGCGAGTCTTCGAAGTCCGCCATAAAGACCTTTACGTTGGCGTTCATGGCGTTGATCACCATTTTGCGCTCTACCGGACCGGTGATCTCAACGCGACGATCCTGTAAATCTTCAGGGATGCCGCGTATTTTCCACTCGCCACGACGAATGGAAGCGGTTTCCGAAATGAAGCCAGGCAACTTGCCATCGTCAATTTCCTGCTGCTGATGAATGCGTGCCGCCAGCAGCTTATTGCGCTGCGGCGTAAAGCGGGTCACCAGTTCAGTCAGAAATTCTACCGCTTCCGCCGTCAAAACTTGCTGTTCTTGCTCGCCATACGGCTGGGTAAAGGCCAGTTCATCGACCGTTGTTGCCTGTTGAGTCATCACGCTGCTCCTCATCAAAGATCCAAATTCACGCCCCCAATGCGAGCGAAAGATCGTTGGGTAGTTTTCGCTCAGCAGAATTAAGACTATCTATATTTTTTCTAAAATCAAAAACAATTTCCATTTTAAATGTAGAATGCATTTATCTATCTGATTACTATGAACTTAAAATTTAATTAGATGTTGGGCTAAGTTTCGGAAATAAAAAAGGCACCCGAAGGTGCCTGATCTGAATAGCTGAAACGCTTTAGGATCCCTTAGCGCAGAAGATTACTCCAGCGTCGGATTCATGTGGCGCAGATCGTATGGCGTGATCTGGTAGACGTAATAGTTGAGCCAGTTAGTAAAGAGCAAATTTCCGTGGCTGCGCCATGACGCTCTTGGCATATTCTGCGGATCGTCTTTTGGGAAATAATTGTAGGGAACTTCCGGATTAAGACCCGCTTCGACATCACGGAAATACTCTGCCGCAAGGGTGTGTGGATCGTACTCAGGATGGCCGGTGACAAAAGCAATACGCTTGTCTTTGCTGGCAAACAGATAGGCATCGCCGTCTTCCGTCTCGGCCAGGATTTCCAGATCGGTGTAATCGCGGATCAGCTGTGCCGGGAAATCAGCATAGCGAGAATGCGGGGCCAGGAAAGAGTCATCAAAACCGCGCGTCAGCAGCGCGTGTGGATAGAGAAGATGATGCTCGTAAACGCCAGAAAGCTTATCGTTACGGGTTTGCTTGGGGATTCCATAGAGGATATTCAGTGCGGCCTGTACCGCCCAACAGACAAACAGCGTGGAGGTGACGTGATCTTTTGCCCACTCCAGTACCTGTTTGATCTGCGGCCAGTAGGCAACATCATTAAATTCTACCAAGCCCAGCGGGGCGCCGGTGACGATCAGGCCATCGTAATTGTCATCGCGAATGTCGTCGAAGTTACAGTAGAAGTTATTAAGATGCTCAGAAGGGGTGTTGCGAGACTCGCGAGCATCAATACGTAGCAGCTGGATATCCACCTGAAGGGGGGAATTCGAAAGCAGGCGCAAAAATTGATTCTCTGTTTCGATCTTTTTAGGCATCAGATTGAGAATAAGCACCTTCAGCGGGCGAATTTCCTGACCTGTAGCGCGTGAAGCCGTCATCACGAAGACGTTTTCTTCACGTAAGAAATTGACGGCTGGTAGCTCGTCCTGCACCCGAATCGGCATAACCTTAAATCCTCACAGCATACGTATAAACGTTTAGACATCCAGACAGCTAACGATACCCAGAAACGGGCTGAATGTCGAGTCTGCAAGCGAAAGGTGAGAAAGTTTCAAGGAGAGTATGGTGCGGTTTGATTTGCCCGGTGGCGCTGCTGTATGACCGGATACATAGGTGACAGATCAGACCGGGAACATAGGTAACACTTTTTAGTCTATCCGCAGCACACTCTGGGTTTTTCGGTCATAGTACGCAAGCGTTATTCCG
>Ga0268255_10001079_pt1 | contig 16787 bp, 9 predicted proteins | sample AgamicOrMarz_FD_200256 | JGI IMG/M metagenome (GOLD analysis project Ga0268255, IMG submission 200256) | Agave microbial communities from Guanajuato, Mexico - Or.Ma.rz (v2) (version 3) | ecosystem: Host-associated > Plants > Phyllosphere > Phylloplane/Leaf | place: Guanajuato, Mexico | collected...
ATTATTAGCTCTGTAACAAATTTCGGTATGTTTATTGAACTGCCAAATACAATTGAAGGATTAGTTCGAGTTGCTGATTTATCAGATGACTACTATAACTATGACGAGCGTACGTACGCGATGATTGGTGAAAGAACAGGGAAAATCTTCAGAATCGGTGATGAAGTATCAGTTCGGGTAGTTAATGTTAATAAAGAAGAACGAGCAATCGATTTTGAAATTGTTGGCATGAAATCGAACAAACCACGTAGAAGTGGCGGTAGAGGACCAGTTAACCTTGGTGATGGATCTGGCGGCGGCAGAGGACGAGGTGGACGCGGAAGAGGTTCTTCAGATCGAAATGGAGACAGCTCTCGCAGTGGTCGTTCTCGTGGAAGACGTGGCGATAGTTCACCTCGAAATGAAGAGAAAGATAGCGGACATGGTGCTAAATCATCAAGAAATAAACGCGACGATCGTTTTAATCCAACGAAAAGCAAAAACAAGAGTAAAAAGAACAAACCATTTTATGAAAAAGTAGCAAAAGGTAATAAAAAGCGATAGTAAAAATGAGGGCAGTGGACAATTCACTTTGTTCACTGCTTTTATTCCTATTAAGGGTTACATAGTAACTCATCACAAATTATGGTAAAATAAGTAAAGATAGAGAGGTGTTATATATGCCAAAAGGTGAAGGGAAAGTAATTGCTCAAAATAAAAAAGCGTATCATGATTACTTTATCGAAGAAACGTATGAAACAGGTATCGTTTTACAAGGTACTGAAATAAAATCATTACGTGCTGGAAAAGCTAATCTAAAGGATTCCTTTGCACGTGTTCAAGGTGGAGAAGTATGGCTTCATAATATGCATATTAGTCCATATGAACAAGGTAATCGATACAATCACGAACCATTACGTACTAGAAAGTTACTACTACATAATAGAGAAATTGTGAAGTTGATTGGTTATACAAAGGAAACAGGTTATACTCTAGTTCCATTAAAAATCTATTTGAAAAATGGCTATGCTAAGTTATTACTTGGATTAGGTAAGGGTAAGAAACAATATGATAAACGTGATGATTTAAAGAAAAAAGAAGCAAAACGCGAAGTAGAGCGTGCATTCAGGGACCGTCAGCGAATCTAATTGGATAAATGTTGAAGCATTGGAATTCTGTTTTTCTTTTAGAAACAATTGTTAATTGCAACTTCAGATGGATATGCTATAATAAGTTTGTAAGTTAATCAGCAACACAAATTGCACGATGTGCAGTTTTTATAGATTATGAAGCCTTTGCTTTATGCTTCGTAAGTCACTCATAGCGAACAGAACTGAATAAGTTTTGTGAGCATTTTATATGGGGACGTTACGGATTCGACAGGGGTAGTTCGAGCTTAAGTTGCGAGTCGAGGGGTCGGCCTCGTTAAAACGCAAAAGCCAATAACTGGCAAAAACAACAATTTCTCTTTAGCTGCTTAATTGCACTAAAGGCTCCTCCTATGTATCGCCCATGTGCATAGCTTAGAGGGGTTCACTTATTAGTGGGCTACGCCGGACCTCGCCGTCTGAGGGGAAAGGAAGAGATTAATCAGACTAGCTATCAGGAAGCCTGTCATTGGGCCAAATGGTATGCGAAATTCTAATACAGTGACTACGCTCGTAGAAGCTTAAGTGCCGATATTCTTGGACGTGGGTTCGACTCCCACCGTCTCCACCAATACATATTGTTTGGTGGTTTTTTTATGCTTATTTGTTATAAAATAATCTACTTTAAACGTAGAAACTGTGTATTAAGTGAAATTTCATAATTTATTTTATTTATTAAAAATAATGTTCCAAATTATTCCTTTCTTAACAGGACGAGCGCTATTGTTTCCTTTTTTACAAAGAAATAATTAGACTGAAACTTTCCATTCAAATAATAAAAGACATGAATAGAGTTTCGTATTCTTGTCTTATTTTTTACGTTCATTTATAAGTCATGTTTTCATTACTAGTGTTATTGGAATCATGAAATTGCTCAAACATATAAACATTTAACACCACCTATTGACCATTTTATATTTCAACACTCTGACAAAACTGTAAATTAATATACTTACAGTTTTGTTTTTTTATAAAGCAAAAAATGACTGTTTTTTTTCAATTTGTAATTTTTAATGATAGAAAATACTTGAATCAATATACTGAGTCATAGTATTTTTTTGGAAAATATTGAAAATTACCCCAAATCTGACTGGAACGAATAGTATTATGGAAAACTGATATTCTTGGGTTAAAAACAATAAAAATTAGTTTTTTTTTATAGAAAACGAGTCTAAATTTTTCGTCAGTTGATGACATTTTACTGCATATTCCCCCAATATAGTTTACTAATTTTTTACAGTATGATTGATTAGTAAACTAGTATTCGAATATTTAGAATAATTTATTATTCGGTAAATGATTTGGGGGGAGAATCATGAAGAAGAAAAAGAAACGAACGTTATCGGCTGTTGCGTTGAGTAGTGCTATGCTATTGAACGTTGTATTACCTCAAAGTGCTATACTTGCACATGCAGAGTCGAATATCGATCAGAACAGTTTATCTGGGAAATTTACAGCAGATGAAGTGAACCGAATTTTGGCAGGATTGACGCCTGAACAAAAAGAAAACATTAATAAGCTCACTGGAGCGGATAACACACAAAAAATCCGTGTGGACCAAAAGGATTTACGTAAGGGTGGAAATATTGACGTAATCGTTCAATTTAAAACTGACCCAGCAAAAATCCAGATTATCAAAGAGTCTTTAGCAAAAGGCGGAGCTACTGCAAGTGCACAAGCTTTTGCATCTGAATTTTCAGCGGCAAAAAATAAAGTAGAGGCAGCGCATATAAACTTTAAAAAGTTTGTAAATGCCCAGCCAACTTCACAAGTTATTGGTGGAAAACCAGTGAATTCGGAAATAAAAATTAATAAGCAATATACGGATAGTTTTAATGGGATGGCATTATCTGTACCAACTAACCTCGTGGCAAAAATCGCAGAAAATCCTGAAGTTGCATCTGTCTGGCCAGTTATGGACTTTAATGCGGATGAAGGAGCAGCTACGCAAGCAGAAGCGACAACTGGAAAAATGACAGAAGGGCTAAAAACAGTCGGAGCAGACAAGCTGCAAGGGGAAGGCGTAACGGGAGTATTCGAGTCTGGTCCTCGTGCTGGTCAAAAAGTAAAAGTCGGTGTACTTGATACAGGGATTGACTACAATCACCCTGATTTATATAAAGTAACACATGATGCAAACGGCCGTCTTTATGAAGGACACGATTTTGTCAACTCAGTAGTTGATGGTGATGGAAATGTCACTTATGTTGATGATCATAATCCAATGGAAACAACTTACGAGGATTGGTTAGATGCTAAAGAAAATCCAAATCCACTAGTAGGTGCGCCACCAACAAACTATAAAAGTTATATAACGTCTCATGGAACACATGTCTCTGGAACAATTGCAGCTAATACAACGTCTAACAATACAATGTACTCAGCAAACGGTGTTGCACCAGATGTTGAACTCCATGGATACCGTGTATTAGGTCCAGGTGGACGCGGGACAGGAGAATCCGTACTTAACGGGATTGAACAATCAGTAAAAGACGATATGGACGTGATCAACCTTTCATTAGGTGCAACTATAAACGATCCATTTTATCCAACTAGTATTGCGATTAACAATGCAACATTATCTGGCGTAGTCTGTGCAGTTGCAGCAGGAAATGCAGGACCAGGTGTTGCAACAGTGGGTTCACCAGGTACATCACCTCTTGGAATCACAGTAGGGGCAAGCTCAATTCAAGAAGAAATTACAGCTTTAACAGTGAAATTCGGAACAACTTCGTACCCAGCGCATTTATTTGGAAAAGATTTTTCACAAACAGATAATGCGTTTAACGGACAAACATTACCAATCGTTGATGTAGGTTCAGGGAAACCTGATGATTACGCAAGCAAAAACGTAACCGGCAAGATTGTATTGGTTAAACGTGGTGATGGCGATTATCTATCAACAAAAATGGCAAATGCGAAAGCTTCGGGCGCAAAAGGAATGATCATTTGGAATGACAGAGATGATACAGAAACAAAAGGATACATTCCAAATTTTCTAGGAGTGAATATGGATAATATCTACTCAATATCCTTAACGAATGCACAAGGAAAAGCTTTGGCTGATGCAATCAAAGTAAAACCAGAGACTGCAAGCATAACATTCCCTACAACTTTAGATGCTCCAATGATTGTAAAAGGGGATGAACTTGCAAGCTTTAGTTCAACAGGACCAGTAAAAGACTGGACTATTAAACCGGATATCGTTGCTCCTGGTGTCGATATATTTTCAACTGTTCCATACGATGTGTGGGAACCAAATGAGAAAAAAGATTATAAATATTCATATGAATCGATGTCTGGTACATCAATGGCTACACCACACGTAGCAGGTATTAGTGCGCTAGTGTTAGCAGCACATCCTGATTACACGCCAGCAGATGTAAAGACAGCGTTAATGAATACAGCAAAAGATATTAACACGGATTCAAAAACATACAGCGTGTACCAAGTTGGTGCTGGGCGCGTTGACGCCTACCGAGCGGTTCATTCTGATATCAAAATTCAAGTTTTAGATAAAGCGAGTACTGTTGACAGTTCAGATGATGGTCCAGCACAAATCGTTCAAGTAGATAACATCACAGGAAGCTTAAACTTCGGATTTAAAGGACGAGGAGAAGGCGCAACAAACGGTTCAGATGACGTTGTTCAATCAAAAGACTTTAATGTGATTAATTCAGGAGCTGAAAGCAAAACATTTAAAGTGAGTACAGAGTTCCTTTCAACTAAGTTTGCGTTATCACATAAAGTAGGACCAGGGACAGGTAACGACGTGAAAATCGACGTTTCGGTGAATGGTACAAACACACAAAGCGTTACAGTTGGTGGTGGAAACACTGTTAAAGCATCGGCAAAAATTACGGTTCCAGCAAATGCTGAAGATGGGACGTATGAAGGATATGTAAATTTAGTCAATGCAAATGATGCAACAGAACACTACCGTATTCCATTCACGATTACGGTTTCTGAAAAAGGAATTAATTTTACAGTCGATATTAAAGCAATGACTGGTCTAGAAAGATACACTGGAAACTATAATCCGAATATGGGTGTACCGGCATCAGGTTATACATTTTCTGTTAACAGTGCAATGGAAAGTATTTATCTATTATTAAAAGATAAAGATGGAAAGTATCTAGGCGTTGTTCAGAATGCAATGCCGATTAGTGGAGCAGGTCCAGGTGTTGTATATGGTCCTTTCTACATGCTAAGTGGTGGAAGCTATCTTCCATTTACAAAAGATTACAATGGTACATTGGATCAATCAGGTATTTCATCAACACCAGCTATCATCAAAGATGGTGCATACTCCGTTGAGATGATTGCGACAGACGCTCAAGGAAAACAATACAAAAAAGAAGACACTCTTTATGTCGATTACCAAGCACCAACAATCACAATGGATCAAGATTCACAACCAGGAATTTATGAAATTGATCCAACAGGTTGGGAACCAGGACAAGAAATCAAAAAGTTCTATGGTAAAGTTTATGATTCAAACGTCGATCGAATGAAAAATAATGGCGAAACGTCGGTAAGGGATATTGAAGATCCAAGTAAGCAAGCACCAGTTGACCAGGCGCTGAATATAGTTTGGGGATATCAGGATGGAGGATTTGTGACAAATATTTTCCGTACAGATGCAGAAGGTCGTTTCAACTTTGGTATATCTAAAGAAGATATTACGCCTCAAGGAAGCCAATTTTGGCTTTATCCTTCAGATTTTGCACAAGCTGGAGATGTCAACACTACACAACAAATGTATTACTTCATCAAAAAAGGTTCGCCTTATTTAACGTTACAATCAACAGGTGGCGTGGACCAGGAGTTTGAGGGACAAGGAAAAACAGTTGTTCAAAAGGATAAACCATTCAATGGTAAAATTGCGGCAAAAAATGCTTTAGGCATGACAGGCGGTAATTTAACGTTGAATAGTAGTTTATATACATTTAGTAATATTCGTCTTTCTCAAGAATATAAAGATTATTTAATTAGTAAAGGTATTACACCTCCTACTTTAACAATTGGGGCACCGTATGACGATAATCGAAATGGTGGAGAATCAACGGATGTAACAATTCCAGATGTAGGAGCAGCAGGAGCACTTGATGCTAATCATCAAAACATCAACTTATTTGACGTCGATGTTACGTATTCTAATTCAGACTCATCACTTGTTGGCCCATTAAGTTATTTTGTTTATAATTCAAAATTAAACTTATCTGGTGTCGATACAAAAGTTCCAACATTCATGAAGAATTGGCCATTTGTGAAAGCAGCAAAATCACTTATTACGGGTGGTATGTTTGCTGAATCATTCAAAACAAACAGTTTAAGTGGAAGCTTCACAGGAATCACGACAGCTTCATTAGGGAAAGTAACGGCAACAGACGACAAAGGAAACACGTTTACAACAGATTCACCAAATTCAGATAATAACAACAGTATTCAATACCGTGATAATCAAACAGGTACGTATGGGGTAGTCACGGATGTAAGTGATAAACCTTACTCGGTAGAAGTTTCGATGCCAGGTCATTTTAAAGGCTATCAAAAAACACCTGTGATTGGGAATAGCCGATATGGGTACCAATCTGGTAGTAACTATGATTTCCCATCCAGTCAAACGCCTTTATTATTAGGTGGAGATGTAAATGGCGATGATGTGATCGACATGAAAGACTTGGTGTCAGAAGTCACAGCGTATTACAATTGGAAAGATTTAACGTCTCTAAGCAATCCAGTACCAGCAAATACAACTGCTAAAAATGCATTCCTTGCTGCGAACCGCAATGCGGATATTCGCTGGGCGGCACCGGGTGGTTTTGGTCTTGCAATTGATTACAATGACTTCTACTTTATTTTCAAGAACTTTGGCAAACAAAATCAAAGTGCAATTAGTGCAGGAAAATCTGTACCTTCACCACAATTAATGGTTGATAAAGATATAGACATTACAACCACATATGGTGGTTCAATTAGTTTAAAAGCTGGAGATAACCTAGCTACGGTAATGACTAAATTGAATTTTGCAGGACCAGTACAAACAACATCAGCAGCAACTCTGCCAATGTTACAAGACTTAAAAAATGGTGCAACGATTTCACTTGTACCAAATAATAGTTACATCTTAGATGATGAGGTGTGGAGAAAAGCAATTACAAAAATTTCTATTGGGTCAACAGACGTGACAAGTAACGTAACGATTAAAGAGGGGTATACGTATTTTGACTCACAAAAAGGAATCACAAATGTACCATCAAAAATTACGTTCCCAGGTTCATTATTCCCAACAGCAGGAACATACAATGTTACGATTAAAGCAACGGGATACCAAGATGTAATGAAAAGCTTTACAGTGTCTGAAATCCCAATTCCAACACCTACGATTTCACTTGTACAGGATGGAACAAAGGCACATATTGGACAAGATTTAACGGTTACATTTACAGATGATGCAAACTGGAGAAACGGAATTAATCGCATCACGGTTCGTCAATATAATTCGAGTGCGGGAACAATCGATGTCCCAAGTTCATATTATGACATCACACAGTCGGGTAAAATTATTTTTAATAAAGAGTTATTTAAAACAAATTCGGCAGTTGATACGGCAGCTCAAATCAATATAGCGCCAATTAATCCAGGTGGAGCAAACTATTTACCACAAACATATCAGTTTGTAGTTTACTCAACAGGTGCTGATGGTACGATATACCCAGCAGTAACGATTGGGAAATATACTGGGGATATAAACAGCACACCTACCGCTGCTCAACCTGTTGGATACAAACTAACATTTGATAGTCAAGGTGGTTCAGCAATTCCGACAACGGCTGTTTCATATAACCCAGGTCGAAACAAAACGTTGCCAAATAGTTCTGATTTCTATATTTCAAATAATGCACCGGTTCCAACTAGATCAGGATACAAATTTATGGGTTGGTACAATGATACAGCTTATACTAGTATGTTTGATCCAAATGCTATGTTAACTGGAGATAAGACGGTGTATGCAAAATGGCAAATGAATGTCACACAAAACTATTCACTTGTTGATCCTTCAAAACCAAACGGTCCGAAGTTTGACGGAAATACTCCTTCAGTAAGTGGTAAAGGTTGGATCCTGGGTGAAGGAAACTTAGACATTACGATTCCAGATACAGCAGCAAACGTTTCTTGGTTAACAAGTAAAAATGATATTCAAAAAATTGAAAAATCGTATTACAAAGTAAAATCAGATGGTACAAGAGAAGCAGCGGTGACAACGGAAGTCATTGAACCATCGACTTATAGTCTGGAAAACAATACAGATGGTAGTGGAACGCTATCGTTTACAACAGCAACAGAAAAGTACGCAATTGAGCATCCAGACCAAAAGTTTGCTTTCAGTGCAGCACCGTATATCAATTTTAGTCCATACGCTGGGTACCAACTAACAATTACATCAACTAGTGGTCAAAAGGTTACAGTTCCAGATGTAAAACTTGGATACAGACGTCATATTGACTTTAATGGTGGGACCTTGAAAAATCCAAACGACACATTCTTCTATGACACGATTATCAATGGAAAGATGTTCGGAATAAGTATGGATTCGGCTGCTACGAAATTAGTAAACGGCGATCTGACTATCATGCCGAAATTGTATTCAAACGCTTCAGGAACAAGCGGAGCGACTTTAGATATTGACCAATCAAAATATATGGTTATCGCCGATAATACGAACGTATACATTACGTGGGTAAAATCAGCTCCTACTGTTTCAAAAGATGTGACAGGAAATATTGTTGGAAGTGACATTACATTACCATTCACAGATGATGGAACATGGAAAAACAACATTAAACAAGTAAGTATCGGTTCAAAAAACTTAGTAATTGGAACAGATTACAAAATCACATATGATTCAAGTACTCACAAAGGTTCATTCACACTTGATAAGTCATTATTCAAGGCTGGACAAAAATTCAATGTGATAATTACATCAGAAGGTTATCGAGATGCACTTGTCGTTGATCAAGTTATTGGTTACCAAGTAAACTTTGAATCAAATGGTGGTGATTCTGTTGCACCAGTCATCGTTGATTCTCGTGTAACGAAACCAACTGATCCAACTAAAGTTGGCTTTAAGTTTATGGGATGGTACATTGATGAGGCTTTAACAACACCTTATGATTTCGCAAGTATTGTTACAAAACCAATCACTCTTTATGCGAAATATGCATTAGCAACATCAATCGTGACACCTGATACAACAGATAATGCAATTGGTAATGAGATGACACTTGAATTTACAGATGTTGATTGGGCAAATGCAATTACTAGTATTAAGGTTGGCGGATCTACTGTAGATGCAGCTAAGTATACAATCGATGCAAAGAAAGGCACTATTACGTTAGATAAGGGTCTTTTCACTAAATTAGGCGACTTCAATATCACTATTAGTGCAAAGGAATATGCGGATGTATCGGTTCAACAAAAAGTTGTAAATGGATATAATATTCATTTCGTATTAACAGGTGATGTGGCACCATTTGAAGTAAAAGACCAAATCGTCTCACGTCGTATTACTGAACCAGTAGTTCACGGATACGAGCTAACATGGTTTGCAGATAAAGATTGTACAATCCCATGGGATTTCACAAATTCAATCTACTCTGCAAAAACACTTTATGGAAAATGGTCAGTTCATAAGTTTACAGTAGAATTTAACAAGCAAGATGGAAGCTTAGTAGAAACTAAGAAAGTGGATTATAACACGACAATGACAGCACCAATAGCACCAACAAGAACTGGATACACTTTTGTTGGATGGTATAAAGATGCGGAAGGAAAAACACCATGGAATTTTGCTACAGATAAAGTAACAACTGATACAGAGTTATTTGCTAAGTGGAACATTAACTCGTACACAGTTAAATTTGATAGCCAAGGTGGAAGTGCAATAGATGAGATAAAAGCAAACTATAATACAATGATTTCTCAGCCAACTGTACCAACAAGAACAGGTTACACTTTTGCTGGATGGTACAAGGACGCTGCAGGTCAAACACCATGGAATTTTGCAACAGATAAAGTAACGAGCGACACAACAATTTACGCAAAATGGTCTCTAAATGGACCAATCGTTAACCAAATCGATGAAAATGATACAAAGATATCAGGAACGACTTTAGCAAATGCGACGATTATCGTAAAAATTAATGATGTTGTAATTGCAACAGGTAAAGCGGATTCAAAAGGCGTATTTAGTATCAAAATTAAACAACAAAAAGTAGGTACAGTGTTATTTATCTATGCAAAGGATTCAACCGGAGATGAAAGTTCTGCAACAAAGGTCAAAGTTTCACCAAAATGACTACTATTACAAAGTTCGTTCTTACAAATTGGTGGATCAAAGAAAATCTATAGTGACTGGACAAGCGTAATGTCTATCAAACTATAAAAGTTGAAATAAAACAAATTACTCTCAAGCAAAAAAGTCAAAAAGGTTGATTATGATATTAAGTAGATGGAATAACCACCCTTTTTGGAAAAGTAAAACGATTAGATCATCTTTCTCAAATTAAAACTTTCCCTTAAATATAATAAAAGACAAGAATACTGACTTCGTATTCTTGTCTTCTTTTTTTATAAAAGTAAATTACATTATAAAGCTAATGGCTTAAAGTCAATTAATAAAATAAAAAGCCGGCACTCATGGAGGACCAGCAATTCAAAATATATATATAAGTTCTTAAGCATTTACAATTAACTGTGCAATTTCCATTGCCTGTTCATTTAAATTCATCTTTTTATAATAATTAAATAATTCCTTCTTAGAACGCTCCACTAAAAAAGTAAAACCATTTTTAATAAACATTGGTAACGCTTTATTATTTAAATAATTATAGTACTCTTTTTCTTTAGATTTTAATAAATAAAGTAAAAGTTTGAATAAATGGATATATAAAATATAATTATTCTTTTTCGCTATGAACAATCCAGTTTCAGCATCATTTATTAATTCGTCTAGGTTAGAATAACCGTCTTCAAAAGAGCTTCGGACATAACCCTCTAATGATAATAAATAGGATGAAGATTCTGAATCTTTTAGTAACATAGAGTCTTTATAATACTTTCTTGCTTCCTTATAATTTTTACCTCTGTAAAATTCATAAGCTAAATTATGCAAGACTTTTGCTTTTCGATCAGGTGCGTTACATAGTTCGCAGCTTCTAATCAAATTTTTAAAACGACTGATAATCTCTTCATCTAAAGTGTCACCTTGAACTTGAATAATCATTAACATTTCAGCATCAATAACTCTAAGATAGTTATTGATCTGTTTAAAAAATTGATGAGATTTTTCAGCATAATAATAGGCTAACACAGGAGCGTTTAATGTATGGTAAGCGGATGCTAAATGGTAATAAAATTCAGGGTTTTTATATACTGTATTATCGATGGACTTTAAAATTTGGATTACTTTACCATATTCTTGCTTCGCCAATGAATAGATTCCTAAAATATGCTTCAATAAGTTTCTTTCATAAGGAGCTAACTTGTCTTCTTTTTTTTGTAGCTTTTTTATGATTTTAAATGCTTCATTGCATTTACTATGTGCAAGAAAATATTTTGCTCTTAGTAACTGATACATATCATTATATTCCGAGATTTGAATTAATTCTTCCATTTCAAATTCATAGTAGATTTGATCCATCTCTTCAAATAACTGCATAACGATAACGTCATGCCAGTGAAGTAATCGTTGTTTAATATTCGTAAAATTAGCAACTTCTAATTTCATATCAATTCCAAGTCTGTTTGATAATAAATTAATAATTTCAGGGGCGTACTTTGTTTGTGCACATTCTATTTTACTGATATGGGTAACGGAGCATATGTTTTTTCCTAATTGTTCTTGTGTTAGTTTGTATTTTTCTCGATAAAATTTAATAATTTTTCCTTCATACATAACTAAGTCCTCCTCCCATTGCAGGATGTTAAAAATAGTACTAATACTAAAATTCTACATTTAACAACAAAATTAGTATATTTAGAAAACCCGTGTAGCATGTGAAGTAATACTTAAAGATATGTTAAGGAAAGGTAAAATAGGAAAAAGAAGGAAAGACATTCCCTTTTCTTTTTTTATTATTCGGCTTTATTACCAATTCTAAAAAGCAAAGATAATTGCTTAGCTAAATATTGAGGAGTATAAGGCATGTCATTTCTTAACCAAGATATAATTGTACCAATTAGTGCTGATGACCCGTACCAGATAATAATATCCTTTTGAATATCTGTCTTAATGTGTAAAGAATCAACTTCTCTTCGTTTCGTTATTGTTTCGGTAATGATTTTTAATAATTGCTCTGTAAAGATTGGAGTTTTGGTAGAAGCTAGAACTACCTTATAAAACTTTGCATTCTCGGCTATATGTTCAAGCAAGTTTAAAAGCTTTACCGAGTCAGTTTCTTCTATAGACTTGTAAGTCGTTGAATCCCTCATAATTAGTCCGAGCTTCTCTCCCATTTCCTTTGCCATATTCTCCATCATATCTTGTATATCACGATAATGTAGATAAAATGTAACTCGATTAACTGTTGCACGTTCGGCTATTCGATTAACCGTAATTTTGTTTAGATCCATCTCCTGAAGTAGATCAATAAAAGCGTCTTTAATTAATTGGCGCGTACGAATGATCCTAGGATCTACTTTTGTTTTATCCTTCAATCAAATCACCTTTTCTATGAAATTTACAATTTTTTCAGATGTGTTTATTATGTTTGGTTTTAACTACAGAACCTCAAAGAGTGATAACTACAATACATTTCTTAAAATATTGTCGGTTGTAAGAACGAACTAACCAATTATAATGTAATTTATATCATGTTAATTATTAAACACTTTGTAAATTATGTCCATGATATAGAGAGAAAGGATTGATGGGGGATTGAGTAAAACTTCAGGAATTGATACAAATTCGATAAAAAAGGGACCTATTATGTTCATATTGATTTTAGGTGCCTTTCTGGCAACATTAAATCAAACGCTTATGAGTGTTGCTATACCTGAACTAATGGTTGATTTTCATATTAAGGCTGCAACAGCACAGTGGTTAACAACAGGCTACATGCTAGTAAACGGTGTATTAATTCCGGTTACAGCTTATTTAATGCTACGTTTCACCACACGTGAACTATTTCAAGCTTCAATGGTTATCTTTTTAGCAGGAACCATTGTATCGGCAATTGCGACCGATTTTCCTGTCCTATTAACAGGCCGCTTGATTCAGGCTGCAGGAGCAGGAATTATTATGCCGCTATTAACGAATGTTATTTTGACACTTTTTCCGCCAGAAAAACGCGGAGGAGCAATGGGGATGGTTGGGTTAGCGATAATCTTTGCCCCTGCGATTGGTCCTACACTTGCAGGCTATATTATGGAGAATTACAAATGGGAGACGATGTTTTACGGGATGATTCCATTTGCTATTCTTGTAATCGTACTTGGTTTCATTTATTTACGAAATGTATCCGATCGTATTAAAACAAAATTTGATCTTCTTAGCGTTACATTATCTACAATTGGTTTCGGTGCAATGCTTTATGGTTTCAGCCGAGCTGGAAGCTTAGGTTGGTCGAACTCAGAAGTAATTAGTACGGTTGTTGTCGGTGTATTATCACTTGTGCTCTTCGCATGGAGACAAATGGTTTCGCAAAATCCTTTACTTGATTTGCGTGCATTCAAGTTTAGTATGTTCTCATTAACGACAGTTATTAATATCGCAGTAACGATGGTAATGTATGCTGATATGATGCTACTTCCTCTTTACTTACAGAATATTCGTGGCTATACACCTGTTGAGTCTGGTCTTCTATTACTTCCTGGTGCATTGGTTATGGGCTTTTTAATGCCTGTTACTGGAAGGCTGTTCGATCGTGTTGGCGCAAAATGGCTAGCTATTTTCGGAATGATTATTACAATAGCAACTACACTTGGCTTTACAAACTTAACGGACTCGACGAGCTATACTTATCTCGTACTAATGTCCACAGGACGCCGAATCGGTATGGCATTAATGATGATGCCAATACAGACAGCAGGTTTAAATCAATTACCAAAGCAATTAAATGCACACGGTACAGCAATTACGAATACAATTCGTCAAGTTGCTGGAGCGGTTGGTACATCACTTTTAGTTACAGTTATGACTGACCGTACAAAAACACATATACAAGAATTAATTCCTACTGCAGCTTCTAAAGGTTTAACTCAAGCTCAACTTATAAAAGAAGCTTCAATAAATGGAATTAACGACGCCTATCTTGTGATTGTCGGAATAGGGATTCTTGGCTTACTACTTTCTTTCTTTATTAAAAAGGTTAAACAAGCGGCTTCTGAAGAGGCAACAGTTAAGTTAAAAAAGGTAACAGTTAAAGCATAATATATCAAATTAAATGGAGGATTTTTCATGAGACTTCAAAACAAAGTAGCTGTAGTAACTGGAGCTGGTTCAGGAATGGGGAAAGCCATCGCTGTCCTTTATGCTAAGGAAGGGGCAAAAGTAGTAGTATCTGATATTAATGTAGATGCTGCTAATGCAACCGTTGAAGAAATAAAATCAAACGGTGGAGAAGCAATAGCTGTTATGGCAAATGTTGCTCAAGAAAATGATATTCAAAACTTAATTGATACTTCTGTAAATACTTTTGGAACAGTAGATATTCTAGTTAATAATGCAGGAATTATGGATAACTTTGAACCTGCTGGTGATATTGAAGAGGATAAGTGGGAAAGAGTTTTTGCCGTAAACACAACAAGTGTGATGCGCTCAACTCGCAAAGTCTTACCAATCTTTTTAGAAAAACAAAAGGGAGTTATTATTAATGTAGCTTCAGCAGGTGGACTACAGGTGCGAGAGCGGGGGCAGCTTATACAGCTTTAAACATGCCGTTGTTGGATTTACTAAAAATACCGGCTTCATGTACGCAACGAATGGCATCCGATGCAACGCAATTGCTCCAGGTGGAGTTGAGACAAATATCGGTTCTTCTATGACAAATATTAATCACTTTGGAATGGGACGTATTCAAGCAGGATTAGGAGTTAATCCACGTGTAGGTAAACCAGAAGAGATTGCAGACATCACTTTATTCCTTGCTTCAGATGAATCTAGCTTTGTTAATGGTACTGTGATTACTGGTGATGCTGGATGGACTGCTTATAAAGATCAGGAATTTTATATAAATAGGAAAGACCGTCTGATATTTTGGACGGTCTTTTGATTTTTTGAAATAATTTATAGGGTTTTATTAGGGAGATATTTGATAGTGGGGGGATTAATTCTTTATTGTGACTGAATTATGAAAAATATGGAATGTACATAAATTTTTCGGATTATTTTGAGTTAATGTCCTACTTTAGATGATACATTAAAAATATATTAATATTTTATTAATTTCGATTTTAAATTGAACTAATACTAAATTAATATAACAAAAAATATGAACAAGGAGTGTTGAGTATGAAGAAGAAAATTATTTTTTTAATCTGTTTGGCTCTTCCAATTTTCGCAAAATCTGTAGAATCAGCATCAGCGACTCAGAAGTATGATGGGAAACTAACTGGTTATTTAGAATCCAAAAATGCATTCAGTACTTCAAATGGGTGGTTACATGTAAAACACAATCAATATAGCGCAAAGGGGAAATCAATAAAAATAACACCATTAAAGAAAAGTATAGTAGGAGTATACTCACCTGTATTTAGTGCTTCACAAACATTTAAAGGAGATACTTCATTAACATATCAAAAAGTAGTTAGCGATGGTCAGTATAAACTTTCATTTGAAGTTATTAAAGGAGCGGATAAATCGTATGTAGGTGTTAGAGGTGAATTTTGGTAAAGGAACTTAGCTTTTATGAAAAAAATTCTATATAATCTATCTACACTATTACTATCCACTTTATTCGTATTATATGTAATGAGAGCATTTCTAGGAGAATTTATTTCAAGACTTATTCCATATGCAAACGTGATATTTGGATATAGCTTATTTGTGTGTCTAGTATTAATTTTTAATACGATTATAAATATGATTTTATATTATGCGAAAAACAAAAAAATCTATATTAGTAAATTTGGTTTTGGAGTATTTTCACTTTCTTATATAGTTTTGTTAGTTTCAGTTCTTTTTTCAAGAAACTCATTAGGGAATAATTATACAAGCAATTATGTACCTTTTAAAACGATATTTGGATATATATTCGGCAAAGCTGACTTTATTTATATCTTCTCGAATATCGTGGGGAATATTATAATTTTTATCCCTCTAGGATGTATAGTTTATTATTATTTTTATAGAAAGATAAAAGTTTCTATTTGTATTTTTATTTCAATCTTATTTGTAATACTTATAGAATACCTACAAAAAAAGTATATTGTAGGAAGTTTTGATATTGATGATATACTATTAAATTCACTTGGGGTTTATTTAGGGATAAAAATTTTAGTAGGAGCAGGGGACAAAAAATCTAAAAATTATTTTGAAAAATGGTAGTAAGCTTATTAAAAGTTAGTGCTTATGAATTAACTCCACTAATAATTTGTTGGTGGCTTTTTTTTTTGAACTTCAATAAAAAAAATTATAAAAATAACCCCTCATCTTAA
>Ga0268255_10001081_pt1 | contig 16744 bp, 13 predicted proteins | sample AgamicOrMarz_FD_200256 | JGI IMG/M metagenome (GOLD analysis project Ga0268255, IMG submission 200256) | Agave microbial communities from Guanajuato, Mexico - Or.Ma.rz (v2) (version 3) | ecosystem: Host-associated > Plants > Phyllosphere > Phylloplane/Leaf | place: Guanajuato, Mexico...
GTCCACTCAATAATTCAGAAAGACCTGGCTTCACATCAACATCAAAATATTTGTGCATATAACCACGACGCATATCGGCATCAATCAGTAATACACGTTTATCACCTTGCGCAAAAATTGTTGCAAGGTTCGTCGAAATAAATGACTTACCAACTTCTGGTGAGGGGCCAGCAATCATAATGATATTATTTTTTGCATTTGTTAAGGCAAAATGAATAGCGGTACGAATACTACGTAAGCTCTCAATTGCAATATCATCACTATTTTTAACAGCAAGAATAGGAATACTTTTCTTCTTCTTTAAAATCTTGATACGACTTTCTTGAATTGGAGAGCGTGGAACAGTTGCATAAACAGGTAAATCCAATTCATTCTCAATTTGATTAGAATCTTTAATACCTGTACGTAAGATATTACGTACTAAAGCAATTAATGTTCCTATAAAACCGCCTAAGAATAATGAAAGGAGTAAGACTTGTAGTTTTTTAGGTTTAATAGGTTCAACAGGTTCAATTGCGGTATCTACAATTCGTACATTACCAATTTCACCAGCTTTTGCGATTCGGAGTTGTTGATATGAATTTAATAAGGCAGTGTAAAGTTGTGTTTTGACTTCTACTTCACGATAAAGCTGCAAATATTGACGTTGAATATCTGGTAATTGTTTTAGTGTGCTATTTAACTCGCTGATTTGTTTATTGACAGCTGTAAGCTGACCATTAATTTCACGCATTGCTGGATGTTCAGCAGTATACTTTGCAGCCATTTCTGCCTGCTTCTGTTCAAGCTCTGCTTTCTTGGTTTCTAAAGTAATACTTTGAGTTAAATAAAGCTCTGATTCTTTTGTTACATCGACAGTATTGTACTGTTGACGGAACTTATTAAATTGACGCTCAGCGTCATCTAATTGTTTTTTTAGATCTGGGAGCTGTTCATCTAAAAATTTTAAGGTTTGCGCAGATTCAGCTGAACGTCGTTCAACATTTTGATCACCATAGGTTACTAAAATTGCGTTTAAGACTTTAGTAATGTGTTCTTGATCTTCACCTTGGTAATTCAAGCCAATAATGCCCGTTAATTTACCACGCTCTGCAACGGAATAGTCTGAGCTGATTGCATCGACTGCAGCTGGTAAAGATAAATTTTTTATATTGTACGTAGCATCAAATTGATCTTTAGTGAAGATACCCACTTTCCAAGTACCATGTGGTCCTGTTACTTGATTTAATTGATTGAGTGGTACAGTTAGAAGAGTTCGTTCAGTACTAGGATCACTTAAACGTAAGGAGTTTTTGTCAAAATTGAGTAATAAGTTTTTGTCAAGATAATAAGCAGGAATTTCAAATTGGCGTATTTCAAAGCTTTTGAGTCCATCCTTAAAAATGACTGATTTTTTATTATATTCTGTTTTATATTCAGTATCACTTAACAAGCGATGAGTAAGCGTATTTTCTGTACTGGAAATCTGAATATTTAAGTGTAAATCTTTAATAACAGAACCTAATACTAAACGAGATTTTAAAATTTCAATTTCTGCTTGAGCCGGTGACTTTTGCTCAATCATCTGTGATAAATCACCTAAAAGAGCTGCGGAAGCCCCTTTGCTGTCTTCAACTTGAACCAAAGCATCAACTGAGTAAGTATCTGGAGTTACTCGTAAATAGAGTAGGGCACATACAAGGCTCAAAATGATACAAAGTGCAATTAATTTCCACTGAGCAATTAGTGAAAAAAACAGTTCTTTTAAATCAATTGTATCGTCGGTATTCGTTTTTTGGTTCATAAGTTTAAAATCTTGGCGTTAAATATAAGGTTTCCAGTCAGCAATACATTGTTGAATGAGTTGGCAGGTTTCATCAAAAACAGCTTGATCGTGCTGATATGGATCTGGCACGTTTTTATTTTGCCAATGACCCAAACGAAAAGTTTTACCTTTTGCGAACGGCCAAGTTTGCTCAATATGTTTTTGCTGGTTCTGACTCATGACCAAAATAAGGTCAGCTTTTTTAATATGCTCAGCATTTAGTTTTCTAGCGATATGGGGCTGCATATCGATACCTAGACGCTGCATACAAAGTTGTGCTTTGTTATCTGCTTGGTGGCCTATAAGTCCTGAAATACCAGCAGATTCAACATTTAGCTCTGGGTATTTCTGTTTTAAAAAATATTCTGCCATAGGACTTCGACAAATATTCCCAATACAGACGACTAAAATATTTTTAAATTGCATGAAAATTATTGTCCCAAACGGTCTATGTTATATAACGCACTTGAGAAAGGAATAATCTGGTTAACAACGCGCTGCCAGCGAGTCAAGCCAGTCGCATCTACATATACAATATCGTTACTACGTAACTTGAACTGATTTGCTAGACCGAAATCACCAATACTCATTAAGTTTAAATGATAGAGTTCAGTTGTTCGGTCATTTGGATTAGTGCGTAAAACATAAATTCGACTAGCACTAGCTGATAATGGATTTAAACCTAAACTTTCACCTAAGGCATCACTTAAAGTCATCCCTTGGTCACGCATTGCTAAGGCTTGATTCTTACCAGATTCACCCATGACATAAATTTTCTGGTTTTCACGAGTGCTCACATAAATTGTATCATTGGGTTTGACTAATAATTTATTTAATGAATATCCTGCTTTTTCTAATTCAAGAGTATTTAGATTATAAGTTATACCATTCCGAATAAGTTGAATATAGGTGTTATCACCTTTATCAGTTACACCACCCGCAAGACCTAACGCTGTATATACACTTACAGGTTGATCACTTAAGTAAAATTGTCCACCTTTTATAACGCTACCCTGTACGGAAAAACGTTGACCTTCATAAGATAAAACTCTTACTACAACATCTGGATTTTTTAAGAAACGAGCCAGTTGACTGTGAAGCTCTCGGTTAACTTGAGTGAGTGTTTTACCAGCAGCTTTATAGCGGCCTACTAGAGGAAATTGAATATAACCAGTTTGATCGATTGGATAACCACTTGCCTGAATCGACTGTTCATTATTTATATTATTTACTGGAGGAGTGATTTCAGGATATGCCCAAAGTTGGATAGAAAGAACATCACCCGAGTTTAAACGGTATATAGGTAACTGATTTGTAAACAAAGCTGCATAGTCGCGTTGATAATCAACTTGAGCAGGTTGTATCGCCGGTAATGTTTCTTGAGAAATTTTAACGACATTAACCGTAGTTCCAAGGTCAGTTTTATATACACCTTCATTGGGAATATCGTAAGTTTGTAAACCGGAAGTGACTGCACAACTTGCAGCACTTAAACTTAAGGCAAGAACAGAAAAAAACTGGCAATACTTCACACGCAACCCTTTGTGTATTTATCTTTAATTGATATTGTCCACTGCATAGTAACAAGTGTCTATTAAACGCAGGATGTACCGATTCTAGCCGAAAAAAAATTAAAAAACACAGAAAAAACGTAGAGCTTTGTATGTTTAATTTATATCAAAGCTTTTTAACGCATATTAATAGTAATTCTTGATCGACTAAAGACCTAATGAAAAAACCCAAATTAAGCTATATAAGGAGAACTTAAGAACTGTAAACACTTTTATACAATTGAATTACGGTTAATAAAAAAAAACTGATATAGTTATGCACGACAATATCCAGTCAAGATATATTTTTTATTATATATACAATTTGTAAGGAAAAAGGCTAACTTTTATGCAACTTGCCGATTTAAGAATAGCGATTATAGGTTTAGGTTATGTAGGCTTGCCATTGGCAGTTGAGTTTGGAAAGAAAGTATCCGTAGTTGGTTTTGATATTTATCAAAAACGTATAAGTGAATTAAAAAACGGTCAAGATCATACTTTAGAAGTTTCACCAGAAGAATTAAAACAAGCGGCTCAATTAAGCTACACTTCAAACTTAGAAGATTTAAAAGATTGTAATTTTTTTATTGTTACTGTTCCAACTCCAATTGATGACTATAAACAGCCCGATTTAACACCTTTAGTTAAGGCCTCTACTAGTATTGGTAAAATTCTAAAAAAAGATGATATTGTCGTATACGAGTCTACAGTCTATCCGGGTGCTACAGAAGAAGTCTGTATCCCGGTACTCGAAGAAATCTCAGGTTTAAAGTTTAATAAAGATTTTTTTGCTGGTTATAGTCCAGAACGTATTAATCCAGGTGATAAACTTCATCGTGTTACTAATATTTTAAAAATTACATCAGGCTCGACTTCTGAAGTGGCTGATTATATTGATGAAGTTTACAATTTAATTATTGAAGCAGGAACACATAAAGCGCCTAGTATAAAAGTTGCTGAAGCTGCAAAAGTCATTGAAAACACTCAACGTGATGTCAATATTGCTTTAATTAACGAATTAGCACTTATTTTTAATAAATTAGGTATAGATACAGAAGAAGTACTTAAAGCTGCTGGTACAAAATGGAACTTCTTACCATTTCGTCCAGGTCTGGTCGGTGGGCATTGTATCGGAGTTGACCCATACTATTTAACTCATAAAGCGCAAGCAATTGGATATCATCCAGAAATTATTTTAGCAGGGCGCCGATTAAATGATTCAATGGGAGCTTATGTTGTTACTCAACTTGTAAAAGGAATGATAAAAAAGAAAATCCAAGTTGAGGGTTCTAAAGTTCTAGTATTAGGTCTAAGCTTTAAAGAAAATTGTCCAGATATTCGTAATACGAAAGTTATTGATATTGTAAAAGAATTGCAAGAATATCATATGGATGTTGATGTGTATGATCCTTGGATTGATAGTGAGGAAACTCAACACGAATATAGTATTACTCCGGTTAGTCAGCCTACTGCAGGTCAATATGATGCTGTAATATTAGCAGTAGCCCATGATGAATTTAAGAAAATGGGTATTGAGGCAATTCGATCTTTAGGTAAAGCATCGCATGTTCTTTATGATCTGAAATATGTTCTAGCTCAATCTGAGTCAGATATCCGTTTATAATATTTGTTGAGAAAAAATATGAATCAATATGAACAAGTATTGGAACAGCTTAAGAACACACCTAAAATATGGTTGATAACTGGTGTTGCCGGTTTTATTGGATCAAACCTTTTAGAAACTTTATTAAAGTTAAATCAAAAAGTAATTGGTTTAGACAACTTTGCTACAGGTCATCAATATAATCTGGATGAGGTAGAGGGTTTAGTTACCAGTGAACAATGGAAGAATTTCACTTTCTATAATGGTGATATTCGAAACTTAGAAGATTGTCAGAAGGTATGTACAAACGTTGACTACGTTTTACATCAGGCTGCTCTCGGTTCTGTTCCACGTTCAATTGCTGATCCAATATTGACAAATAGTGCCAATATTACGGGTTTTTTAAATATGCTTGTTGCAGCAAGGGATGCTAAAGTCAAAAGCTTTACTTATGCTGCGAGTAGTTCTACATATGGTGACCATCCCGCATTACCAAAAGTAGAAGAAAATATTGGTAATCCATTATCTCCTTATGCGGTAACAAAATATGTAAATGAGCTTTATGCTGAAGTTTTTGCACGTACATATAATTTTAAAGCAATAGGTTTGCGTTATTTTAATGTGTTCGGTAAACGTCAAGATCCTAATGGAGCATATGCTGCAGTTATTCCAAAATGGACGGCAGCTATGATTCAAGGAGATGATGTATTTATTAATGGTGATGGTGAGACCAGTCGTGATTTCTGTTATATCGAAAATACAGTGCAAGCTAATATTTTAGCAGCTGTTGCAAAAGATGAAGCTAAAAATCAAGTCTATAATGTTGCTGTTGGTGATAGAACCACATTAAATGATTTATATAAGGCTATTAAAGCCGCTTTAAAAGAAAATGATATTTCTTGTGAAAAAGAACCTGTTTACCGTGAATTTAGAGCAGGTGATGTAAGACATTCACAAGCAGATGTAACTAAAATCAAAACTTTACTAGGGTACGATCCAAAATTCAGAATATCTGAAGGAATAGTTTTAGCTGTGAATTGGTACTTACTGAATGATGGTAAATAAATATGTGGAAAATATTTACCATTTTAGCTCGTATAACTTCATTATTCCCATTTTTTCTTTTTCATTTTTTTTGGCGTTGCTTAGATATTTTTGATGGAAAATTTGGTGCGGTAGCAAGATATATTCTAATTGCTGGTAAATTAAAAAAATGTGGGACTAATGTCTATATTGGCCCCTTTGTTTCTATTGAAAGTGTTAGCAATTTATCCTTAGGTAATAATGTAAGTATCCATCATCAGTGTACATTAATTTGTTTAGGAGGGATTAAGATAGGTGATAATGTAGCAATTGCTCATGCTTCTAGCTTGATTTCTACTAACCATACATGGAACGATAATAATTTACCTATTAAATATAATCCTGTCGTTTGTGACAGCTTAGAAATTCATGATGATGTTTGGATAGGCTGTGGAGTGCGTATCTTAGCGGGAGTAAAAATTCCAAAGCGATGTGTTGTTGCAGCTGGTGCTGTTGTTACGAAAAGCTTATCAGACTCAGGAGCTCTATATGGAGGGGTTCCTGTTAAAAAGATACGTGATATATGAAATTTTCTAGAATTTTAGAGGGACTTCAGATTTTATTTCTGAAGTTCTCTTCACTTTTGATAATGAGTTTAATTTTTCTATTCCTTTGGATGCAAATGGGAGTTCAAGGAATTGGAGAGTTTGCAACTTACGCAACGATACTCGCACCAATCGTTATGTTTAGTCAATTTAGATATGTTGAATATATTAACATTGTTAATATAAAAGAAGATAAAGAAAAAAGATTTTTACAAAGTTTGTTTGCAAGTGGTGTGGTTGTTTTATTACTTTTAAGTATTTTATTTATTTTTTATTTAGTGACTTATCAACCAATAAAAATTTTAGTTGTTGCTGGTCTCTATAAAGTTTTTGAATTACTTTCAGATATTTATATTTCATTCTTAGTCTCCATTAAAGAACTTAGGAATGCTTTTTTTGTTATATTTAAAAGATTATTCTTAATTTTATTTGGATTAATATTTTTTTATTTTAAGCAGTTTTCGTTGAATCCTATAGAATTTGTATTTTATTTGCTTTTGGGAGTGTATTTTACTTTCTTTGTAATAGATACAGTGGTAGAAAAAAGAAGGTTTAATGAAAGTCCAGATATAAAAAATATTACTGACTATATTAAAGATAATTTTTTATATGGCTTTAACTCATTGTTAATTAGTATAAATAGCCTTGTGCCAAGATATTTTTTCATTTTTTTTAATGATAAAAAAGGGTTGGGTGTTTTTACAATTGTTTATTTGTTAGCCTCTACTACTACTACTTTGATGCAATTTCTAATAAGCGTAAAAGTTAGTTTGATAGAGAAATTTATTGATACAAGATTTAATCAATACTTATTAATTAATTTAATTATCGTTGGATTATGTTTTGGTTTTTATATTTTTATAAATGAGTTGAGTGATAACTATTTTTTATTTGGACTATCTTTTGTTGTAATGTTGATCTCATTACTTTTACGAGGGGTTAATTTAACAGCAAGTTTTTCAAAGAAAATGAAAAATGTTATTAATATTGCTCTTATCTTACCAATGATTGTAGTTTCTCTTTTACTGGTTTTTCTATGTTTTTATTATAGAGAATTTGCTTTTAAATTCTCTATTTTATATGTTTTTACCTCTGCATTGATGACAAGTATGATTTTAATGTTTTCTTTAAGGAAGAGTAAATTGATATGTTAATATTGAGCTGTCTATTTTTTGCCTTATTTACGTATCTAATATTTTATTTTATTGCTAGAAAGCAGTCATTCTCGTTTTTGGTAATATCTTTTTTCTTAAATTTATATCACTATATATTCTCTTTAGGCTTTTATTTTTACTCATTAGGACGACCAAATGATAGTCTTAACTACTATATTTGGGGAACTGAACAATTAGAAAACTTTCCATTTTCTAGTGGTACAGGATTCTTAGTACATTTAGTTCATTTTATAAATTATATATTAAATAGCTATGAAAACGTTTTTTTATTTTTTAGTATGATATCTTCGTGGGTTATTCTATCCTTTTTTTTAATAATCTATAATTTTTATTCCAAGAGAGAAATTTCTTCCAATAGTTTTTTATTTCTTACAATATTACTTTTCATTCCTGGTCTTCATTTCTGGACGGTAGCTATTGGGAAAGATTGCTTGGTTTTATTGTTTATATCTTTATTTTTATATGCTTACATTTATAAAAAGATAAAGTTGTTGGTTTTTTCATTAGTTTTCTTGGCATTAATTAGGATTCATGTTTTTGCAATTGTTTTTTTAACTTTTATACTGCATGAATTTATATATGGTAATTTTAAACTTAAGAAAATATCTATGGGTGTTTATAGATTTATAATTTTAGTTTTGTCAATTCCATCACTTTTTGTTTTGTATCAGTTTCTGTTTAGTTTTATTCAAAAATATTCTGAAGATGGTTTTTCGGATATCGGCGGATTTGTAGAAAATAGAAATGAAGCTTACTCTGAGGAGGGCTCAGGATTATTACTCGCTTCACAACCTTATATATTAAAAATGCTCGCTTTCGTATTAGGTGGTTTACCGTGGTTATCACTAGATCCTCTTTCATTATTTTCAATGGCGGAAGGCGTTGTAGTTATTAGTATTTTACTATATTCATATTATTATCTTTTTACTAAGGATAAATTTAATAATTCTAAACAAATTTTTATTTTAATATTCATAGCATTATTTATTTTATTTATGCCTTTAATTTCTGCAAATTTAGGTATTATGGTCAGAATGAGAGTAATGTTGTATATACCAATTTTAACAGTTTTACTTATGTTTATGCTTTCTAGTGAAAGGAAAATTTAATTATGAATTTTGTTATTATTTCTAGTTTTCTTCCTTCAATATTAAATTTTCGTGGAAAATTACTTGAAGCTATTCATAAAAAAGGCTATCAAATTCATATTATTGCTCCAGATCTAGAACTATTTCGAGATGAAGTAAATAAATTACAATTGCTTGGCTACTCTGTTTATTCTGTTGAAATGCAAAGAACTGGGACTAATCCAATCGCAGATATAAAAACACTATTTGAAATCTATAAAATTACAAGCAAGATTAAGCCAGACTATGTTTTGTCATATACGATTAAACCTGTGATCTACGGCACGCTTGCTACTTATTTTGCAAAAGTGCCAAATCGTTTTTCACTTATAACAGGCTTGGGATATGCTTTTCAGAATGTAGATAGTACAAGTAAAAGAAGTACGTTCCAAAAAATCGTACATTGGCTTTATAAACAAGCATTAATAAGATCATCCAAGGTTTTTTTTCAAAATCCTGATGACCTAGCTTTATTCCAGCAATTAAATTTATTAAGTAACAAGGTGCCTGCAGTAGTTGTCAACGGATCTGGTGTCAATGTGACTGATTTTGAAGTTGTAAGTTTGCCTCGTGCTATGAATGGTGAAGTTAAGGTTTCATTTTTATTAATTGCTCGATTATTAGAAGATAAAGGCATAAGAGAGTATGTAGAAGCAGCCAAATTAATTAAAAAAGAATATCCTCAAATTGAATTTAATTTAGTGGGCTGGATAGATGAAAATCCAACCGCAATAAAACAGCAAGAATTAGATTCATGGATTGATGAAAAAATTATTAAATACTGGGGGAAGCTTTCTGATGTTCGTCCCGCTATTGCTGAAAGTTCAATTTATGTATTACCTTCTTATAGAGAAGGCACACCTCGTACCGTCTTAGAAGCAATGTCTATGGGACGAGCTATTATTACAACGGATGCTCCTGGATGTAGAGAAACTGTAGAGCACGATGGAAATGGTTATTTAGTTGAAGTAAAGTCTGTCACTAGCTTAGAGATGGCAATGAAAAAGTTTATTCAGAATCCTGAATTGGCTGAAATTATGGGAACACGCTCTAGAGAAATTGCATTACATAAATATGATGTACATCAAGTGAATCATCATATGATGACAGAAATGGGAATTAAATAAGTGTTAAAACGTTTACTTGATATCATTATTGCTTCTGTAGCATTAATTCTACTTTCACCTTTATATTTTTATGTTGCATATAAAGTGAGAAAAAACTTAGGCTCGCCAGTATTGTTCCGCCAAGTTCGCCCAGGTTTACATGGTAAACCGTTTGAAATGATTAAGTTTCGAACTATGAAAGACGCAACAGATGCACAGGGTAATCCTTTACCTGATAGTGAGCGTCTAACGCCATTTGGTAAAATGCTTCGTTCAAGCAGTTTGGATGAAATGCCTGAGCTTTGGAACGTGATTAAAGGTGATATGAGCATTGTTGGCCCACGCCCTTTGCTTATGGAATATTTACCACTTTATAACAAAGAACAAGCCAAGCGCCATGATGTACGACCAGGAATGACTGGTCATGCCCAAGTTAATGGACGTAATGCGATTGGGTGGGATGAAAAATTTAAGCTTGATACATGGTACGTAGAAAACAGATCGCTTTGGTTGGACTTTAAAATAATGCTACAAACCGTTAAAAAAGTAATCGCTAAAGATGATATCAATGAAGCTGGCGAGGCGACGATGACCAAGTTTACTGGTTCAAAGTCGGAAGCAGATAAATGAGTAACCAGATCTATGCGATTTATGGTGCTTCAGGCTGTGGTCGCAGTCTGATGCCTGTTGCAAGACAACAGCTTCAACGTCAGGGTATTGCAGCAGAAATTTATTTTATTGATGATAGTTTACAAGAAGAAAAGATAGTAAACGGACATACAGCTGTGAACTATCAAACTTTTAAATCAATAGAATGTTCTAATAAGTATGTATTAATTGCTATTGCGAATAGTCAAATCCGTGAAAAAATTGCCAATCAGTTGATTGCTGATGGTATTAAACTTTGGTCCGTACAAGCTGATAATTCAGTAATTATGGATAACGTTGAAATCAGTGAGGGTGCTGCACTAAGCCCTTTTGTTTCAATTACATCAAATATAAAAATCGGTAAATGTTTTCATGCTAATTTATACAGTTATGTTGAGCATGACTGTGTGATTGGTGACTACGTTACATTTGCTCCAGGTGTTAAATGTAATGGCAATATTCGTATTGAAGACCATGCATACATCGGTGCTGGAGCCGTCATTAAACAGGGTACACCTGATAAGCCTTTAGTGATTGGTAAAGGCGCTGTTGTTGGGATGGGTGCTGTAGTGACTAAAAGTGTAGCAGCTGGCGTAACAGTCGTTGGTAACCCCGCCAGAATTTTAGAAAGAAAGTAAGAAGTATTTTTTATTAGGAAATCAGAATGTTAAACACTGCATTTGAACCATGGCCAAGTTTTACTACAGAAGAAGCTGACGCAGTCAAAAATGTATTACTATCAAATAAAGTAAATTATTGGACTGGTCAAGAATGTAGAATCTTTGAAAAAGAATTTGCCGAATTTTCTGGTACAAAATATGCGGTAGCTTTGGCAAATGGTACCGTGGCACTAGATGTTGCATTAAAAGCTTTAGACATTGGTGCAGGTGATGATGTTATTGTGACATCCCGTACCTTTCTTGCTTCAGCAAGTTCTATTGTAACGGCGGGCGCTAATCCTGTTTTTGCCGATGTAGAATTAGATTCTCAAAACATTTCACGACGTACGATTGAAGCTGTCATTACACCAAATACGAAAGCAATTATTTGTGTACATTTGGCCGGTTGGATGTGCGATATGGATCCGATTATGCAGCTTGCTGCTGAGCGTGGCATCTATGTTATTGAAGATTGCGCACAGGCTCATGGTGCAAAATATAAAGGTAAGGCTGCAGGATCAATCGGTCATATTTCTGCTTGGTCTTTTTGCCAAGATAAAATTATGACAACTGGTGGTGAGGGCGGTATGGTCACCACAAATGATGAAGCACTGTGGAAGAAAATGTGGTCATATAAGGACCATGGGAAAAGCTACGATAGTATTTATAATAAACAACATCCTCCAGGTTTCCGCTGGTTGCATGACTCATTTGGTACCAACTGGCGGATGATGGAAATGCAAGCGGTTATTGGTCGAATTCAGTTAACACGTATGACTGAATGGACAAGAAAGCGTACTGAAAATGCAGAAAAGATTTTAAAAGCGTTTGAAAATTCTCCTTACTTTAACGTTCATATCCCTTCTGATGATTATGTACATGCATATTATAAATGTTATGTACAAGTGAATTTAGAGACGTTGCCAGAAAGTTGGTCACGTGATCGTATAATGCAAGAAATTAATGCCCAAGATGTGCCTTGTTTTAGCGGCTCTTGTTCTGAAGTTTATTTAGAGCATGCTTTCGATGGTACCCCATGGCGTCCAGAAAAACGTTTGGAAAATGCACAGCAATTAGGTGAGACAAGCTTAATGTTCTTGGTGCATCCGACTTTAAGCCAAGATAGTATAGAAAAGACAATAAGTGCAATTAATGCGGTTAGTAGAGCTATACAATCATAAAAATGTGAAGCTATTCACATAGCTTTCTTTTGAATTATGATCTGATTTAAAGTTATGTAACCGCTGCGTAAATTTTATTTCTAGTTATATAAGAAATGAGTATAAATACCGCACGGTTACTACAACGATTAGAAGAGTATTGTGAAAAAGATTATTTATCAGTTTGCGTCTGCCCCAAGACTTGCCAAACAATGTTTTTTGGTTCTTGTAGACCTTTTTGCGTTTCCTGTTATTTTGTGGCTATGTTACGCCATTCGTCTATTTGATTTAGGCGCGGAAGTTATCCCAGGCATTAACTATGGAGTAGCGATCGTTACTATCGTTGCTATTTTAAGTTTAATGCTCACAGGGGTATATCGCTTTATTGTCCGTACTTTTAATGAAGCCTTTATTGCAAAATTAGCGCTTGCTGTTGCCCTGATGGTGGTTGTTTTATATAGCCTAAATGCATTCTCGGCAGCTTTTGTTCCGACTTCAATTCCATTGATGTTTGGTTTCTTAATGTTTAGTTGGGTTTGGTGTAGCCGTGCATTTATCCGTTTTATTGTAAAGGCTACATTACTCACAGGTGAAGAGAGAAAGCGTATCGCAATTTATGGTGCGGGTGATGCTGGTCAGCAAATTGCAGCTGTGCTTTATCGTTCTGGTAACCATTTACCTGTTTTCTTCATTGATGATAATCCATCTTTACAAGACCATATGGTTGGTGGTTTAAAAGTACTATCTTTAGAAAAAGCCTTACAACGGTTTGAAAAATATAAAACTGATGAAATTTTACTAGCATTACCTTCAGTAGGTCGCGTACGTAAAAGTGAAATTATCCAACAGCTAGAACCTGCACATCTTAAAATTACTGAACTACCTGGCCTTACTCAGTTGGTTGATGGTGAACTAAAAGTTGCTGATATTCGTGAAGTAGATATTGTTGATTTATTGGGACGTGACCCAGTACCTCCTGTAGATCATTTACTTGCAAAAAATATTCATAATAAAATCGTGATGGTAACAGGTGCCGGTGGTTCAATTGGCTCCGAGTTGTGTCGACAAATTATTAAAAATCAGCCTAAGATGTTGATTATTTATGAAATTACTGAATTTGCACTTTACAGTATTGATAGAGAGTTACGTCTAACCGCTCAATGTGAAATTGTTCCAATTTTAGGTACTGTTCAGGATCAACAAAAATTAGAGCGTATTATTGAGCAATACAGCGTACAAACTGTTTATCACGCTGCCGCTTATAAACATGTACCTTTAGTAGAATGTAATCCAATTGCAGGATTAAAGAACAATGCGATTGGAACAGCGAATAGTTTAAATGCAGCTGTGAAAAAGGGTGTGGAGACATTCGTTCTCATCTCGACTGATAAAGCTGTGCGTCCAACCAATGTTATGGGCGCCTCAAAACGCATGGCCGAACTTTATTGTCAGGCGATGGCTGAAGCTCAAAAGCAAACTCAAATTAGTATTGTACGTTTTGGTAATGTATTAGGTTCTTCGGGTTCTGTAGTGCCGTTATTTAAACATCAGATTGCAAAAGGTGGTCCTATTACTGTGACTCACCCGGATGTAACACGCTACTTCATGACTATTCCTGAAGCATCTCAGTTGGTTATTCAAGCTGGTGCGTTAGGCAAAGGTGGAGATGTCTTTTTACTTGATATGGGTGAGCCTGTTCGTATTCAGGATTTAGCTCGACAAATGATTTCTTTAAGTGGCTTAACTGTTCGTGAAAAAGACTCAGTTCAAGGGGATATCGAAATTCGCTATAGCGGATTACGCCCAGGAGAAAAACTTTACGAAGAATTGCTAATTGATCAAGAAAATACTGAATATACCGAGCACAGTAGAATTCTTCGATCATTTGAAAAGTTCTACCCACTCACTGAAATTCAAGAAGTTTTTGATCGAGTTAATAATATGACTGCTGTTCAAAAAGATATTGATTGGGCTCTTTGTCAACTCGAACACTATGTTGATGGTTATAAACGTAGTAAAGATATTATGGTTAATTAGAGAGTGAATGTGTGATTAAAAAGGCAGTTTTACCTGTAGCTGGATTAGGTACACGTTTTTTACCAGCAAGTAAGTCAATTCCCAAAGAAATGGTTACAGTGGTTGATCGTCCTGCAATTGAATATGTAGTACGTGAAGCTGTAGAGGCTGGAATTGAGCAAATTATTTTGGTAACTCATTCATCTAAGGCATCAATTGAAAATTATTTTGATCGAAACTTTGAACTAGAAACGACTCTAGAGCAAAAGAAAAAGTTCGATTTACTTGAAGAAATTACGCAGATTATTCCATCTCATGTAAGTGTGGTAAGTGTAAGACAACCTCAGCCTTTAGGTTTAGGACATGCGGTTTTATGTGCAAAAAGTATTGTTGGGCAAGATGACTTTGCTGTGTTATTGCCAGATGTATTGGTGCAAGACAACTCAGGAAAAAACGATTTATCGCGTATGATTTCCCGCTATGAATCGAGTCAAGCTGCTCAAATCATGGTTGAGGCAGTACCAGACCATCTTGTAGATCAATATGGAATTGTTGATGTAAAGCAGAGCCCAAATGAGGGTGAAAGTATTGCTATGCAGGGAATTATCGAAAAACCTGCTATAGGCTCTGCACCTTCTAATTTATCTGTGGTGGGGCGTTATATTTTACCTGCTAAGATTATGCAGCTTTTAGAAAATACTCCGAAAGGCGCGGGTAATGAAATTCAGTTAACTGATGCAATTGCGATGCTTCAAGAAACAGATACTGTTGAAGCCTATCGGATGCAAGGCCAAACTTTTGACTGTGGCAGTAAGCTCGGTTATTTGAAAGCTGTACTACACTATGGGGTTGCACACCCTAAGTTAGGATTGGAATTTAAACAGCTGATTCAAGAACTTAAATTATAAAGTTTTGTAGTTCTGCTTAAGTATTTGTAAAAACTACTGAAAATAGTAGCTGAGCAGTATATTCTCTTCCTGTAACGGGAAGAGAAATCTATAAAATACGAAAAAAATCAGGTGTGCAATGAAAATCGCAGTATTTGGAACAACGTTACATGCCGGTGTGATGGCAGCACTATTAGCTGAATATGGTAATCAAATTTACTGGTGTACTAGTGTCACTTGTGAAGAAAATATTTCTGTACTTTCATATCAAGATCAAGACGTAAATAATTATTTAAATAAGCAGCGAAAAGCGGGGTTTTTGAAAGAAAGTGCTTTTTCTGAGATTCCTTTAGATATTGAAGTTTATTTATTTTGCTTTAGTCCAACACAAATTGAACTTGCGTTAAAAACAGTTGAGAAGTTGAGCGAACGACCTATTGTTCATCCTCGATTAATGATTAATGGTTCTACTTTTGGTTTGCATGGTACGGAGAAATTAAAACAACATTTGCCAAAAGATGAGTGGGTTTACCTTCCTGATGTGATTCAGGAAGGTAATGCTATCAACAGTGTATTGAATGTAAAACATGTCATTGTTGGTGTTGAATCTAGGGATGCAAGTGAAACCATGCAAGAGTTATTGCGCCCTTTTTTCCAATTTAGTTATCAATATTTATTTATGCCAATTTTAGATGCTGAGTTCACCAAACTGAGTATTTCAGGCATGTTGGCTACCCGCATTAGTTATATGAATGACTTGGCTATGGTCGCTGAAAAATTGGGTATTGATATTGCGAATGTAAAGCATGGTATCGCTGCTGACACACGTATTGGTGCTGCATATTTATCGCCGGGTGTAGGATTTGGCGGTGAGAACTTTTCGCATGACATTTTAACACTTTCGAGTACTGTGTCTGAAACTGGAACAAAAAGCCGCCTTTTAGAACAGGTTTGGGCGATTAATGAGCAGCAGAAAGAAATTTTATTTCGTAAGTTATGGAATTATTATCACTGTAGCCTAAATGGTAAAACAGTTGCGATTTGGGGAGCTTCTTTTAAAGAAAATACTTCGAATATACATAATTCACCGATTCATATTTTATTAGCTGCATTATGGGCGCAGGGGGTAATAGTACGTCTGCATGACCCTCAAGCTTTAGATGAAATAGCTGCAACTTATGGGCATCGTGAAGATTTAATTTTATGTACGGACCAATATGAGGCGGTACGAGATGCTCATGCGCTATGTCTAGTCACGGCATGGAAGCAATATTGGAGCCCTAACTTTAAGCAACTACAACAGTTAATGAAGCATCCTTTAATTTTAGATGGACGTAATATTTATGATCCTGCGTATGTAAAGGCGAAAGGTTTTGCTTAT
>Ga0268255_10001082_pt1 | contig 16715 bp, 10 predicted proteins | sample AgamicOrMarz_FD_200256 | JGI IMG/M metagenome (GOLD analysis project Ga0268255, IMG submission 200256) | Agave microbial communities from Guanajuato, Mexico - Or.Ma.rz (v2) (version 3) | ecosystem: Host-associated > Plants > Phyllosphere > Phylloplane/Leaf | place: Guanajuato, Mexico...
TTTTACTGCCGATGGTCACCAGCATTGACGAGATCGATGAGGCAAAACGCCTGATCGAGCGCGCAGGCCGGGAAGTGGAGGAGATGATCGGCTATGCGATCCCTAAGCCGCGTATTGGCGTGATGCTCGAAGTGCCGTCAATGGTCTTTATGCTTCAGCAGCTGGCAAGCCGCGTAGATTTTATCTCCGTCGGCACCAACGATTTGACGCAGTACATTCTGGCCGTTGACCGAAACAATACTCGCGTCGCCAGTATATATGACAGTCTGCATCCGGCGATGCTTCGGGCATTAGCGATGATCGCCCGTGAGGCGGAACAGTACGATCTCGATCTGCGCCTGTGTGGTGAAATGGCAGGGGATTCGATGTGCGTCGCGATCCTGATTGGCCTGGGGTTCCGTCACCTGTCCATGAACGGTCGTTCAGTCGCGCGCGTGAAGTATCTGCTGCGTCACATCGACTTCGATGATGCCCGCGAATTAGCGGCACGCAGCCTTGAAGCCCAGTTAGCGACCGAAGTACGACACCAGGTGGCGGCCTTCATGGAGCGTCGCGGCATGGGCGGCCTGATCCGCGGCGGCCGCTAATTTGCCTTTCTCCTTCTCCCTGGGGAAAGGGTTGGGGTGAGGGCATCAGGCCGCACAATACCCTATACACATCTTTTACATCTCAGGCGCATCCTCCGCGACCACCTTATGCTATTATTCGCAACCTTGGAGCACCTGCCAACGGCGGGAATGCAATTCTACCGCTGTCCACTTTCAGCGGAATAACAACATCTTGTGGTGACAGATGAACAGTGGCTATCTGCATTTTCCGGAATTTGATCCGGTCATTTTCTCAGTAGGACCTGTCGCGCTTCACTGGTACGGTTTGATGTACCTGGTAGGCTTTATTTTTGCTATGTGGCTCGCGGGCCGTCGCGCCGGTCGTCCCGGAAGCGGCTGGACGAAAAACGAAGTGGAGAACCTGCTTTATGCCGGCTTCCTCGGCGTTTTCCTGGGTGGCCGTATCGGCTACGTCCTGTTCTATAACTTCCCGGTATTCCTGAACGATCCGCTCTACCTGTTCCGCGTCTGGGACGGCGGCATGTCCTTCCATGGCGGCCTGATCGGTGTGATCCTCGTGATGGTGATTTTCGCCAAACGGACCAAACGCAACTTCTTCCAGGTCGCTGATTTTATTGCTCCGCTGATCCCATTTGGGCTGGGCGCAGGTCGTCTGGGCAACTTTATCAACGGCGAACTGTGGGGTCGCGTCGATCCGAGCGTGCCTTATACCATGCTGTTCCCGGGCTCCCGCGCAGAGGACATGGCATTGCTGCCGTCTCATCCTGAGTGGCAGACTCTTTTTGACACCTACGGCGTTCTGCCGCGCCATATGTCTCAGCTTTATGAGCTGGCGCTGGAAGGCGTGGTGCTGTTTATCATCCTGAATCTCTTTATCCGCAAGCCGCGTCCGATGGGGGCTGTCTCCGGCCTGTTCCTGATTGGCTATGGCGCATTCCGTATCATCGTCGAGTTCTTCCGCCAGCCGGATGCACAGTTTACCGGCGAGTGGGTACAGTACATCAGCATGGGGCAGATCCTCTCCATTCCGATGATTGTCGCGGGTGCCATTATGATGATTTGGGCGTATCGTCGTCGTCCACAGCAACAACTTTCCTGAGGAACCATGAAACAGTATCTTGAATTGATGAAAAAAGTGCTCGATGAGGGCACGCCGAAAAACGACCGCACCGGCACCGGTACGCTCTCTATTTTTGGCCACCAGATGCGCTTCAACCTGCAAGAAGGCTTTCCTCTGGTGACGACAAAGCGCTGCCACCTGCGCTCGATCATTCATGAACTGCTCTGGTTCCTGCAAGGCGATACCAACGTTGCTTATCTGCATGAAAACAACGTCTCTATCTGGGACGAATGGGCAGATGAAAACGGCAATCTGGGCCCGGTTTACGGCAAACAGTGGCGCGCCTGGCCAACGCCTGATGGCCGCCATATTGACCAGATCACCACCGTGTTAAACCAGCTGAAAAACGATCCGGACTCGCGCCGTATTATCGTTTCCGCCTGGAACGTGGGTGAGCTGGACAAAATGGCGCTGGCACCGTGCCACGCGTTCTTCCAGTTCTATGTGGCTGACGGCAAGCTCTCCTGCCAGCTCTATCAGCGCTCCTGTGACGTGTTCCTCGGCCTGCCGTTTAACATTGCCAGCTATGCGCTGCTGGTGCATATGATGGCGCAGCAGTGTGATCTTGAGGTCGGTGATTTTGTCTGGACCGGTGGTGATACCCACCTTTACAGCAACCACATGGATCAGACGCATCTTCAGCTGACCCGCGAACCGCGCGCGCTGCCGAAGCTGGTCATCAAACGTAAACCTGAATCAATCTTTGACTATCGCTTTGACGATTTCGAGATTGAAGGGTACGACCCGCACCCCGGTATCAAAGCGCCTGTTGCTATCTGATACGGCAAAATACTCACACAACCGGTGCTTTTTAGCGCCGGTTTTTTTTCGCCCTCATTTTATTTTTCGAGCCGTTTTCCAGAAAGAATGCAATGTGCTGCAACGAGAGACATTCTCTGGATAACCGCTCGTAAAGCCCTGAGTTGCGCCTCGCCGCTTCACCGAAATTTCGCCACACTCCCGCCATGAAAAAAGAGAACGGCTTTACGTTAATCGAAACCCTTGTCGCCATCTCTCTGGCTGTGATTCTGAGCGCAACGGGTCTCTATGGCTGGGACAGCTGGCAACAGCGGCAGCGGCTCTGGCAGACCGCCAGCCAGGTGCGTAATTTCCTGGTCTTTCTGCGTAACGACGCGAACCGCCACAACCGTGACCACACCCTTGCTCTCCTGCGGGACGGTAACGCAGCGTGTTTAGCGAGTTCTGTCGTTTCGGACTGCGAGAGCGGCGGCCCCTTTGTGATGAAGCCGCTCTGGCCAGAGGTTGTGATTAGCGAGATCACCCCGTCGTTGGGGTTTTATGGATTAAGAGATACCGCATGGGCCGGGCGAATACGGCTGAACAGTCGCGCGGGGGAATGGCTGGTGATGGTCTCAAACGGAGGGCGGATCAGAATGTGCAATACCGCAGGAGAAGGAACATGTCGATGAACCAGCACGGTTTCTCGTTGACGGAAGTCCTTATTGCGATGGCGATAAGCAGCATCTTGTTACTCAGTACTTCGCGTTTTTTACCCGGATTGCAACGCGCTGTGTTGTTGCAATCCGGCCAACAGGAGCTTGAAGAGGAGGTCTGGCAGCGCCTGTTCGCCATCGGTAAGCAGCTTCAGAGAGCGGGTTACTGCGCAGGGCAATGCCAGGGGGAAGGTCTGGTCATCGGCCGGAAGGGTCAGTGCGTGATAGCGCAATGGGATGCCAACAGCAACGGAAGCTGGGACAGCTCGGTCACGGAAAACGACCGCGTGGGTTTCCGTCTCGATTCTGGCGCGCTGGAGACGCAGCGGGGTGCAGCCTCCTGTGAAGGGAAGGGCTGGGAAAAACTCACCGATCCGGACAGGCTCGTGATCCAGCAGTTTTTCGTGAGCAAAGAGGTTAAGCCGGGCTTCGCGCCAGAGTTAAGTATCGAATTATCGGCAGTGCGCAAAGGCGAACCCACTCCTTATTCCGCCCGCTATACCGTGACGGGGTTCAATCTGTGAATCGCCAACGGGGAATGTCATCGCTGGCTTTCGTTCTGCTATTGCTGGTGCTCGGTACGTTGAGCCTCACCGGCCTGAATCAGCAGCTGGCGACGTTCCACTCGCTGGTAAACGGTGAGAGCGTCTCCCTTCGAGAGCAGGCTGCCGTACAGTCCGCGCTGGAGTGGGGGCGCGTTCAGCGCTGGTTGATACTGCCTGAGCAACAGTGCAAACAGATGCAATCATTGCGGGTCTGTTTGCGGGTACTGAGCGAGGGCCGGGTACTGTTGATAGCCGGGGATAATGACCTGAGGCTGTGGCGAGGAGGCGAAATCATGCAAGGACAGGTACAGTTTTCTCCCCACGGCTGGAGTGACTTCTGCCCGCTTAAGGAAAGTGCGTTATGCCGGCTGCCCTGAACAAACAGAAAGGATTTAGCATGGTTGAAGTCCTGCTTGCGATGATGCTCCTGGTGGTGGTGGTGACCGCATTGTCCGGATACCACCGCGCGCTGGCGGCCCGATTTGCGACGCTGAATCAATATCGACAGCTCTGGCACAACGCATGGAGCTTGTCCCAGCTCTCGACATTCGCGCTGCCAGCAGGCTGGCAGGCCAGCCGGGTGCAGACAACGCACGCCAGATGTGTCAGCATCACGGTCACACTTATTTCTCCTCTGGGGCGACGCGGCGAGATGACGCGTCTGCATTGCCCGGTTAGCCAGTAGTCGGGAGCGTCTATGTTAAGGGTCTACCACTCAAATCGTCTGGATGTGCTGGAAGCACTGATGGAATTTATCGTTGAACGCGAGCGTCTCGACGATCCTTTTGAGCCAGAAATGGTGCTGGTGCAGAGCACCGGCATGGCACAGTGGCTGCAGATGTCGCTTTCGAAGAAATTCGGCATTGCGGCAAACATTGAATTCCCTCTGCCTGCGAGCTTTATCTGGGAGATGTTTGTGCGCGTGCTGCCCGACATTCCTGAGCAGAGCGCCTTTAACAAGCAAAGCATGAGCTGGAAGCTGATGGCACTGCTCCCGGATATGTTAAAGCGCGATGAGTTCACCATGTTGCGCCACTATCTCAACGACGATAGCGACAAGCGTAAGCTGTTCCAGCTGGCGTCGCGTACCGCCGACCTCTATGACCAGTATCTGGTTTACCGTTCCGAATGGTTAATTCGCTGGGAAGCCGGGGAATTCGTGGACGGGCTACCCGAGGCGCAAATCTGGCAGGCTCCGCTGTGGAAAGCGCTGGTGGAGCATACGGAAAAACTCGGACAGCCTAAATGGCACCGTGCGAACCTGTACGATCGGTTCATCTCGATACTCGAAAATGCGACGGTTCGCCCTGCAAGGCTGCCGTCACGCGTGTTTATCTGCGGTATCTCTGCCCTGCCGCCTGTCTACCTGAAAGCGCTTGAAGCGCTGGGTAAACACGTTGATATTCACATTCTCTTTACCAACCCGTGCCGGCACTACTGGGGCGATATTCAGGATGCGCGTTGGCTTTCGCGGCTGGTTACCCGCCAGAGAAAGCGGCTCTTCGAGGAACGCTCGGTTCCGCTGTTCAAAGACAGTGAAACCGCCGCACAGCTTTTTGATGACGAGGGTATTCAAAACCTGCCGAATCCGCTGCTTGCCTCCTGGGGCAAGCTGGGGCGCGATTACATCCACATGCTCTCCGATATCACCTCCTCAGGCGAGGGTGATGTGGATGCGTTTGTGGATATTACGCCGGATAGCCTGCTGCATAACATCCAGCTGGATATTCTGGAGCTGGAAAATCGCGCCATTGCCGGGGTCACCGCCGAGGAGTTTGCCCGTAGCGATAAGAAGCGCAAACTGGAGCCAGAGGACCGCAGCATCATCATTCACGTTTGCCACAGCCCGCAGCGTGAAGTTGAAATCCTGCATGACCGTTTGCTGGCAATGCTGCAGGACGATCCCACCCTGACGCCGCGGGATATCGTGGTCATGGTGGCGGATATCGACAGCTACAGCCCGTTTATCCAGGCCGTTTTCGGAAGCGCCACGGGCGATCGCTATCTGCCTTACGCTATTTCTGACCGCCGTGCTCGCCAGTCGCATCCGGTACTGCAGGCATTTGTTTCTCTTCTGTCACTGCCGGACAGCCGCTTTGTCTCAGAAGATGTGCTGGCGTTGCTGGATGTCCCCGTGCTGGCAGCACGTTTTGACATCAACGAAGAGGGGCTGCGCTACCTTCGCCAGTGGGTCAATGAATCCGGCGTTCGCTGGGGAATTGATGACGATAACGTCCAGGAATTTGAGCTGCCGCCTACGGGTCAGCACACCTGGCGGTTTGGCCTGACGCGCATGCTGCTCGGCTACGCCATGGAGAGCAGCCAGGGCGAGTGGAATGAAGTATTACCCTATGACGAATCCAGCGGATTAATCGCGGAGCTGGTTGGTCATTTATCCTCGCTGCTGATGCAGCTAAACCACTGGCGGCGAGAGCTGATGCAGCCGCGTCCGCTCGAGGCATGGCTGCCGGTGTGCCGTGAAATGCTCAACGACTTCTTCTTGCCGGACAGCGAAACCGAAGCGGCAATGGCGCTTATTGAAAAGCAGTGGCAGGCCATCGTCGATGAGGGCGTCAACTCGCACTACGCTGAGGCGGTTCCTTTAACGCTCCTGCGTGATGAACTAACGCAGCGTCTCGATCAGGAGCGCATCAGCCAGCGCTTCCTTGCCGGGCCGATCAATATTTGCACCCTGATGCCAATGCGCTCTATCCCCTTCAAGGTCGTCTGTCTTCTGGGGATGAATGACGGCGTTTATCCGCGAGCGCTGGCACCGTTAGGTTTTGATCTCATGAGCCCTCAGCCAAAGCGGGGCGACCGTAGCCGTCGCGATGATGACCGTTACCTTTTCCTTGAGGCGCTTATCTCCGCGCAGAATAAACTCTATATCAGCTACATTGGGCGCTCGATCCAGGACAACAGCGAACGGTTCCCCTCGGTACTGGTGCAAGAGCTGGTGGACTATATCGGGCAGAGCCACTATTTGCCGGGCGATGAAGAACGCAATTGCGACGAAAGCGAACGGCGGGTGAAGGCGCACATCACCTGTTGCCATAGCCGTATGCCGTTTGACCCGGTGAACTATGTTGCAAATGAACATCAAAGCTACGCGCGCGAGTGGCTTCCGGCGGCGAAGCAGGAGGGAAGGGCGCACGCCGATTTCATTCAGGAGCTTGACGCGCGGCCAATTGACACCCTGACCTTCGAACAGCTCCAGCGGTTTTGGGCGCATCCGGTACGGGCATTTTTCCAACAGCGGTTACATGTCAACTTCCGCTCTGAAGAGAGCGAAATCCCTGATTCTGAACCCTTTGTCCTTGATGGGCTGGAGCGGTATAAGCTCAATGCTCAACTTTTGAATGCGTTAGTCGACCAGGAAGATGCCGCTAAGCTCTTCCGCCGCTATAAGGCCTCCGGGTTATTACCCTATGGCGCTTTTGGGGAAATCGTCTGGGACGCGCAGTGCCAGGAAATGAAAACCCTGGCTGACCGGGTGATTGAGTGCCGACAGCCCGGCAAAAGCATCGAAATCGATCTTACCTGTAACGGCGTGCAGCTGACGGGCTGGTTGACCCAGGTCCAGCCTGACGGGCTGCTGCGCTGGCGGCCATCAATGCTTAGCGTTTCACACGGTTTGCAACTCTGGCTGGAACATCTTGTCTACAGTGCTTGCGGTAACCAGGGCGAAAGCAGGTTGTTTGTGCGTAAGGACGGGGAATGGCGCTTCCCGCCAATGGATACCGAGCAGGCAGCGGCATGGCTGGGGCTGTACATTGAAGGCTATCGTCAGGGAATGAACAAACCCCTTCTGCTCCTCCCCGAAAGTGGGGGGGCATGGATAAAAGCCTGTTACGACGCGCAGAATGATGCCATGTTAACGGATGACGCTTCGCTGCAAAAAGCGCGCGGTAAGTTTTTACAGGCCTATGAAGGAAACATGATGGTGCGCGGCGAAGGAGAGGATGTCTGGTATCAACGTTTATGGCGAACGCTGGAGCCCGAATACTATGACGCTATCACGGAAGAGGCGCAGCGGTACCTGTTACCGTTGTTCAAATTTAATCAGTCCTGAGTGCTGTATAAAAATTGCACAGGTTTGGGTGTTCATTTATGATGCATTTCTTATCACGGACTGATGTACCACTAGAAAGAGATGCTGGCCCGTCCAGCACGCACTTTGTTAATGATGTAGCCGTGATAAAGAGGTCGTAATGCCAGGCAGCACCTTGTTTAAAGCGTTTGTTTTGTTTGTCGCCCTTTGGGCTCCCATCACTCAGGCAGATTCCGGTTGGCAACCCGTTCAGGAAACTATCCGTAAGAGCGAAAAAGATACCCGCCAGTATCAGGCGATCCGCCTTGATAACGGGATGACCGTGCTGTTGGTTTCCGATCCGCAGGCGGTAAAATCCCTTTCGGCGCTGGTTGTGCCCGTCGGCTCGCTGGAAGATCCTGAAGCACACCCAGGGCTGGCGCACTACCTCGAACACATGACGCTGATGGGGTCGAAAAAATACCCACAGCCTGATAGCCTGTCTGAATTCCTGAAAATGCATGGCGGCAGCCATAACGCCAGTACGGCGCCGTATCGTACGGCGTTTTACCTTGAAGTGGAAAACGATGCGCTGGCAGGGGCGGTTGACCGTCTGGCTGATGCTATCGCTGCGCCACTGCTGGACAAAAAGTACGCCGATCGCGAGCGTAATGCCGTCAACGCCGAACTGACCATGGCCCGTACCCGAGACGGTATGCGCATGGCACAGGTGAGCGCCGAAACCATTAACCCGGCACACCCTGGTTCGCGCTTCTCTGGCGGTAACCTTGAGACGCTGAGCGACAAACCGAATAGCCCGGTGCTCGACGCGCTTCATGCATTTCGTGATAAATACTACTCCGCCAACCTGATGAAAGCGGTCATCTACAGCAGCAAGCCTTTACCTGAGCTCGCCAGCATGGCGGCACAGACGTTTGGTCGGGTGCCGAATAAAAACATCGCGCTGCCGAAGATTGACGTTCCGGTCGTGACTGACGCGCAAAAAGGGATCGTGATCCACTACGTTCCCGCCCTGCCGCGAAAAGTATTGCGCGTGGAGTTTCGTATCGATAACAACACCGCCCAGTTCCGCAGTAAAACCGACGAGCTGGTAACCTATCTTATCGGCAACCGTAGCCCGGGCACGCTGTCTGACTGGCTGCAAAAGCAGGGGCTGGTTGAAGGCATTCGCGCCGACTCCGATCCCGTGGTGAACGGTAACAGCGGCGTGCTGGCCATTTCCGCCACCCTTACGGATAAAGGCCTGGCAAACCGCGACGAAGTGGTTGCAGCCATTTTCAGCTACCTCTCTCTGCTGCGTGATAAAGGCGTTGATAAACGTTACTTTGACGAGCTGGCGCACGTGCTTGATCTCGACTTCCGCTATCCCTCCATTACCCGTGATATGGATTACGTAGAGTGGCTGGCAGATACCATGATCCGCGTACCGGTGGCGCATACCCTGGACGCCGTCAATATTGCCGATCGGTATGATGCAGAGGCGATAAAAGCGCGTCTGGCGATGATGACGCCGCAAAATGCCCGAGTCTGGTATATCAGCCCGAACGAGCCGCATAACAAAACGGCGTATTTCGTTGAAGCGCCTTACCAGGTTGATAAGATCAGTGAGCAGACCTTCGCGGGCTGGCAGAAAAAGGCGGGCGAGATTGCGCTGCAGATGCCGGAGCTGAATCCTTACATTCCGGATGATTTCTCGCTGATAAAAACCGCGAAAGAGTATCCGCATCCGGCGCTGATTGTTGATGAGCCGACGCTGCGCGTGGTGTACGCTCCAAGCCGCTATTTTGCCAGCGAGCCGAAGGCGGACGTCAGCGTAGTGCTGCGCAATCCGAAGGCGATGGACAGTGCAAAAAATCAGGTGATGTTTGCGCTCAACGATTACCTCGCCGGCATCGCGCTGGATCAGCTCAGCAACCAGGCGGCAGTGGGGGGCATTAGCTTCTCAACCAATGCCAACAACGGTTTGATGGTGAATGCGAACGGCTATACCCAGCGTTTACCACAGCTTTTCCAGGCCCTGCTTGAGGGCTATTTCAGCTATACGCCAACGCAAGAGCAGCTTGAGCAGGCCAAGTCGTGGTATGCCCAGATGATGGATTCCGCTGAGAAGGGCAAAGCTTACGATCAGGCCATCATGCCTGCGCAGATGGTATCGCAAATTCCGTACTTCCAGCGTGCAGATCGCCGGGCGCTGCTGCCATCCATCTCGTTAAAAGATGTGCTGGCTTACCGTGATGCGCTGAAAACCAATACTCGCCCGGAATTCCTCGTAGTTGGCAATATGAGCGAGGATCAGGCTAAAACGCTGGCGCAAAATGTGCGAACTCAGCTGGGCTCAAAGGGTGACGAATGGTGTCGTAACCAGGACGTGCTGGTTGAGAAAAAGCAGAATGTCATTTTCGAAAAAGCGGGGAGCAGCACCGATTCCGCGCTGGCCGCCGTCTTTGTACCTACGGGCTATGACGAGTTTACCAGCACAGCGCAAAGCGCCGTGCTCGGACAAATTATTCAGCCGTGGTTCTACAACCAGCTGCGTACAGAAGAGCAGCTTGGCTATGCGGTCTTTGCCTTTTCAATGAACGTGGGCCGTCAGTGGGGGCTGGGCTTCCTGCTGCAAAGCAGCGATAAACAGCCCGCCTACCTCTGGCAGCGCTATAAGGCTTTCTTCCCGCAGGCAGAAGAAAAACTGCGGGCCATGAAGCCGGAAGAGTTTGCCCAGATCCAGCAGGCGGTTATCGCGCAGGTGATGCAGCCGCCGCAGACGCTGGGTGAGGAAGCGTCACAGCTGAGCAAAGATTTTGATCGCGGTAATATGAAATTTGATTCACGTGATAAAGTAGTGGCAGAGATAAAACAGCTGACGCCTCAGAAGGTTGCCGATTTCTTCCATCAGGCGGTGGTCAAGCCGCAGGGGATCGCCATTCTTTCACAGGTTTCCGGCAGCCAGAACGGGAAAGCGGAGTATGTGGACCCGAAAGGCTGGACCGTCTGGAAGAGCATCAGCGCGCTGCAGCAATCTATGCCCTGGAGTAAGAAAGAATGACCGATACCGCTGAGTCCCTTGATCCCTTACGTTTACCTCTACGGGATGAAAGGTTGATTGAAGCCTCAGCGGGAACGGGAAAAACCTTTACCATCGCCGCGCTCTACCTGCGCCTGCTGCTGGGTCTTGGCGGTAACGCGGCTTTCCCACGCCCGCTAAGCGTGGAAGAGCTGCTGGTCGTCACCTTCACCGAAGCGGCCACGGCAGAGCTGCGCGGACGTATTCGCGCGAACATTCATGAACTGCGTATCGCCTGCCTGCGACACAGCACGGATAACCCTCTTTACGCGAGTCTTCTGGAAGAGATTGCTGATAAGCAGCAGGCTGCACAGTGGCTTCTGCTTGCCGAGCGGCAGATGGACGAAGCTTCGGTTTTCACCATTCACGGTTTTTGTCAGCGCATGCTGAGCCTGAATGCATTTGAATCCGGCATGCTGTTTGAACAGCAGCTAATCGAAGATGAGTCTCTACTGCGCTATCAGGCCTGCGCGGATTTCTGGCGTCGTCACTGCTATCCGCTTCAGCGTGATATTGCCGAAGCGGTTCATGCATTATGGAAAGGTCCGGAAGAGCTTCTGCGCGCTATTGACCGCTATCTTCAGGGTGAAGCGCCGGTGATTAAATCTCCGCCGCCCGCGGACGAAACGCTGGCCTCCCGCCATGAAAAGATCGTCGCGCAAATTGCTGCCTTAAAGCAAAAGTGGAATGCCTCCGTTGGTGAAGTTGAGTCGATCATTGAAAATTCAGGCATAGACAGGCGCAAGTTTAACCGTGGAAACCAGGGGAAGTGGATCGACAAGATTAGCGCCTGGGCGCAGGAAGAGACGCGAGGCTACCAGCTTCCGGATGCGCTGGAGAAATTCTCTCAGCGTTTTTTGGTTGAGCGGACCAAAGCCGATGGCATCGTCCCTGAGCATCCGCTGTTTGTAGCCATTGAAACACTCCTTGCTGAGCCTTTGACGCTCAACGACCTGATGATCACCCGTGCGATGACGGAAATCCGCGAAGCGGTGGCGCGGGAAAAGCGCCGCCGGGGTGAGCTCGGGTTTGACGATATGCTCAGTCGTCTGGACGCCGCGCTGAGCAGCGAAAACGGTGAAGCCCTTGCCGCCGCAATTCGCACCCGTTTTCCGGTGGCGATGATCGATGAATTTCAGGATACCGACCCTCAGCAGTACCGTATTTTCCGCCGCATCTGGCAGCATCAGCCTGATACCGCCCTGCTGCTGATTGGTGACCCAAAACAGGCCATTTACGCCTTTCGCGGTGCTGATATTTTCACCTACATGAAAGCACGAAGCGAGGTGGCGGCGCACTATACGCTGGACACAAACTGGCGTTCGGCTCCTGGTATGGTTGAAAGCGTTAACGCGCTGTTCAGCCGGATGGAGGCGGCCTTCATGTTTAAGGAAATCCCTTTCCTACCCGTAAAATTTGCCGCCAGGAATGCCTCACTGCGCTTTGAATATAAAGGCACAGCGCAGCCTGCGATGAATTTCTGGCTGCTCGACGGCGAGGGCTGCGGCGTAGCGGACTATCAAAATGCGATGGCGCAGCACTGTGCCGCGCAAATACGTGACTGGCTAAGCGCGGGTGCGCGCGCAGAGGCCGTTCTGTGGCGGGGCGAACAGGCTCGTCCCGTTAAGGCCTCGGATATTACCGTGCTGGTGCGCAGCCGTCAGGAAGCCGCGTTGATCCGCGACGCGCTGACCTTGCTGAATATTCCTTCCGTGTATCTCTCAAACCGCGATAGCGTGTTTGAAACCCTTGAGGCCCAGGAGATGCTGTGGCTGCTTCAGGCGGTACTGACGCCAGAGCGCGAAAGTACGCTTCGCAGCGCGCTGGCTAGCGCCATGCTGGGGCTGAATGCCCGGGATATCGACGCCCTGAACAACAACGAGGCCGCCTGGGATGCGGTGGTAGAAGAGTTTGTTCACTATCGGGAACGCTGGCTTAAACGCGGCGTGATGGCCATGCTGCGCGAGCTAATGGCCCAGCGCCAGATTGCGGAGAACATGCTCGCCACGGCCGGCGGTGAACGTCGTCTGACCGATATCCTGCACATCAGCGAGCTGCTGCAGGAAGCGGGCACGCAGCTGGAGAGCGAACACGCCCTGGTGCGCTGGCTTTCACAGCAAATCGCCGATCCGAACAGCAACGCCTCCAGCCAGCAGATGCGCCTCGAGAGCGATAAGCATCTGGTGCAAATCGTCACTATTCACAAATCTAAAGGTCTCGAATATCCGCTGGTCTGGCTGCCGTTTATCGCCAATTATCGGGTGCAGGATCAGGCGTTTTACCACGATCGTGACTCCTTTGAAGCGGTACTCGATCTCAGTAACGCAGAGTCCAGCGTGGAGCTCGCTGAGGCCGAACGTTTAGCGGAAGATTTACGCCTGCTCTATGTGGCGTTAACCCGCTCTGTCTGGCACTGTAGCCTGGGAATTGCCCCGCTGTTTCGCCGTCGCGGTGAAAAAGCGGGGGAGACCGATTTCCATTTGAGCGCGCTGGGGCGGCTTATTCAGCTCGGCGAGCCAAAAGATGCGGCGGGGCTGCGCCTGTGCCTCGAATCACTTTGCAATGACCATATTGCCCTGCATATCCCGTCATCGCCCGACAGCAGCCGCTGGCAGATGCCAGAGCAGCGCGAGACCGAGCTGAACGCCCGGCAGATTGTTCGCACCCTTGCTGACGACTGGCGGGTCACCAGCTATTCCGGCCTGCAGCAGCACGGGCAAAGCCTCGCGCAGGACCTGATGCCAAAACTGGACGTAGATGCCGCAGGGGTGGGTGATGTGCAGGACGAACCCGTGCTGACGCCGCATCAATTTCCGCGCGGTGCTTCACCGGGAACCTTTTTGCACAGTCTGTTTGAAGAGCTGGATTTCACCCAGCCTGTTTCAGCGGAGTGGGTGCTGAAGATGTTGCAGAGCGGAGGCTATGACGCGCGGTGGCAGCCGGTTCTTACCGACTGGGTAAGCGCCATTCTGCACGCCCCGCTGACCGAGCAGGGTATCTCCCTGAGCCAGTTAACGGCAAAAGACAAGCAGGTGGAGATGGAGTTTTATCTCCCTATCGCCAGTCCGCTGAAAGCCGACGCGCTGGATGCGCTTATCCGCGAACATGACCCGCTGTCGGCCGGTTGCCCGCCGCTCAATTTCCGCCAGGTTCAGGGAATGCTGAAAGGGTTTATCGACCTGGTCTTCCGTCACGAAGGGCGTTACTACCTGCTGGATTACAAATCGAACTGGCTGGGCGAAAACAGCGAAGCCTATACCCCGCAGGCCATGGCATCCGCCATGCAGATGCATCGCTATGATTTGCAGTACCAATTGTACACCCTGGCGCTGCATCGTTATTTAGGTCATCGCATTGCCGATTATAGTTATGAAGAACACTTTGGCGGCGTCATCTATCTCTTCTTGCGCGGAATTGACCCGGCTGACCCGCGATCGGGTATTTTCAGCACTCGTCCGGAAGTGGCGCTGATTGAAAAGATGGATAGCCTGTTTGCCGCAACCACGGAGGAGGTCGCATGACGATGCAACAATTATTGCTGGATGCGGTTGAGCAACGTTTGCTGCGCCAGCTGGACGTCCAGTTTGCGATGATGGTGGCAGATGAACAGCCCGCCGTGATGCTTGCCGCCGCAATGCTCAGCAAAGACGCGGGCGAGGGGCACGTCTGTCTGCCGCTTTCGCGCCTTGCGGTTGACGAGACGGCGCACCCCGCTCTGCAATCCTGTTTCGCCCTGCTCGGTGAGACGGTGGACTGGCAGGCCGTTTTGCAGCGTTCTCCCGCCGTGAGCTGTGGAGACATTCAGACGCCAGTCATCCTCACAGGCGGCCGTTTATACCTCAACCGGATGTGGCGCAACGAGCTGACGGTCGCGCGCTTTTTCAGCGAGACCAATGTCTCACTGCCGTGTGAGGAAAAGCAGTTCCGGCAAACGCTGGATGCCCTGTTCACGTCAAATGAAGCCAGCGACTGGCAAAAAGTGGCGGCCGCCGTGGCGTTAACGCGGCGGATTTCGGTGATTTCGGGAGGCCCGGGAACGGGAAAAACGACCACCGTGGCAAAGCTGCTCGCCGCGCTGATTCAGCTCTCGGGGGAGCAAAAATGCCGTATCCGCCTGGCGGCACCTACCGGAAAAGCTGCGGCTCGCCTGACGGAATCGCTGGGCGGCGCAATGCAAAAGCTGCCGCTTACCGAGGCTCAGATTGCGTTATTGCCTAATGAGGCCAGCACGCTCCACCGTTTACTCGGTGCGCAGCCGGGTAGCCAGCGTCTGCGCTATCATGCCGGAAACCCGCTGCACCTGGACGTGCTGGTCGTGGATGAAGCGTCGATGATCGATCTGACGATGATGTCACGGTTGATTGATGCCCTGCCTGCGCACGCCCGCGTCATTTTCCTGGGCGATCGCGACCAGCTTGCTTCCGTTGAGGCCGGAGCGGTGCTGGGGGATATTTGTACCTATGCCAGCCAGGGCTACACCGCTGGCCGAGCAGAGGAGTTATCGCGGCTCACGGGATGTCAGCTTGAAGGCAACAGCAGCCCGCTGGCGGGTGCGCTGCGCGACAGCCTGTGCCTGCTGCAGAAAAGCTACCGTTTCGGCAGCGACTCCGGAATTGGTAAACTGGCGACGGCAGTAAACAGGGGCGATCGTCAGGCCACGCGCGCCGTGTTTGACGGCACCTTTACCGATATTGAGAAAAAATCGCTGCAGACCGGGGAAGAGTATCAGACGATGCTGAACGATGCCCTGCAAGGGTATCAGCACTTCCTGACGTGCGTGAAAGAGCAACGTTCGCCCGAGCAGGCTATTGCGGCGTTTGGCGAGTACCAGCTGCTGTGCGCGTTGAGGGAAGGGCCCTTTGGCGTCAGTGGCCTCAATGACAGGCTGGAACAGCTCCTGGCCCAGAAGCGAAAAATCACCCGTTTATCGCACTCGCGCTGGTATGAGGGGCGGCCGGTGATGATCTCCAGAAACGACAGTGCCCTCGGGCTGTTTAACGGGGATATCGGGATCGCGCTCGATCGCGGAAACGGGCTTCGCGTCTGGTTCGTGATGCCGGACGGCAGCGTGAAGTCCGTTCAGCCAAGCCGTCTGCCTGAGCACGAAACGGCATGGGCGATGACGGTACACAAATCTCAGGGATCAGAATTCAACCATGCCGCGTTGATCCTGCCTACTCAGCTCTCGCCGGTCATTACCCGTGAGCTGATTTACACCGCCATTACCCGCGCGCGCCAGCGCTTGTCGCTGTACACCGATGAACGCGTGCTGGTGCAGGCGATTGCCGCCCGTACGGAACGGCGAAGCGGGCTGAGTGTCCTCTTCGAGGCAAGTTAAGCACAAGCCCTCGCCGGACGGCGAGGGCTGAGGGTTAGCCCAGATCGGCCATCAGCACCTTGGAACGGCGCTGGTAGTTGTACATCTCTTTCTTACTTTCCGGCAGTGAATCAATATCTACCGGCGTAAAGCCGCGTTCCTGGAACCAGTGGATGCTGCGCGTGGTGAGCACGAACAGCTTGCTCAGGCCGATTTGCCGCGCCTGAGCCGCCACGCGCTCCAGCAGCATTTCACCGCGCGATGAGCTGCGGTAGTCAGGGTGCACGGCCACGCAGGCCATTTCACCAATTTTCTCCTCCGGGAAAGGATAGAGGGCGGCGCAGGCGATGGTCAGGTTATCGCGCTGAATAATGGTGAACTTGTCGATCTCCATCTCCAGCTGTTCGCGGGAGCGACGAACCAGGATGCCCTGCTGCTCCAGCGGGCGAATAAGTTCCAGAATACCGCCGATATCGTTGATGGTGGCGCGACGGATCTGCTCGGCGCTCTCCATCACAATCTGCGTGCCGATACCGTCGCGGGAGAACAGCTCCTGCAGCAGGGCACCGTCTTCCTGATAGCTGATCAGGTGGCTACG
>Ga0268255_10001086_pt1 | contig 16657 bp, 17 predicted proteins | sample AgamicOrMarz_FD_200256 | JGI IMG/M metagenome (GOLD analysis project Ga0268255, IMG submission 200256) | Agave microbial communities from Guanajuato, Mexico - Or.Ma.rz (v2) (version 3) | ecosystem: Host-associated > Plants > Phyllosphere > Phylloplane/Leaf | place: Guanajuato, Mexico...
GCGTACATTGAGAACCTCACTCTGTGTTCATTTTTTCCACGCACCGCGCGCGGAAACCCGTGATTATACATAGAGTTAGCTGCTCGGTCAAAACTCATTCAGAGCGGCCCTGCGTTCCGCCCGCGTGACGCGCAGCCCAGCGCCTGGCGGTGTCCACGAGCGCGCCGCGCGGCAGTCCGCGACCCGGAACAACCGCGATTCGCCTTATAATTCGCGGCACTACCCAATTCAGCCATCATGTCGTCGACTGCCACCACCTCCTCCAACGCCGCCAGCCTGCTCGCTCCGATCGCCGAAGACATGCAGCAGGTGAATCGCGTCATCCGGCACCGTCTTGCGTCCGAGGTGATGCTGATCAACCAGATTTCCGAGTACATCATCAGTGCCGGCGGCAAACGGCTGCGGCCGGCGCTGCTGCTCCTCGTGGCCGGCGCGCTCGGCGAAACCACGGGGCACCGGCACGAACTGGCGGCGGTCGTCGAATTCATTCACACGGCAACCCTGCTGCACGACGACGTGGTCGACGAATCGGATCTGCGGCGCGGCCGCCAGACCGCCAACGCGCTGTTCGGCAATGCGGCGAGCGTGCTGGTCGGCGACTTTCTCTATTCGCGCTCGTTCCAGATGATGGTGGGCGTGGGCAAGATGCGTGTCATGGAGATTCTGTCGGAAGCCACCAATATCATCTCCGAAGGCGAAGTGCTGCAGCTGCTGAACATGCACGACGCCGACGTGGACCAAGCCCGCTACATGCAGGTGATCCGCTACAAGACGGCCAAGCTCTTCGAGGCCGCGGCCCAGCTCGGCGCGGTGCTGGCCGGCGCAGATGCCAGAACCGAAGCAGCGGCCGCGGAATTCGGCCGGCGCATCGGTACGGCTTTCCAGATCATGGACGACTGGCTCGACTACACGGGCACGGCGGAGTCGATGGGGAAAAATGCCGGCGACGATCTGCGCGAGGGCAAGCCCACGCTGCCGCTCATCTATTTGATAGAGCGCGGCACGCCCGAGCAGTCGGCTCTCGCTCGCGAGGCCATCGAGCAAGGCGGCACTGACCGTTTCGACACGATTTTCGAGGCGATCACACGTTCCGGCGCGCTGGATCACACGCTCGAATGCGCGAAACAGGAAGCACAAGCCGCAGCAGCCGCGATTTGTTCGTTTCCTGATTCCATTTACAAAGAAAGCCTGCTAGAATTATGTTCTTACTCGACGGCGAGACAGTCTTAAACAAGACTCAAACGCCGGTTTAGTCTGAATCGAGTCTGCAGTACACATCGGGGTGTAGCTTAGCCTGGTAGAGCGCTACGTTCGGGACGTAGAGGCCGGAGGTTCGAATCCTCTCACCCCGACCAATTCAACCTGTTGATTGGTCTAGAAGTTTCAGCAATCAAAAGGTTATTGACACAATGTCGCGTGTGGGTGTTACACAAGCCAAGGAGAACGAGGCTGTGTGCACCCATTTGTCGCTGCGCGGCAAGAATTTTTACATTCGCCGCAGAATCCCCACTGAGCTAATTGAGCACTACGGTCGCAAAGAGATCGTGCGCTCGCTCGGCACGTCCAATCGCAAAGAAGCCGAGCGCCTCTGTCGTATCGAGGGCGTTAAACTGGATCACGAGTTCGCCAGCGTGCGGGCTCTGCACGCCTCTGTTATCCCGGTCGATTCAGGAACCATAACCGCTCGATTTCGCTCAGCAGGACACGACGACTCGTACGTTGAGCGAGAAGGGTGGCTTGATCCCATAAGGCAGCCCGCCGACGGGCAATCAGTAGATGTTGAGGCTATGGCGTCGCGCCGGTTAGCCAAGCTTCGCCGCCAACGAGACGAAGCCGCCATGCAGGGCTATGAGGCGTTGACCAGCTTCATGGCACGTCAGCGTAGCAATCTCGAAAACCAAGAAGCATTCTTGGACGGCGATTTTCCGCCGATGTATTCATTGTCCGTGCACGAGGCATGGCGAAATGCGCTCCGGACATTCCTTACGAATGACGGTAAGGTCCTAGTGCCTCAAGAATCCTGTGCAACTGAGAGCACGAGCACGTCAACACGGTCTCGAATAACCGGCGCTGGAACGCCGCTCGCGTCGATTGTCGAAAAGTGGGCCGCAGAGCGCAAGCCGGACGCGCAAACTATTCGGCAAGCTACACAGCGCACGGGCACGTTCGTGGACTTGGTTGGCGCTATCCCTGTTGAATTGATCGAGCCGCAACACGCCGTAACGTTCAAGAACAAGATGCTTGAATCCGGTCAGTCCGCCGTCAACACCAACCACTACCTGACGACCCTGACAACCCTGCTGAACTTCGCGAAGAATGACCTGCTGCTTGTCCCGTCAAATCCGTTCGCGGGTATTCGCCTTGACATACGGAAGAACGCCAAGGAGCGGGTTATCGCGTTCGACCTGCCCGCGCTCAAAGCAATCTTCGCCAGTCCCATCTACACGGGAGGCACCGTACCCGCAGGCGGCAAGGGTGCCGCAGCGTACTGGCTTCCACTGCTCGCCCTGTTCACCGGGGCGCGTGCCGAGGAACTCTGCCAGTTGCGCCCTGAGGACGTGTACGAGGATCGCTATTACAGCGAAGGTGACGCCGAGCGTACCGTTTGGGTCGTAGCCATCACTGACCGTGGAGACGACGCTCAAGGACTGAAGAACGAGGGAAGCCGCCGCCGCTTCCCGATCCATGCAGAACTGCTGCGCCTCGGTTTCGTTGAATTCGCCGTTGCCGCCAAGGGGCGCAGCCGACTGTTCGACAAACTGGAACCTGATGTGCGCGGACGGGAAAGCGGTAACTGGCTGAAGTGGTTTGGTAAGTACCTGCGGTCTGTGTGCGGTGTCACTGATACGCGAATGGTCTTCCACAGCTTCCGGCATACGTTCAAGGACGCTGCGCGGGCAAGCATGCAAGAACCGGAGTCAGACGCTATTACTGGCCACAGTTCGGGCAAAGTCGGTCGAAGATACGGTGGACTGACTTACCCGCTGGCACCCTTGGTAGACGCTATGGCGCGGTACCGAATTCCTGGCCTGATTGTTCACCGTTGATTAGCTCAATCCACAGACCAACCCGCCCAGCGCAGGCAGTCCACTAAGGCGGGAAACTGCTGCGCGAATCGGAAGACATTCGCCATTGGCACTTCCCGAAAGTCCCGGCTATCGATGGAGATGCTCGGAATCGCCACGTGGAGTCTGCCGGTCGGGTACGCTCGCGCCGTTATGCCCGGTGCCTCGAACAGCAGGAACTCGCCCGCCTTCTCCCGGCGCTTTTCCGTAAGAATCGCTAGGTGCCCATCACGCGACCGGATCGATGACCATCCCTGCGCCAGCCGGTTCTGATGGTCAAGCGCAATCGGCCGCCTCGCCAGCTTGCAGCTCCAACACGCACAGTCCCTCACCCGCCGCTTCACACTGCCGCACTTCACACAAGCCTTGCCGGCAAACCAAGTACATCCGGCAATCAGCGCATCGATCCGCTCGGGGTACTGAGTCTGCTTCCGCAATTCCTCCGCGAACGTGTGATCTTGGCGTGCCGCGTCCCGATGTGCCTGTGTTAGTACTTTCGCTGTTGGTGGCACCTGCCACAGCCCCTTCCTGAGCTTCCGCTTACTACCAATTGGACTTGCCATGTTCCCGCTCCTGCTTCGTATTTGAGGCTCCCGGAGAGCGGCGCTCCCGGACGCAGACACGCACACGGAATACCAATCGCCCGCAATGCATGCCCGATCTCTCAGTGTGTCGCCGCAACGTTCCGCTAATTGCTTGTCTTCGACTTCTTCGGCGGTCGTCCAGCCTTGTCCTTTTCGCGTGGCTTCATCCATACCGGCGCACTTCCCTCTGCGGCCCTCATCATCGCAACCGCATGCACCTGTTCATCGCGCCGTGTCAGCGCCTCGAACCATTGACGCAGTCCATGGCATTCGCCGTACTTGTGGCACGGATCATCAGCTACCACGCCGCGCTTCTTCCTGTGCAAGCTGCGACCACCCTTGCCCGTACCCCGGTACTTCGGAACCATGAACGACGGCCACTCTGTGCCCTCGCGCCGCCTCCCTGTGAAGCTTTCCTTCGCGGTCTTTCGATAGATAGACATGCGTCGAAAGTCCCGAGCGCGTTCGGCCTCCTGCCATAGCGCCAGTACTGCGCCGACCTTCTCCCACGGATGCCCCTGTAACAGGTCGATGCCTACGGCCATCCACGCTCCGTAAATGCGGCTGAACCGTTCGTCTTCCGTCTCCGACCTCCGCCTCGCCCGCTTCGGCCCGAACTCGACGATCTCGCCGCTCGTCAGTGTGATCGTGTGCGGTGCAATCAGGGTTGCATCACGCTTTAGCCGCTCGCCTCGCGTCGCGTACCGCTCGGCACTCTTGACCATGCGGAGTACGTCCAGCACAAACGCCCGGTTTGCGACCTTCCAGCCCTGCCGCAAACGGTGGCGCTCGTCGAGCTTTCGCGTAACGTCTAAACTGTCCTGCCAGCATTTTCCAGCCCGCTCAGGCTTTACCGGCATTGGTTTCAGCGATTTCGCATGCACCTCGAACGCACCTTCACTCATGGCTCGACGTTCCCGGAACGAGGGCCGCACGCGCCTTGCCGCGACCACCCGCTAGACGAGCCACCTCCGCTCGCGCCGTCTTGGCGTGCTTCGCGTTCGAGTCGCGCAGGCGGAGCAGCGATTGCCGGGTGATCCCGAACTGTTCAGCCGTCCGCGTCACGTTCCCCGTCTCTGCCAGCACGCGCAGCGCCTCTGCGGCCTTCGCGCCGTCGATGCTCGCCGGTCGGCCCATGTGCTTCCCTCCGGCCTTCGCCACTTCACGGCCAGCTGCGGTGCGCTCTCGAATCTTGTTCCGTTCCATCTCGGCCAGCTGCGCCAGAAGCGCAACGATAAGCGCCCCGGTATCGCCCATCACTGGCCCGATCCCGTGAATGTCCACAGTCACGCCCTTGGCCTGTAGCGCCTTCACGTTCGTCTGAATGTCGATGCTGTCACGTCCGAGACGGTCAACCGCGTAGACGTGCAGCGTGTCCCCCTCACGGACATAACCGACCATCGCGGCGAACCCTTGACGCTGCATCGCCGGAATCACGCCCGATACGCCCTCGTCCGCAAACTCCTTCGAGAACGTAGCGCCGCCCTTCGCCAGCACTCCGCGCTGTGCGTCGATGGACTGATCGGTGCTCGATACCCGGTAATACGCGATGTGCGCCATGTTGTGCTCCCGCCGTTATTGTCCGAAAGAGCCCGGAGAATAATGGACAGTACGTAAATCGTCAACAATAACTTACGTACACTCAAATAACCGCCATTCGACCTCTGTCCTTAACGTACACCTTACGTACACGCGAGAAGCGACTGTCTAGCTTTGCGGGTCCCGTAAAGAGCGGCTCGGCGGCAGGTGCGTGGCTGTGCGCTTGCGGCGGGCGGGGCTGCGGGGGCGAGTCCTGCTCAGCGACGGCGCATTGTCCGCGCTGAATTCCAACTAAAAACATGGGCCGCCAGTTTGGCGCGCAGATTCGTGTATTGGGCGTAATTTCTCACGACAAGCGTGGTTTAACGACATGCAAAAACAACGCTGACCTTGAAAACGAATAATAATTATCATAAAATCCGCATCACGAAAGCCTCGGAGCTATGAACTTGAAGATCGATCTCGTGCAGTACATTGCTGGCCGCACTCCGGCCGCGTTCTTCCCCCGTGCGGTGGAACTGCTGGAAGCGGCTTACTTTGCGGCGTTTCAGCATTCGGAGACGTTCGATGAACCCGAACGGCGTCATTCACTTGGCTACCTGAGGCATCACCGCTGCAATGAAGCACTTCGAAATGCGGGTTCAGAGTGCGGTCTTGTTGCGGTCGCGCCGCACACGACGCCCAAGGGCGCACGGTTCAGTCTTGTAGCCGCCGAGGACATTCGATTCGGACGCATCAGCGTACCGTTGGATAACAAGCAACCGAGGCCGTCCAAACATCGCAAGACCATTGCCGCTTTGAATTCGCGGCTGGAGCCACTTAACGCTGATCTTTTCAGCGAGGATTCCGAGGCAGCCCCGTCTGACGGGTTAGGCTGTCTCTTACTGACAGTGAATCCGCACAAACGCGACTCTCAGTCGGTTCCGGCGTCGGTGCTGGTCGGTGTTCCCTACACCAACTTGCGTGGCTGGCATTTGCTCGAACCGGTATCGCAAATCATGGCGGCGTATCACCCGACCGAGAACATCGAGGTTCCCGATCAGGCGTTTGCGAAGCTTAAGAAACAGCTTGGCGATTCAGAGAAGTAACGACTATGCGATCAGGAGTAACCGGCTTTCAGCCTGAGCGTTTGATGCAAGCTCGCCTATCTCGCGGCCTTACGCAAACTGCGTTGGCTACGATGGTGGGGCGATCTTCGGGCACGGTTTCCAAGTGGGAGAAGGGGGACCAAGTACCGGAAGCAGAAGCGCTGGAACGGCTGTCAGAGCGCCTCGCAATGCCCACTTCGTGGTTCTTGACGCGCCCCCCCAGCTATGGTGATCGAGTGTGTTTCTACCGCAGCACCGCTTCCGTCACCAAGGAGGCGCAAGTCATCGCGCACATTCGTCTTAAATGGCTAAACGAAATCAGTACCACTCTCCAAGAATGGCTGGATTGGCCTGCGGTCAACATTCCGAGGTTGGGTAAGAACGACCATCTTAAAATCGCTGACGCTGACATTGAGCAGGCGGCGCAAGAATGTCGCCGCGAGTGGCGGCTTGGCCTAGGCCCGATTTCGGACATGGTGCTCGTACTAGAAAACGCCGGTGCGATCTGCCTCAGAGAAGAGTTGGGATTCACGCGCATGGATGGCGCATCCCAATGGTTCGACACCGACGGTCGGCCCTACGTGTTTCTTGCCGCAGACAAGGCGAACGGCGTGCGCAGTCGCTTCGATGCCGCGCATGAGTTGGGACACTTGGTTCTACACAGGGACATTAACGACCTCGAATTCTCAAAGCGCTATCCCGAGCTAGAGCGTCAAGCACACTTGTTTGCGGCGGCGTTCTTATTGCCCGCCGAATCATTCGCCGCTGAACTGATCCGCCCGAGTCTCGATACTTTTATTGCCCTCAAGTCGAGATGGAAGGTTTCGGTGGGGGCGATGATAATGCGCTGCAAACAGCTTGAAATAATTGACGAAGACTATGCGACGCGGCTGTGGAAGAACTACAGTGCACGCGGCTGGCGGAAGGGTGAACCACTAGACGACAGAATCGAGTTCGAGCCGGTGAGGCTGCTACCTCGCGCAATCAACCTTCTATTGTCGGAAGGCGGCTTAACTAAGGAAGGATTGCTTGCCTCTCTTGGCCTCGGTGCGACTGACTGCGAACGACTGTGCGGTCTGCCGGAAGGATTCTTCAGTCAGCAGGCATCCGTGTTGTCGCTCGACGCCGTCCGTCTGAAGCGAGATACTCCGTCGTCCGAGAGCTTCTGCGGCGATAGCAAAGTGCTGTCGTTTCCGTCACGACCATAGTGTAAAACTCTATCTCAGGGCTAACGGTATTCCTCTGATTAATGGGGCAAGGGGAACCGGACTTCATGGTGTTATCTGTTTGATCACAGCGCATTCGTCAAAAATAGGACTTCATAAATGAATTCAGCAGACGCAAGGAAAATCTACTGGGACAACGTTCACGACATAGCCAATCGGCTGATCAACGACGAGGGCGTTGTCAATGGTCGCATCGCCGAGACGAACGCGACGGGTTGGGGGCTGGAACCCTCAGACGAACCGAAGATACAGAAGGTCTCCAGCGCGTCTTTTCAGTTCGAATCCACGATCCTGCTTTCGGGTGACAGCGACGACGAGCGCGGCTGGTGTGGCGATGAAATGACCGTCGAATTGAGCGGTACCTTCAAGAAGGTTGATGGCGTTTGGGCATTCGACGCGTACGAAGTCCTATCGGCAATAACTAATTTCGACCGATCTGGTGACGAGCCGGAAGAAGATGAGAGCTAGAAAAGCCACCGAATCGTAAACCCCGAAGGTACACTATCGATTTCCACGTGTAACACAGGGCACACGCTAACCCACTGATTTGCAAGGAAGTGCAGAGGTTCGAATCCTCTCACCCCGACCAGATTCGCCTTGTTAGTTCAAGGCTCGAAAAACCGCCCAGCTTGCTCGGCGGTTTTTTGTTTTTGCGGCCTGATTTTGCCGCCCTGCTCGCCGCGCCCGCACGCAGTTCTGGCTGAAGCCGCCCGGCTCGCAACTTCCCTGGTGGCGGGTTGCGCCGCCCCCTCTGCTATATTCTCCCCATCCTTTTCCCCTCTTCTATCCTTCACGACGCGTGGAACAACTTCCCTTATGGGCGCAGATTGGCGCCGTCTTTCTGCTGCTTATCTGCTCGAGCTTTTTCTCCATTTCCGAAACGGCGATGATGGCGCTCAACCGCCATCGCCTGAAGCACCTTGCCAGCAAGAATGCGCTCGGCGCGAAGACCACTCAGGGTCTTCTGGCGCACACGGATCAACTGCTGAGCGTCGTGCTGATCGGCAACAATCTGTTCAACACCATCATTCCGGTGCTGACCACTTCGATCGCGCTGCATACGTTCGGTCGTAACAACGTGGTGCTGTCCATCGCGACCGGCATCGTCGCGTTTCTGATTATCGTTTTCGCCGAGATCACGCCGAAAATCGTCGGCGCGACGTTTCCCGAAAAGATCGCGCTGCCCGCCAGCCTGCTCATCGCGCCGATGATGCGCGTCGCCAGGCCGCTCGTCTGGTTCGTCAATCTGTTCGCCACCGGCATCCTGCGGGTGCTGCACATCAACACACAAGGCGCGCGCGATCAGCGCCTCTCCACTGAAGAACTGCGCACCATCGTGCTCGAGTCCGGCAGCTTCATGCCGACCAAGCACCGCAGCATTCTCCTCAACCTGTTCGACCTCGAAAACATTTCCGTCGACGATGTGATGATCCCGCGGCGACGCATCGAGGCGCTCGACTTCGACGCGCCGTTCGAGCAGATTCTGCATCAGCTCGAAACCTGCTATCACAACAAGCTGGTCGTCTATCAAGGCGATATTGACCGGGTGCTCGGCGTGCTGCACGTTCGCAAGACACTCGCCGCTCTGCACAACCAGGAACTGGAACGCGAGACGCTGCGCGAGCTGCTCGCCGAGCCGTACTTCGTGCCGACCGGCACGCCGGTGTTCCAGCAATTGCAGTACTTCCAGGAGAGCCGCCATCGCATCGCGCTCGTCGTCAACGAATACGGCGAGTTGCAAGGGCTCGTGACGCCGGAAGACATCATCGAGGAACTGATCGGCGAGTTCACCACGTCGATCCCGCGCGGCGCCAATTCGCGCGGGGGCTGGAACGAACTCGGCGAATGCATCGTCGCGGGCAGCATGCCGCTGCGTGAACTGAACCGCTGGTTGCAACTTTCGCTGCCCACCGACGGCCCGAAAACGCTTAACGGGCTGATCCTGGAAATTCTCGAAGACATTCCCGATGGCGACGTCTGTGTGCAGATCGGCGACGTAAAGCTCGAAGTGATGCGCAGCGACGACCAGGCGATCCGCACCGTCAAGCTGTTCAAGCCGCCAGCGCGCGGGAAGGGCGGCAAGGCGCTGCTGGGCTAAAGCCTACCGGTTGAGGTCGAGGTAGAGGCCCGGCGCACATCCCAGCATCGCATAAGCCCGTGCCGGGTGCCATTAGCCGAATGGCCGACTGGCGGCGCCGGCCGCCTTGCTCGAAGATGAAGCCGTCGTGTTCTACAGGCGGCTAGTCGCCGGCTCTTCATGCAAGCTTCTTTTCAACCCGCGGCCTTGCTGCGGCCACTACCGGCAGGCAGCGAAAGCGCCTCTCGCAATAAGCCAAACGCGCGCACCGGCGAAACCGACGGCGTTGCCGCACTGGCCCACGATCCTGACAACGCCCCCGCCGTGCGTCTGCTCACTGACACGCTGCGGGAAGCAACACGCCGCAACGCATCGGATCTGCACATCGAACCAGCGGAAAACGGCTGGCGGGTGCGCTTGCGCATCGACGGCGTGCTGCATGAAATCGCGACGCCGCCCGCCCATCTGCGGGACGCATTTATCACGCGTGTGAAGGTTCTGGCGCGCATGGACATCGCCGAGCGGCGTGTTCCACAGGACGGCCGGCTTCGGCTCGCCACGTCGCCAGGCAGGATCGAGGACTACCGCGTCAACTCGCTGCCCACGCTGTTCGGGGAAAAGCTCGTATTGCGCAGGCTCGACGCGCTGCCAACCGATCTTTCGCTCGACTCGCTCGGGCTCGATGCACGGCAGCGCGATGCCGTCGATTCTGCAATTCGCGCGCCGCACGGCTTGGTGCTCGTCACCGGGCCGACTGGCAGCGGCAAGACATTGTCGTTGTACTGCTTCCTGAATCTGCTCAACAGCGAGTCGCTCAATCTGTGCTCCGTCGAAGATCCGGCGGAAATCCAGCTGGCCGGCATCAATCAGGTCAGCGTGCGTGAAAAGGCCGGGCTCACTTTCGCTGTCGCGTTGCGTGCCTTTCTACGCCAGGATCCGGACGTCGTCATGGTTGGCGAAATACGCGACGAGGAAACCGCCGATGTCGCCGTTAAGGCCGCGCAAACCGGCCACCTGGTGTTGTCTACGTTGCACACGAACGACGCGCCAGCCGCTGCCGCGCGTCTGATCGACATTGGCGTGGCGCCGTACAACCTCGCGGCCGCCCTGCGCATGGTGACGGCGCAGCGGCTGGTGCGCCGCCTGTGCACAGCTTGCCGGACGCCCGCGCCGCACTCTGCCGCGGCACTTCGTTCAGCGGGCTTTGCCGAAGAACAGATCGACGGTTGGCAGCCCTACGCTGCGAAGGGCTGTGTGGCTTGTCACGGCATTGGCTATCGGGGCCGCGTCGGCGTCCATCAGGTTATGCCCGTGTCCGATGCCATACGTGAGTTGATCGTCGCGCGAGCGGGAACGCACGAACTCGCGCGGCAGGCGCGCAGCGAACGCATCGGCACGCTTCGCGACGCCGCGTTGGCTCGCGTGCGCGACGGCACGACGAGCCTCGCCGAAGCACTCGCCGCCACCGAGGTCGCGTGAGCAATACCGTTACACATCGCCCTACGTCGACCGACACGCGCTTCCGATGGCACGGTGTCGATCCCGACGGCAACCATAGAACGGGCTTGCTCATTGCGCCGGATGCGGGCACCGCTCGCGCTCTGCTCAAGCGCGACAACCTGTTCGTGGTCGATCTGAAAGCCCACGGACCAGCGCCGCGCCCGAGAGCGACTACCGCAGACGTCACGCTGTTCACACGCCAGCTAGCAAGCCTGCTGCGCGCCGGCTTGCCGCTCGCTCCCGCACTGGACCTATTGGGCCAAGCGCAAAGTTCGCGCCGTCCGGGCATGCCGCGGATCGTCGGCGCATTGGCTCGCGACATCACTGCCGGCCTGCGATTTTCGGCTGCCTTGCAACAGCATCCCTTGCAGTTCAACGCTCTGTATTGTCAACTCGTCGAAGTGGGCGAGGCCGCTGGCGCTCTGCCCGCGGTTCTAGCGCGTATCGCCGACGACCGCGAGCGCGCCGCCGCGCAACGGGCGAAAGTGCGCGCGGCGTTGACCTATCCTGTCGTAATCCTGCTGCTGGCTCTGGCGATCACCGCCGCTTTGCTCGCCTGGGTGGTGCCGACTTTCAAACAGATCTTCGACGGATTTGGCGCGCGTTTGCCCGCGCCAACACAGTTCGTACTAGCGCTGTCGTCGGGTGCCGCGCAATGGAGTGTGCCCGCCATCGCAGTCATCGTCGCGGCGTATTTCGCGGCGACGTTTCTCCTGCGGCGTTCCGAAACGGCGCGCATCCGCTTCGCGCGTTTATCGCTGAAAATACCGGTTGCCGGTTCACTGCTGGCCACGCTCTGCGCCGCTCGGTGGAGCCGCGCGCTCGGCACCTTGCTGTCGGCCGGCACGCCGCTCGCCGACGCATTCGATTCGTTGACTCACGCCACGGGCAACGCCTTTTTCGATCGCGCAACAGTGGACATCGCGGCGCGCCTGCGGCGCGGCGAACGGCTTGCAGCGGCCATGCGTTCGGCAAGCTGCTTCCCGCAAGATGTCGTGCAGCCGGTCGCCGTTGCCGAGGAGTCCGGAGCACTCGACACCATGCTTCTCGACGTGGCGTCGCTGGCCGATCGTCAGGTAGACGAAAAGATCGGCACGCTGTCGAGTCTGTGCGAACCGCTCGTCATCGTTGTGCTGGGGGCGCTGGTCGGCGGGCTTGTCATCGCGATGTATCTTCCCATTATTCAACTCGGCAACGTGGTGTAGCATCGCAGCCGAATCCACCGTATCGTCCATGCAGGCAGCTCACTCACTCGTGCCAGAAACCTCCTCCAACCTGCTTTCGGGCTCGCTTTCGAACCTGCTGCCGGATCATTTCGCAGCGGGTCTCGGTCAGGCATTCGGCAGCCTGCCGGCCGCCTTGCAGTTTGCTTTTGCGATCGTATTCGGGCTCGTCATCGGCAGCTTCCTGAACGTCGTCGTGCATAGGGTGCCGATCATGCTCGAACGCGCATGGCGTCTGGAAGTGAGCGAGGCGACTAACCAACCTCTCGAAGAAGACGGCCTGCCGGCGCGCTACAACCTGTGGGTGCCACGCAGCGCCTGTCCTCACTGCGGGCATGTGCTGCACGCATGGGAGAACCTGCCGCTGCTCAGCTATCTGCTGCTGCGCGGGCGCTGTTCCTCATGCGGGGCGCGCGTGAGCCCGCGTTATCCGCTACTCGAACTCTGCACTGCAGCCCTCGCAGCCGGCGCTCTCGCGCTGTTCGGTCCAACGCTCGCCGCGCTCGCCGCGTTCGGACTGTGCGCCGCCCTGCTCGCGATGAGCGCCATCGACATCTACACGCATCTGCTACCGGACTCGATGACGTTGCCCCTGCTTTGGGCAGGCATCATCGTCAACTTCTACGGCGTGTTCGCGAGTCTCCAGGATGCCGTGCTCGGCGCCATTTTCGGCTATCTCGTGCTGTGGGCCGTGCATTGGCTATTCCGGCTCGTGCGAGGTATCGACGGCATGGGCTACGGCGACTTCAAACTGCTCGCGGCGCTCGGCGCGTGGCTTGGGTGGGCGGCGCTCCCTCAGATCGTGCTGGTCGCCGCCGTCGCGGGCGCGGTCGTCGGTCTCGCGGCAACGTGGCGCGGCCGCATGCGCTTCGAAGAGCCGCTGCCTTTCGGGCCGTTTCTTGCGGCGGGCGGCGTTCTCACCTTGTTTTTCGGCACACCGCTTTACCTGGCTCTCGGAGGCTGAAGCATGTTCGTTGTGGGACTCACAGGCGGCATCGGCAGCGGCAAATCGACTGTTGCCGATCTGTTCGCGGCGCATGGCGTGCCGCTCGTCGACACCGATCTGATCGCGCATCGCATCACCGCACCGCACGGCATGGCGATGCCCCAGATCGCCGCCGAGTTCGGCAACGAGTTCGTCGCCGCGGACGGCTCGCTCGACCGCGCACGCATGCGCACGCTTGTATTCAGCGACGACGCGGCGCGCAAACGGCTCGAAAACATCACGCATCCGCTGATTCGCGCAGAAACGGAACGCGAGCAACGCGAGGCCACCGGCCCCTATGTGATCGTTGTGGTCCCGCTGCTGGTGGAGTCGGGCAGCTGGAAAACCCGCGTGAATCGCGTACTCGCCGTGGATTGCAGCGTGGAGACCCAAATCTCGCGGGTAATGCACCGCAATGGTTTCAGCCGCGAACAGGTGCTCGCGATCATCGCCCGCCAGGCTACGCGCGAAGCGCGGCTCGCCGCAGCAGATGACGTGATCGTCAACGACAATGCGCCGCTCGGCGCGCTGGAAGCGCAGGTCGACGCGCAGCATCGCGCATACCTGGCGCTGGCGCGCGCAGAGCCGATGTGATCGATTGGCGCGAAACGTTGAACTTTGGCTTTAGCTGTATGCCGAAGCAGCGGAAAACCATCAAAAACGCGCCCGAAAATGTGCAAAAACCCGCAGGAAAAGCGCGTGATTGCTAGGGTAGTCCCACGGCATTAGAATGTCCTGCATTCCCGTCACCGACCACGCCCGAGGCGAGCCCGCTTGATCCTTTACGAGTACCCCTTCAACGAGCGAATCCGGACGCTATTGCGCCTCGAAGACCTGTTCGAGCGCTTCACGTTTTTTCTGACGCAAGAAGACGCCAGGGAACATCATGTCGCACTCACCACGCTCTTCGAAATCACAGAGGTGGCGGGTCGCGCGGATCTCAAGTCCGATCTGATGAAGGAACTCGAACGGCAGCGGCAAACGCTCGCACCGTTTCGCGGCAATCCGGGAATCGAGCAGAGTGCGCTTGAAGCAGTGCTCGGCGAAATCGAGCACACGTTGGCGGGACTTTCGCAGATGCAGGGCAAGACGGGCCAGCATCTTGCGGAGAACGAATGGCTCGCGAGCATCCGCAGCCGGGCGATCATTCCGGGCGGCACCTGCAAATTCGACCTGCCCTCTTATTACGCGTGGCAGCAACTGCATCCGGATCAGCGGCGTCAGGACATTGCCAAGTGGGTCACACCGCTGCTGCCTTTGCGCGATGCAGCCACCATTGTGCTGAGGCTTGCACGGGAGTCGGGGCAGGCGTCGAAGGTTATGGCCATGGCAGGCAGCTATCAGCAAATGCTGTCGGGCCGCTCGTATCAGTTGATGCAGGTGCGCGTGGCGCCGGAATTGCGCGTGATTCCCGAGGCCAGCGCCAACAAATACATGCTGTGGGTGCGCTTCACGGTGCAGGACGGCGATTTGCGTCCGCGTGCCGTCGATGTGGATGTGCCCTTCCAGCTCACGCTTTGCAGCCTGTAAGCAAGCCCTTCGCGAGCGCTGCACGGACTCAATAAAGCGGTCGGCTTGCTCGCCGCGCCTTTAAAGCGGCAGCAAAAGCCCCTATATTCGTTACTTGTTCCATTTGTACTGACCGCCTGACCGTATGCCAACCGTCGTCAAATGCCCCACTTGCGGAAAGGACGTCCGCTGGACACCCGAAAACCGCTTCCGCCCGTTCTGCTCGGACCGCTGCAAACAGATCGATCTCGGCGCGTGGGCCGCCGAGAAGTACAAAATCGGCGGGACCGATCAGGAAGCGCCGTCAGACGAGACGCCTGGCGGCGACTACAACCCGCATTGAGCGCGCGGGGCGCGTCGTCCGCTTGAACCTGTCAGCGTTTCTCCGACGCGAGCCATTCCAGCACGGGAATGGTCGCCGGCAGGAGCGGCGCAACCTCGGCCGGCAGCGCCTGCCACACGAACGCCTGGCCTTCGCGGCCGTGCGGCTCGCCCTTCCACTGCGTCACCTTGCAGAAAAAGAGTCGAACATAAGCATGCGGATAATCGTGTTCGAGCGTATGCCAAAGGTGGCACGCTTCCACTTCGATGCCCAGCTCTTCGTGTAACTCGCGGGCAAGCGCCGCCTCGACCGATTCGCCCGTCTCCAGCTTACCGCCCGGGAATTCCCAGTAGCCCTCGTACGGCTTGCCCGCCGGACGCTGCGCGAGCAGATAGCGCCCGTCCGGCTGCACCAGCACGCCGACGGCGACTTCCGTCACCGGACGACCGGCCGAGTTCGTCTGCGCGTCGCTCATGCTTCCGATTTCCGGCCGGACCAATCGCGCGCAAACTGCCACGCGACGCGCCCCGAGCGCGAACCGCGCTCGAGTGCCCACACCAGCGCGTCGCCGCGCGCGGCTTCGACTTCAGCGTCATTGCAGCCAAAATGCCGCAGCCAGTGGCCGATGATCGACAGGTAGTCGTCCTGCTTGAACGGATAGAAGCTGACCCACAGGCCGAAACGTTCCGACAGCGAGATCTTTTCTTCGACCAGTTCGCCGGGATGAATCTCACCGTCTGACGTGTGCTTATAGGTCTCGTTGTCGCTCATGTACTCCGGCAACAGATGGCGGCGGTTCGACGTCGCGTAAATGAGCACGTTGTCCGATTGCGCGGCAACCGAGCCGTCGAGCGCAACTTTCAGCGCCTTGTAGCCCGACTCGCCGTCTTCGAACGAGAGGTCGTCGCAGAACACCACGAAGCGCTCCGGCCGCTTCGCAATCAGATCGACGATGTCGCCCAGATCGTGCAAATCGTCCTTGTCCACTTCGATCAGGCGCAAGCCGTCTTTCGCATACGCGTTCAGGCACGCCTTGATCAGCGACGACTTGCCGGTGCCCCGCGCGCCCGTCAACAGCACGTTGTTGGCCGGCAGCTTGTGGACAAATTGGCGCGTGTTCTGCTCGATCAGCGCTTTCTGACGGTCGATGTTTTGCAGATCGTCGAGCGTAATGTCGGAGATGGTCGGCACCGGCTGCAGGTAGCCGCGCCCTTGGCGTTTGCGCCAGCGGAAAGCAACCGCCGCCGCCCAGTCGATCTCAGGCGCGGCGGGCGGAAGCATCGCTTCCAGGCGGACCAGCACGGCTTCGGCCCGTGTCAGAAACTGTTCGAGTTTGTCCATAACAATGAGTGAGCAGCCAGAAGCCGCATGATGAACCTGGTTACGAGCGGTAGTCGGCGTTGATGCTCACGTAGTCGTGCGACAGATCGCAAGTCCAGATCGTGGCTTGCGCATTGCCGCGGCCGAGCACGACGCGAATGCCGATCTCGCTCTTTTTCATGACGCGCTGGCCGTCTTCTTCGCGGTACGCCGGATTGC
>Ga0268255_10001095_pt1 | contig 16564 bp, 11 predicted proteins | sample AgamicOrMarz_FD_200256 | JGI IMG/M metagenome (GOLD analysis project Ga0268255, IMG submission 200256) | Agave microbial communities from Guanajuato, Mexico - Or.Ma.rz (v2) (version 3) | ecosystem: Host-associated > Plants > Phyllosphere > Phylloplane/Leaf | place: Guanajuato, Mexico...
CGCGCACAACGAAAGGACAACGGCCGGCTGGGCCGGCAGCGCCATCGCGATCGGCAGCAATCTGATGAACAATCTGCCGGCCGGGCTGATCGCCAGTTCCACGGTGATGCAGGCGCATAGCCCGGAGCGCGTGATCGACGCACTGCTGATCGGCGTCGACCTCGGACCCAACATGTCGATCACCGGTTCACTTGCGACGATTCTCTGGCTCAACGCAATCCGCCGCGAAGGCGAGGACGTGAGCTTCGTGAAGTTTCTGAAGGTCGGCGTCGTGGTCATGCTGCCCGCGCTGGTGCTCGCGCTCGGCGCGCGGATTCTGATCGGCTGACGCACGGCTCGCCGCGAGGGCCTGTGAAGGCCGCCGCGGCGAGCCACGAGTGCCGCCGCATTTGCGGCGCCGAGCCGTCCGCGCAACTGTACGCGCTCAGCGATGGCCGTTTATTTCAGGCGCGATGGCCGCGTGATTGAGCAGCGCAACCAGCGACATCCCGCCCACGGTATTGCCCACGAGCGTCGGCACGAGAAAACGGAAGAAATAGTCGTGCAGGCTCGCGTCGCCGCTCAGGAACGCATAAGCAACCTCCGTCGATCCCGCGATGATGTGCGAAAGATGGCTGACGGCGACCACATAGGTAATCAGCAGCACGGTCAACAGACGCCCCGATCGCGCGCTCGGCAACAGCCACACCATCAGTGCGATCAGCCAGCCCGCGAAGACCGCCTTCACCATGGTCGGCAGCATGTGTTCCGAGCCGACCGCCGCACGCGATACCTCGCCGAGTGCATCCACCACCGCGGGCGAGAAGACATCGGGAATGCGTAGCATCGCCGCGAAGATCCATGTGCTGATGAGGTTGAAGACGAGCACCACGGCCCATAGACGCATCGCTTTAAGCAATGTGCGCGGATCGCGCCGCGTCAATACGGGCAGCACCACGGTCAGCGTGCTCTCGGTAAAAAGCTGCTGCCGTCCCATGATGACCAGCACGAAACCGATCGAATAACCGAAGCTCGACACCAGATGGCGCCATGGCGTGTCCGGCAAGCCCGCATCGAGCACGGCTTGTGTGAGAAACGAAAATCCCATGGACAGACCAGCGGCGAGCGATGACCAGATCAACGCGCCGATGGTCCGTTCGAGCGCGGCTTCGCCCTCTTCGCGGACGATCTCATGCAGCACGAGCGCGTGCGGGGCGGTGTGATGCGCCGCCTGGTCCTGCTCGCCCTCGTTCAGATGAGGCGAGTCTGCGCCGGCGTCCTGTGCGCGTGGCGCGTTGCTGCCGGCGGCTGCATTGGGTGCTTTGTGTTGCGGTTCCTTGGTCGCCTCGGTCATGAACGGACGTCCTTCGAGCGCATGCCAGGCGCTTCGCAGACGGCTTCTTCGGAATCCCGCAATGCGCCGAGCACGGCTTCGAGACGTGCCAGCCGGGCTCGTTGCACCGGCACCAGCGCCGCACGCGACAGGAGGCGCACGCGGTTTTCCCAATACGAAAGAGGAATACGGTCATTGACCGAAATCCGCCCCAACACGAGTTCGAGATGGGCGATCTCGCTGTCCAGGTTCGGGTAGTTCATCGACGTGGTCCGGGAAAAAGAGGTGAACGGTAAATCTGCTCCGGCACTACCTGTGTGGGTGAGCAAGTAGTGTTCCCCAATTCATCAGGACAACGGGAATTCACCAGGCGTTCTTGCAGTCCGCATGTCGTATGCTCAAGCACGCGCCACTGCCGCTATCGGCCTGTTCCATCACGGAGCGGCGCGAGATCAGAATTACGCAAATCGTCGCCTGACGGTAGCACTCGTTCATTTCATTCGATGTCACGCCGCGCCTGTCGCCGCGCGAGGCAATGGACAGCTGTGGCCGTCGATACGTCACTACAGACGGCCATAAACGGCAATGAGCAGCGATAAACGGCGGCAACAGGGCGGCACTCCGCCATGCGCCCGGCGCTTCATGACATTAATCGACATAACTCTGCAATTGCTTTGGGGCGTGGGTTCCACAAGAATTCGGCCTGTCATTGAACGGATCGCGGCACAAGCAGGCGACGCTCGGTGGCTTATCGAAGGAGTCAGTCGTGAAAAAATTGCTCGCCGCCGTCCTGCTGTGCTGCGCGTCTACCGTCACGTTCGCTCAGGCCGCGCCGCAAGGCGGTAATCCGCAGCGCATGGAGCGCATGGCTGCGCAGTTGCAAACGCGTTTTGCGAACGCCAATACCACGCACGACGGCAAGCTGACGAAGGAGCAGGCCGCGGCCGGCATGCCGATGGTCGCAAGCCACTTCGACGAGATCGACACGCAGAAGCTCGGCTACGTCACGTTGCCGGAGATCGAGGCGTATATGCGCGAACGCGGTGCAGCGCATTAAGTGGGGCACTGCGCGGTGCACTGAGCGGCGCGCCTTGCAGCGAAACCACACGATGCCGGCGCCGCGCGCTTGTCGCAACCGTCATGAACCCCTCCCTCAACCATTGACGCACGATTCACGCGATGAAACCTGCCACGTCAAGCCGTTTGCGTCTTGTAAGCGCATCGATCGTCGTGTCGATGGGCGTGGCGTTGAGCGGTTGCATCAGCGTTGGCCCGGACTTCAGGGAGCCCGACGTCACGCTGGAAAACCAGTGGCTGGAGAGCTTGCCGCCTGCCGCGCAGAGCACGCCCGCCGGCGAGGCCGCGTGGTGGAAAGCGTTCAACGACCCGGTGCTGAGCGCTCTCGAACAACGCGCTTATGAGCGCAACCTGTCGCTGCAGGTCGCGGGGCTGCATATCTTCAAGGCGCGGGCGCAGCTTGCGATCAGCGGGGAAAATCTCCTGCCGCAATCGGGCAGCGCGTCGGTTGGCGCGAGCCATATCAACACGAGCGGGGTCGGGCCGATACCGCCCGCTCATTTATGGGCAGAGCATCTGCACGTGAACGCCGGTTGGGAGATCGATTTCTGGGGGAAATACCGCCGGCAGATCGAATCGGATCGCGCGCAATTGCGCGTGTCCGAGGCGGCGTACGACAACGCGCTGGTGTCGATGTTTGCCGATGTCGCCAACACATATATCGATCTGCGCGCGTTGGAGCAACGCATCGCCGTAGCGCGGCAGAACCTCAAGTCCGTCCAGGATAGCCTGACGCTCACGCAGGCGCGCTACAAACGCGGCGCGTCGAGTCAGCTCGACGTCGAGCAGGCCGCCACGCTGGTAGCCGAAACCGAGGCGCAGATTCCGCCGCTCATCAAGGCGCGCGTGCAGGATCGCGACACGCTCGCGGTGCTGCTCGCCGATCCGCCGGACGCCGTCGACGCGCAACTGAAAGGCAGCACTGCGATCCCCGTGCCGCCGACGCAGATCGACGTGGGCATTCCCGCCGATTTATTGCGGCGCCGTCCCGACGTGCGCCAGGCCGCGCTCAACGCGGCGGCGCAGTCGGCGCTGATCGGCGCGGCGAAGGCGAAGCTGTACCCGTCGCTATCGCTGACGGGACTGTTCGGCTTGTCATCCGGCGAACAGCATGGCATTGGACTAACGCAATGGGGCGGCAAGACGATCGGTCTTTTCTCGGCGGGCATTTCGCTGCCCATTCTCGACCGGGCGCAACTTCAGAACGCGGTGCGAATCCAGGATGCGGCGTTCCAGGAAGCGGTGCTCGACTATCAGAACACCGTGCTGCAGGCGCAAAAAGAAGTGGAAGACGCGATTGCCGCGCTTCGCACATCGCTCGATGCGCTGGCGGCGTCGTCGCGCGCTTCTGACGCATCGCAGCGCGCATTGCGGCTTGCCAACATTCAATATCGCTCCGGCTCCGTGACTTACGACTCGGTGCTGGACGCTTCGCGCTCGGCGTTGCGCGACGGCGATTCGCTCGCGCAGAACCAGGGGATTGCGGCGCTTGCGGCGGTGTCGCTGTATCGCGCGCTTGGCGGAGGATGGGAAGTCGCGCAAGGTCAGCAGGTGGTCAGCGAGCGGATCGCCGAAGAGATGGCGCGGCGCACGGATTGGGGGCGTCTGTTGAACCCGCCTGCCGATTCCGCGCTGGCGCGTGCGAGCGCGAACTCGCCGCCGGGCAGTAAATAACGAAGCGGGGAATAACGACATGGCCAATCGAAGAGCAGTGGGCGAGAGCGCAGCGAATGCCCGCGTGCCGGCAGAGCCGCGACGTCCAGCGTTTCACGCCGCGTTGTACCGTCCGTTGCGCGCCTTGCCTCGCGTTGCCCTGCTGACGACATTGAGCGTGGCGTTGAGCGTGACATTGAGCGCGGCATTCAGCGGTTGCCACGACGGCAATGCCCCAGCCGCACAGGCCGCGCAGTTGCCGCAAGTCAGCGTCATGCACCCCGAGTCCCGCGAAGTGCGCGAGCAACTCGATCTGACCGGCAGCGTCGCACCGTCGGCAACCGTCACGCTAGTCGCGCGCGTTCAGGGCGTACTGAGGGAAATCGGCTTCACCGACGGCGCCAATGTAAAGCAAGGGCAACTGCTGTTTCGCATCGAACCGGACACGTATCGCGCGCAACTCGTCTACGACCAGGCCTCGCTCGATAATGCCGACCAGGAACTGAAGCGCCAGAAGGAGCTCACGTCGGACAACGCGACTTCGGAGTCGTCGCTGCAAAAGGCGCAGACCACCCGCGACCAGGCGCTTGCGAAGCGGGACATGTCGCGCATCAACCTCGGCTACACGGAAATACGCGCGCCGTTCGCGGGCCGCATCGGCGCGCGCGCGTTTGACGTCGGCAATGTGGTGGGCGGCTCGGATTCGACGAAACTCGCCACGCTGGATCGCATCCAGCCGGTATATGTGAACTTCACGTTGAACGAGCGCGACGCGAATCGCATTGGCCTCTTTACGCGAGCGCCGCGCACCGTGCGAGTCAACCTGATCGGCGCCAAGCCGGAGCAAGGTGAGGACGCCGCGCTGGAATTCGTCGATACGCGGGTCGATCCGGCGAGCGGCGCGATCAAGTTGCGCGCTGATATCGCCAATCGCGACACGCATCTGATCCCGGGCATGTCGGTCGAGGTGCATATTCCGGTAAGTGAGCCGCAGAAGGTGCTGCTCGTGCCGGATACCGCGTTGCTGCGCGAGCAGGCCGGCGCATCGGTGCTGGTCGTGAATGCCGGCGGCGTGATCGAAAAGCGCGGCGTCACGACAGGCAGCCTGTACGGTTCGCTGCGCGGGATCAAGAGCGGCCTCGGTCCGGCAGACAGGGTCGTGACGGGCGGGGGTCTCGCCGTCGCGCCGGGCATCAAGGTGCAGACAGTCGATGCCGTAGCGCAGGGCCGTTCATGATCCGCTTTTTCGTCGAGCGCCCCGTATTCGCCAACGTGATTGCGTTGATCGCGATGCTGCTCGGCGCGGTCGCGCTCATCAATCTGCCCATCGCGCAATATCCGCCAATCACGCCGCCTACCGTGCAGGTGGTCGCGCACTTTCCGGGCGCAAGCGCGACGACGGTGATCGACCGCATTGCGTTGCCCATCGAAGCACAGGTCAACGGCGTGGAGAACGCGCTGTACATGCAGTCGACGAGTACGAACGACGGCACTTACACGCTCACCGTCACGTTCGCCGTGGGCACCGATGTCGACAAGGCGCAGGTGCTCGTGCAGAACCGCGTGTCGGCGGCCACCGCGCAACTGCCGCAAGCAGTTCAGCAGCAGGGCGTGACCGTGAGGAAACGCTCCACCGCCATTTTGCAGTTGTACACGCTGCAATCGCCGAACCCGAAATACGATTCGCTTTTTCTCAGCAACTACGCGGTCATTTATCTGCGCGATACGCTTGCGCGTTTGCCGGGCGTCGGCGACGTCACTGTGTTCGGCACCGGCCAGTACAGCATGCGCGTCTGGCTCGATCCGCAGAAGTTGAGCGAGCGCAATCTGAGCGCGGGCGACGTAATGCAGGCCATACAGAGCCAGAGCAAGGACGTAAGCGCGGGCCAGCTCGGCTCGGAGCCCAACGCGGGAGGCCGGGCGTTCCAGCTTACCGTGACGATGCGTGGCGTGCTTTCCGATCCGCATGAATTCGACGACATCATCGTGAAGGCGGATTCGAACGACGGCGGCCATTTCGTGCGCATTCGCGATGTCGGGCGCACCGAGCTCGGCTCGTCGAGCTACGGCCAGTTCTTCAATCTCGACGGCAAGCCCGCTGCCGGAATCGCGATCTATCAGTTGCCCGAAGCAAATGCGCTCGAGGTCGGCAATGCGGTAAAGGAGACCATGGCGCGTCTCGCGAAAGACATGCCGCAGGGCGTCACCTATCAATTGCCCTTCGATACGACGACCTTCGTGCGGCAATCCGTGATCGACGTTTATAAAACTCTCTTCGAGGCGGCGTTGCTCGTGCTCGCGGTGATCCTGCTGTTTCTGCAGAACTGGCGTGCGATGCTCGTGCCTGCCACGACGATCCCCGTCACGATTGTCGGCACGTTTGGCGCCATCTACATGATGGGCTTTTCCATCAACCTGCTGACGCTGTTCGCGATCGTTCTTGCGATAGGCATTGTGGTGGACGATGCAATCGTCGTCGTCGAAGGCATTACGCAGCATATCGAACAGGGCAAGACGCCAAAGCAGGCCGCCATCGACGCCATGCATGAACTGCTGGGTCCGATCATCGGCATTACGCTCGTGCTGGTGTCGGTGTTCCTGCCTTCGGCGTTTCTTGGCGGCGTCACCGGTCAGATGTACCGACAGTTTGCGCTCGTGGTGGTTGCGACCACGATCATCAGCGCGATCAATGCGGTGACGCTCAAGCCGGTGCAGAGCGTGCGCTGGTTGCGGCACCAGCGGCCCGGCAAACCGAACGTGGTGTACCGCGTGTTCGACAGGGCCTATGCGCGCGTGGAGAACGGCTACGTCAAGGTGGTTTCGTGGTTCGTCGCTCGCTGCAAGCTCGCGCTCGTTATCGCGCTTGCGCTGGGCGCGGCATCGGCGTTCCTGCTGACGCGCGTGCCGACCAGTTTCATTCCGCTCGAAGATCAGGGATACATGCTGATCGCCGCGCAACTCGCCGACGCGGCGTCGCTCGGACGAACGCGCGAGGCCAGCACACAGATCGAGAAGCGGATCGGCGCGATTCCCGGCGTGAATCACGTGGTGTCGATCGGCGGTATTTCGCCGCTCGATAACAACGCGTCGTTGCCAAATTCCGCGCTGATCTATGTCACGCTCGACGACTGGAGCAAGCGCGGCAAGGGCGAAGACCTGCGCTCGCTGTACCTGCGTATGAACAGGGAACTGGCAAAGCTGCCCGACGTGCGCTCGGTCGTCATCGTGCCGCCGCCGATCCAGGGGCTCGGCAACAGCGGCGGCGTGCAGATGCAGGTAATGCTCACCGACGGCTCGCAGAACTATCGGCGGCTGCAAAGCGCGACCGATGCGCTGATCGCAAGCGTGTCGAAACGTCCGGAACTGCAACGCGTGTTCAGTCCGTTTCGCGCCTCGGTGCCAAGCGTCGAACTGACGCTCGACCGCACGAAGGCGGAATCGCTGCAAGTGCCGGTCGGCAATGTATTCGATCTGCTGCAAGATTACGTGGGCTCGGCCTACGTCAATCAGTTCACTGCATTCAATCACACGTTCCCGGTATTCGTGCAGGCGGACGGCGCGTTTCGCCGCGAAACCGACGACATTCGCCGCTTGCAGATTCGCAGCAATAGCGGACATATGGTCGAGTTGGGCACTTTCATCGACGCGCACACGAGCGTCGGTCCGGCGGTCGCGACGCTTTATAACCTTGCACCGGCGGCGGCGATCAACGGCAATCCGGCTAGCGGCTACAGCACCGGGGACGCGATCCGGGCCTTCGAGCAGGAAGCCGCGCGCATCCTGCCGGCCGGCATCGGCTATGAATGGACGGCGATGTCGTATCAGGAAAAGCTGGTTGGCAACTCTGCTTACTGGGTCTTCGCAGTGGGTGTGCTGCTCGTGTTTTGCGTGCTCGCCGCGCAATATGAGAGCTGGCTGTTGCCGGCCGCGGTCGTGCTCGCCGTGCCGCTCGCGCTGCTGGGCACGGCCGGCACGCTCGCAATACTCGGCGCCGCGAATAACCTGTACACGCAGATTGGCCTTGTACTGTTGATCGCGCTGTCGGCGAAGAACGCGATTCTGATCGTCGAATTCGCCCGGCATTTGCGTATGCAAGGCGTGGGCATTGCAGAAGCCGCCGTCGAAGCGGCGCGCCTGCGTTTTCGGCCCATCATGATGACGTCGTTCGCGTTCATTCTCGGCGTCGTGCCGCTCGTGATAGCCACCGGCGCCAGTGCGAGCGCGCGCCGCTCGCTCGGTATCGCGGTGTTCTCCGGTATGCTGGCTTCAACGTGCATTGCCGTGCTGTTCATTCCGTCGTTCTACGTGTTATTGCAGCGCATTGCCGAACGCCAGGCCGCGCGCAAAACACGAAACGACGCCTGAAACGAGGAGCTTTCGCATGGATCGCCCCGCTAAAATCATCGTGCTCGACGACGAAGTCGAACTGCGCAACATGCTGCAGCGTTTCTTGCGCGGGCAGGGCTTCGACGTCAGAGTCGCGGAAGACGGTAAGCGGCTCGACCGCTATCTCGAGCGCGAGCCGTTCGATCTGCTGGTGCTGGATCTGATGATCGGCGAAGAGGACGGGCTCGCGATCTGTGCGCGTTTGCGCGAACAAGGGCAGACGTTGCCGATTCTGATGCTGACCGCGAAGGGCGATCCGCTCGACAGGGTGCTGGGTCTCGAAACCGGCGCCGACGATTATCTTGCGAAGCCTTTTCTTCCGCGCGAACTGGTGGCGCGAATCAATGCACTGCTGCGTCGTCAGAAAATGGCTTCGGGCGAAGTGACGGTCACGTCGCAACGCGTGCGCTTCGGCGAATTTATGCTTGATGTCGGCAAGCAGCAACTCATGCGCGGCGACGCGCTGCTCGAAATCCACTCGGCGCAGATGCTGCTGCTCGTTGCGCTCGCGTCGTCGCCGAACCGGCCGGTAAGCCGCGACAATCTGCTCGCGCGCGCGCGAGGGCGCGATCACGATGCGCTCGACCGCAGCATCGACGTGCAGGTGCTGCGCCTGCGGCAGATCGTCGAGAACGATCCGTCCAAGCCGCGCTTCATCAAGACAGTGTGGGGCGTCGGCTACATGCTGATCGCGGACGTCGATTCATGAGCCGTCCACTATTGCAACGGGTGCTGCCGCGGACACTGCTCGCGCGCAATATTGCATTGTTGATCGCGCTCGTCGTATTGAGCCAGGTGTGCTCGCTCGGCGTGCTGCTGCATTATGTGCAGCGGCCTCGCGTGGAGCGCGCGGCCGCTGTGTTCGCCACCTATGTGACGACGCTCGACAACCTGCTGCAAAGCACGCCGCGCGCCGCGCGCGATGCGCTGGCTGCGCGTCTTGACGCGCGTGCACGGCTTCCCGGCAGTGCGCTGGCGGAGCCGCCGTCGAGTGTCTTGCGCGGGTATCGCAACTATCAGCGCAAGGTGTTTCTCGAGAGTCTGCGTGAACATCTCCCGGCAGACATGGAAGCGCGCTGGCAGACCGAAGGAGGCCAACGCCTCTGGATTCGCATGCATGCGCCCGCCGATGGACCGGGCGGCGCGGCGTCCGAGGTCAACACATCCGCTGCACCGTATTGGATCGCACTGCCGATCCCCGAAGACGCCCAGGGCAATGGGCTCGACGCGGCCATTCTGCTGTCGCTCGGCCTTGCTGCGCTGGCCGCGTTGACAGGCTACGCGATCCAGCTTCACCTGAACCGGCCGCTTCAGGAGTTGACGCGCGCGGCGCAGCGCCTGAGCGACGGCGACACGCCGCCGCCGTTGCCGACCACCGGCCCGCTGGAAATTGCCGCCGTCAGCAGCGCTTTCAATCAGATGACGCACGCGTTGCAACAAGCGGAAGCGACCCGCGCGCTGATGTTAGCCGGCATCTCGCACGACATCCGCACGCCGCTCACCAAGCTACGCCTTTCGATGGCCATGGCAATGCCTGAGAGCAGCGACAGCAGTTTCGTGGTGGCGGCGGAGTCCTACCTCGACCAGATCGAAACCATCTTGCAGCAGTTCATGGACTACGCAGGCAGCGGCGAGCGGGAGCCAGCCGAACCCGGCGATCTGAACGCGTTGATCGAGCGGCTTGCAGGCGACTTCGCGGGACTCGGGCATGAGTTCGAACTGTCGCTCGCACGCTTGCCGCTGATTCCCTATCGCCCGGTGAGCATGTTGCGGCTCCTGATGAATCTGATGCAGAACGCGATCGTGTACGGCGGCAGTGGACTGGCGGTGCGTAGCTGGGCGACCGACGAGTCGGTGTATGTCGCAGTGGGCGACCGCGGCAAGGGGTTATCGGCGGAAGAACTCGAGCAGTTGAAGGCACCCTTCCAACGCGGCAGGAACGCGCGAGCGCATAGCGGCGGCACGGGGCTTGGGCTCGCGATTGTCGAGCGGATCGCGCGGCTGCACGGTGGCAGGGTGGAGTTTCACGCGCGCGAGGGCGGCGGCCTGGAGGTGTGGGTGGTGGTGCCGGGTGGGGCGGGGTAGCGACCCGCTGCCCGCTCTTCTATTACTCGCGATCGAGCCACGCATCGAGTCCCACCCGGAACGCGACGCCCGCGATTACCGGCACCGTCAGCATGAGAATGATGCCGAAGTTGGGGATTGCATCGCCATAGGCGATCGGCTGATACAGCACCACGCCCGAGACTATCGCGAAGACGAGCACGCCGACGGCTACCATCAGAAGATTGCGCGCCGTGATGGACAGCTCTTTGCGCCTGGCCTTGGTCGGGCTTGGGCTCGCAGCGGGGGCTGGGTCGTGTTGGGAAGGCATGATAGCTCTCGTGACAAAAAGCGGCGGAAGGTCAAGCGCCCATGCGACAGGAAAGCAGGCGCGCGCCCGGCATCATACCAGGGCGCGTATGCGCTGCGCGCTTCGCGCCGCGTGCGGCTTCATCGATATAAACCAATATATGCCGCATTCCGGCTTGCGGTGGGAAAAGCGCACGCCGCGCCTGGAGGCGCCCGGCGTCACCAGGCGGCTTCGATGGGATCGAGCCACTGCGCAAGCTCGCGCCGCAACTGGGCGAGGTCGAGCGGTTTGCCGAGCATCCGCGCGCCGGGAATGCTGTCGCCGATCGGCGCATGCGCGCCGTAACCGGACACCAGCAGCACTTGCACGTCCGGCTGTGCGCGCAGGACCGCGCGCGCGAGATTGTCGCCCGACATGCCAGGTAGCGTGATGTCGGTGCACAGGATGTCGTAGCGTTGCGCCGGCACGAGCGGCAGCGCTTCTTCCGCGCTCCCCACCGACGTACAGTCGAGACCCAGCGCGCCGAGCAGGCTGCTCAGCGCCTCGCGCGAATCGGCGTCGTCCTCGACGAGTAGCACGTGAGCCGGCGAGCGCGCCGGCGCAGCTTCGGGCGCGACGTCTTGACGAGCTTCACGCCCACGCGCGGCGCCGTCCGGCGGGCCGACGCGCGGCGCATCGCCGGTCGGCATTTCAACGCCCGGCGTCTCGACGCTCGACGGATCGTAGGCCACGGGCGGCACGCAGGCAGCGATCTGCCGGTCGGTCATCTTGCCGACATGCGTTGCACCGGCAACCGGCCCTGCCGACGGGCGCAGCACACTTCGCACCTTGCGCGCGAGATCGTCGCGGCGATACGGTTTGGACAGCAACGTAATGCCGGCATCGAGCTTGCCGTGATGGACGATCTCATCGCGCGTATAACCGGACGTGAACAAGGTCGGCACCGCGGGCGAGCGCGCCGCGGCACGGCGCGCCAGTTCGACGCTTTTGATCTTGCCCGGCATCACCACATCGGTGAACAACAGGTCGATCGGCATGTCGCTGTGGATGAATTCGAGCGCCGCATCGCCACTCGATGCAGTCAGCACCTTGTAGCCGAGTTGCGCGAGCATTTCGACAGCGGTCAGACGCACGTCCGCATCGTCTTCGACAACGAGGATCGTTTCGCCGCCACCTACCGGCGTGGCGGTCTGATCGACGGTCTCGGGAGTTTCAGGCTCGCAGCAGCGCGGGAAGTACAGCGACACGGTCGTACCCTGTCCCACCTCGCTGTCAATCAGCGTATGGCCGCCGCTTTGCCGGACAAAGCCGAACACCATACTGAGGCCGAGGCCCGTTCCATGACCGTTCGGCTTGGTCGTGAAGAACGGTTCGAACGCGTGTTCAAGCACCTCTGGCCGCATGCCCGCGCCGGTATCGGTGATGGAGAACACGACATATTCGCCCGGCGACAGCTCCGCGTGGTCGTTGCAAAACGCGGCATCCAGCACACGGTTCGCGGCACAGACAGTGAGCGTGCCGTCGGCTTTCATCGCGTCGCGTCCGTTGATCGCGAGATTGAGCAGCGCGTTTTCTAGCTGGTTCCGATCGGCCTGCACGTTCCACAGATCGTCGCTCAATACCGTCTTGATCGCAATCGTCTCGCCGAGCGCGCGATGCAGCATCTCGCTCATGCCCGCGAGCAGCCGGCGCGGATTGAGCACCGTCGGCGAAAGCGGCTGGCGGCGCGCGAACGCCAGCAGATGCGCGGCCAGTTTCGCGCCGCGCTTCACGGCATCGGTCGCCGCCGATAAACGGCGCAGCGTTGCGGGATTATCCCCGGCGTCGGCGGCCATCATTTGCAGATTGCCGTTGATCACTTGCAACACGTTATTGAAATCGTGCGCGACGCCGCCCGTCAGGCTGCCGATCGCTTCCATCTTTTGTGCTTGGCGTAACTGTTCCTCTGCGAAGGCGCGTGCGGCGACCGCATCGGCAACGCGCTGTTCAAGCGTCTCCGTCAACTGGCGCAGCGACTGCTCGGCGATCTTACGTTCGTGGATGTCGATCAGCACGGCGGGAAACCGGGTGGGCACGCCGTTATCGTCGAACTCGCACTGGCCGTTCGCTTGCACCCACACGTAGTCGCCATTGGGGCGGCGAATCCGGTACTCGGCGCGAAACGGTTTTCCGCCGGACAGCGCCTTGAAGGTCAGATGTTGGAGCAGCGATTGATCGTCCGGATGGATCATTTTTGTCGCCGCGCGGTGATCGACGCCCCGAGCGGCTTCGTCCACCGACAACGAAAAAGTGCGGGCGAAGCGCTCGTCGCCAGTGATCTTTTGGGTGCGCATATCGACGACGCACGTGCCCAGCACGGCGCCCGTATTCAGCGCGAGTTGCAGGCGCTCGTTCGTCTCGTGCAGCTCGGCTTCGGCGCGTTGCCGCCAGCGCTCGGTCAACACACGCCCCGTCGTCTCGACAACGATAGCGAGTACGCCCGCAGGCGCGCCGCTGTCGTCTGCAACGGGGCTGTAGTACAGATCCATCCACACGTCTTCGGGCTTGCCTTCGCGCAGCAGCACGAGTTCCTTGTCGCGATACGACAGCGTGCCGCCGGCAAGGCACGTATTCATGACGTGACGATTGAAGTCGGCAACCTCGGGCCAGCCTGTCTCGACGGGACAGCCCAACAGATACGGATGCCGTCCGCCCGCGAAAACCGCGTAGGCGTCGTTGTAAATCATGTGGCCGGCTTTGCCCCACAGCAGCACGAGCGGCACAGGCGAGGCAAGCAGCAGCTGCACGGTTGCGGTCAGGCTGCGAGGCCAGTTCGGGATCGCGCCGACGTCGGTTGCGGACCAGTCGAATTCGCTGATGCGCCGCGCCATCTCGCCGCCCCAACCAGGACAGCCGTGATCTTGTGCCGGAAATGGCATGCTGCGCTCCACAGGGGGTCACATGGATGAGTGGGCCTCCAGTCTGCCGGTTCACATAGCGCGCGTAAAGGCTTCGTATGGCGCCGGCACACTTTAGCCTTCGGTCGCCCCTATGCTCTCGCAAGTTTTACCTGCGCACTGTGCGCAAGCGCATCCGGAAGCGGAAAGAAGCGCCGATGCCCATACGTTGGAGAGAACTTCAGAACGTATTCTCCGGCGGCGGTTTATATCTCGCATGAGTAACCGTTGAAGCCTCATGTGCCCTTACAGAATGCTTCACACGATAGGCGCGATTCCTGCTGAAGGTCGTTGCTTGCGCACGCGACAATGCGCGCGACAAGCGCTGGCGAGGACACGTGCCGCGCCGGCTTCGAATATCGATAAGAGCGGACCGTACAAATGGCGAAGAAGCCCGTCACAACAAACAAGCTGTCCAAACCGCTCAGCAAGCGGGCGAAGAAGCTGCCCGAAGCCGAAGCGCGCCAGCCGCTTCTGACCGCGCGCCGCAACGCGAGAATGGCGCGCTCCGCGCATGCGTATGTGCGAGGCAGCACGAACAGATTTTATGAGTGGCTCGACGGAATCGAAGGGCACGCGTTACCCGAGGGTCCCGCTGTATGGATCTGCGGCGATTGCCATACGGGCAATCTCGGGCCCGTCGCCGATGCGAATGGCCGCGTCGAGATCCAGATTCGCGATCTCGATCAGACGGTGATCGGCAATCCCGCGCACGACCTCATCCGGCTCGGGCTTTCGCTCGCGACGGCAGCGCGCGGTTCCGACCTGCCAGGCGTGACGATCGTGCAGATGATGGAGGCGCTGGCCGACGGCTATGAACGCGCCTTTGACGAAAGCGCGGGCGAGGCCGACATTCACGCGGAGAAACCGGAGGCGGTGCGCGTCGTGATGAAGGAGGCCGTACGGCGATCATGGCGTCATCTCGCCGAAGAGCGTATCGAAGATAGCGAGCCGACTATTCCGCTCGGTTCCCGTTTCTGGCCGCTTGCCAAAAACGAGCGGCGCGAGATCGACGAGCTCTTCAGCAAAACGTCAGTTGCCGCACTTGCGACTGCATTGCGTGGCGCAGGCGACGAGGCGGACGTCGAAGTGCTCGACGCCGCCTACTGGGTCAAGGGCTGCAGTTCGCTCGGACGGCTGCGCTACGCGGTGCTTCTCGACATCGACGGCGCTGCAGTGGACGGCGACGATCTGTGCCTGATCGACATCAAGGAGGCAGCGCCCGCAGCGGCGCCTCGCTATGCGGGCGTGAGAATGCCACGCGACAACGCGGAGCGGGTGGTGGAGGGCGCGCGGCATCTGTCGCCTTCGCTCGGCGACCGGATGAGATCGGCGCGCCTTGCGGATCGCGCGGTGGTGATACGCGAGTTGCTGCCGCAGGACATGAAGCTGACTATCGAGCAACTCACTCGCGACGAAGCGACGAAGGCGGCGCGTTTTCTTGCGCTGGTAGTGGGCAAGGCGCACGCGCGGCAAATGCATCTCGCCGAACGCAAGGCATGGCTCGCCGAGCTGCGCAAGAACCGTTCGAAGACACTCGACGCACCGGGCTGGCTCTGGAAAAGCATCGTGCAACTGGTGAGCAGTCACGCCGCCGGATACCTCGAGCATTGCCGCAAATACGCAACCGGCTCCGACGCGGCCTGAAAAATGCCGTGACGGCGGTCCAGCAAATCGGGCCGCCGCGGAATCAGACGCGCGAGCCCGATCAAGCGCGCGCTAGTTGGACAGCGACAAATACGGCGAACTGAGCGGCGTGGGCGGGAACGGCTGCAGGCCTGTCTGCCTCGTAAAGCTGTAGCGAACGTAGACTGCGGCAAGCCACTCGCGATATTGATAAGCATTGCCGAGCGAAGCCGTTGCGCCGAAGGCCAGTTGCGGCGCGAGTTGGTATTCGCCTACAGCGCTCAGCGAATACGACACGCCGGTTTTGCTTTGCCCCGGGTATTGAGCGCCGCTATCGACACTGCTGCCGATTAGCGCCGCCTGACCCGCAGCCGCCGCTTGCAACGAGCCCGAGCTGCCGAGCGGGAAGTAGTTCGATGCATCCTGCCGGTAATGCTGCACGCCGATTGATCCCTTCAGGTCATACGTGAAGGCGCCGTTGCGGCCAGTCCATTCGATCGGCAGATTCAGGATCACGTACTGTTGCGGACTGAAGTAGCCGCCCTGGCCATACGTGAAGTACGACAGGTTCTTGTCGTAGCCCATCAGCGTCGTGTTCACACCGATGGTGAAGGTCTGGTCGGCGTCCTTGAAGAGGCGCGTGTAGATGCCGCCGCCGCCCTTCCAGGCTGTGTTCGTCACGACGTTGTGTCCATCGTAGTACTGGAACGCCGCGTTCACGTACAGACCGCTGGTGCCGTCGTCCCACGCAAGGCTCGCGAGGCCGCCGGTCGATGTGACGCCGCCCCATTCGAGGCCGGACGCAGCGTCGCGTGTGCCGGCGTACGACAAGAGACTGTCGGTGACCGCGCGCCGGGCGACGGCGAGCGAATAGGAGACCTTGTCGGTGATGCCACCGTTGTACTGCGCGCCGCCTACTATGTTCGTCTCGCGAAAGCCGATGGGCGTCACGCCGATATCGCCGCTCAGCTTGCGGCTTTCGTAGCCGACTGAAAGGCCTACGCCGCTCGCCGTCTGGCTGCCGTAATTGTTGGTGCCCGCAACGGCCGCCGCTGCCGACGTGCTGTTCGACAGCCCCGCGCCGAAACGCGCGAGCGTCGACACGTTGCCTGCCGCGGTGCCGGCATCCAGCGTGACGGGGGTTGCCGTCACCACGACATGGCCGTTGCCCGCCTTGATGCGACCTTGGATCGGCGCTTCGATGTCGGTGAGCGTGGACAA